>Ga0105104_10002959_pt1 | contig 12246 bp, 13 predicted proteins | sample PPLLaktember2015_3_FD_87034 | JGI IMG/M metagenome (GOLD analysis project Ga0105104, IMG submission 87034) | Freshwater sediment microbial communities from Prairie Pothole Lake near Jamestown, North Dakota, USA - PPLs Lake P7 Core (6) Depth... | ecosystem: Environmental > Aquatic > Freshwater >...
TGGCGTTTTTACCAGACCGTTTTATTCGGAAAGCAGACCCAGATCTATTTCAATTGAAATGCATGATAGATGGGGGCCTCCAAAACAGGATCGACGCGTTTGATATCAAAAAGCGAAAGGAAAGTATGCTTAACCGTGGCTGCCAAAACGGGTACATCTGCAGGAATATCAATTCTCTCATTTCAGAGAAAGATCCTGCAGACTACGAAGACATGCTCACTTCTGTTTGCTATGGTTTGACATTCGACGAGCTTATGAATCGCTCCATTTTTGCGCCTCCAATTGCTGCGCGAAAAATTCGTCCCGTGCAATTCCCCTATAAACCAAAAATATATCGCTCTTCAGTTCAAAACACGCCGTTTTTTCATGAAGCACAAGTTCTAGACGCCCCAGGTATTCTCCAAGATTTCTACTCATCACCTCTTTCTTGCCATCCAAAAATTCCAACACTCTTTGCCGCGGCGCTTGGGTCATCAGTTTATATAGCTCATACAAGAAACAAAGGTGCTCCCCAAGCAATATGTGATTTTACGAACAACGCGAATATGCAACCAACAACGGTGAAATGGGCGAATCAAAACGTTCTGGCAATTGGCACACGCAATGGTTCTTTTCAGTGTTATGATATGACTATGGAGCGACTCTTTCGAAAGACCTATACCCATACCCCTCCCGATCAAAACGTTGACTGGCACGTCTCTGCAATCGCCGTGCGAGGGGAGAATGATCTCGTTGTGGGGAATAATGTCAGCGATCTTCTCGAAATCGATCTTCGCGCCAGCAAATCCCAACGGATGAATCTCAACATGCAAGCGATCTGTAGCATTGCCTGCCAAGGAAACATCTTGCTCGCCGGTTGCAATGACAACGCTGTCCAAGTGTATGACACACGGTTTATGAGAGCACTAGAGCCCCTCTATTCTCTCCCCCACAAAGCCGCTGTACGCGCGCTCTCCTTTCTTCCAGGCAATCGAAACGCATGTATTACCGGCGGCGGTATGGCCGACCGAACCGTTCGTCTCTATGACGTAACACATGGCTCGCTCATCTACCAAGTGAATGTCGAAACCCAAATCTCAAATCTGATTGCACTCGCAGACAATACCGTGATTTCGACTCAAGGGCATTGTGGCTCCATGTATTCCCAAGGCATCCTGCAATGGCAATACCAGGAAGGAGATCAGGGCAGACACAGACTTCTACCGAAAAAACTGATCGAAACGCTTCCGCGACGTATACTCTTTGCTGATCGCTGTGCCGATGATCATGGGGCAGACAGCTTCTTGACGGCTTCGTCAGATGAAACCATTCGTCTGTGGACGCGAGAAGCGAATTCAAAAGAAAACGACGACGAAGCATGGCTCAATACACAAACCATTCGGTAAGCAAAACGGCCTAGGAGGCAATGCCATGGCATTTGATCAAATGCTTTTTCCCGCTGTCTATGATTGGCGCGTCGAGCAAGGCCAAAAATTAAAATAATTTTAATAAAAGGAGTAATTATGAATTGCGAAACGAGTCCTATGGAACCTTTTTGGATGGAAGCCCCCTCTTTTTGCGCCGGGCCTGCACCTCTCTTGCCAAAAAAGGAAGAAAGAGTTCCGATAAAAACTCTCAAAGCAGATGAACACGCCCATATTGAAAAAGCACTCGAAACAATCCATTCGAACCGAATGGAAATCCTTGCCACCAAAAGGCTCTATCAGCAGTGCCTCGACACAATAAAGAAGATTGGCGAAGATTTCTACATCGTGCGAGCAAGCACTGTTCACAGCACACAAATTACGCTGAGCCAAAAATTTGAGTTTCTTTCCACACTCAACATGTCGTGCGACAGAGCGGCCAAAGTTGCGATTGAATCCCTACCCACTCATGAATCGACTGTGGCGAGTCTGCAGGCAAAATTTGACAAAATCGAGGCCACTTTCCGTTTGGAGTTGAAAAAAATTGAAGGAGCTTTCAGGATGGGCATACAACAGGCAGAAATTCTCACTCGTGTACAAAGCAGCAGTCCTCTCAATCCCGAACGCCAGCAGTTTATTACCGGTTCAATCCAGATTGCAAAACCAACAGCTCAAGAGAAAAAAGTGAATGACAACGCTATGAGTGATGGGTAAAGACCAGCAGCCCTATGGCATTTGACCCAAACTATTGTGCACATCGCAACGACTCTTTTATGGGTCAATTTGAACGACTTTCACTTGCAAGCTCGCAGTCAATGCAGGTAGAAACGGCTGCTGCGCACGCTCCCGCCCAGTCCAATGCGATGCCACTTGCTGCACCCTGTTCCTACCTCGGCGAGGATCTCGAGCCTGAACGGACTTGCGAAAAGACCCACCGAGTCTCGCTCAGAATTCTTCCATATGCGACTCATAATTTGGACCTCGACATCTCTACCGAAGCGATGCTGAAGAGGCAAGCGCTGCGACGCCGCCGCGTCCTTGCCAGGCGGCGCTATGCCGCAGCTTTTGCAAAATTGACCTTGCCGAAACAAAAAAATTCCTTTCTGCGGATGGCTTGCGAAAATTATCTTACGCAGCTTGCCTATACAAAAATATCTATCTCGAAGAAAGGCTTCGACCACCCGCTTTCGAAGGCTTACCTTGCAGCGGCACATGACGCCCAAGAAAAACTGCCTTATGAAGAGAGTGACGACGCGATTTTTCAAAAAAAATACGTGGGAATCAAAGAGAAGCTTATTGACTCATTAAATGAAATGGGAAGAAAGTTGGGTAATTCATGAATATACATTCTAGTCATCGAGCTGCAATCAAACTGCATCGGCGCCAAAAAATCGCGATGCGCTCGAACGAAAGAAATGTGTCGATACCATGGCAAAAATAGTCGAAGACACATTTAGCGTTGGCGAGGAACGACTGAAACTCATTCAAATGGACGAAGTCGATAGAGCCATGATGCACGCGCAGCTTGTTCTTATCTGTGACAGCGTTCTCAAATCTGCAGAAACACGCGTGCCATATGAAGTGGCAGATCCTACGCATTTTCGAAAGCGTTGCGACGCTATTACGGCAAGCATGCGGCGCGAGTTTCACTTGGCGAATGAAACAATGGGACATGCAATACAGATTGCTGCACTTCTTTACCACGCGCGACACAGCGCAAAGGCAGACGAGAAGATGCAGTTCATTACGTCATCTGGAAGCCACTAACAGATTCATTGAGCGGGAAAATAAAAAAACGAAGAGCCTACCATGTTCAGGGTAAGCTCTTCTAGAAACTACGCAATTGCTCCTCCTTTAGCATTGCTCTTTGGCTTTTTTACGTCCTACGACATAAGCAAGTACAAGTAGTGTCCCGATCAAGAGATAGACGCTCGGTTCAGGAACTGGGGCAGGAGGCACATCAGTTGGAGCAGGACCAAACAAAAACACCATTGACTCATAGCCTTTTTCGAGAGATGCCCAACGGCTATCTACGTCGCCTATCCAAGCTGAATTAAACTTAACATCATATCCAGATTCAGATTCAGGCCTTGGCACGAGAGTCACTCCAATTCCTATATAATCTAGATCATTAGCAAACGCTCCTAAATAATATCCTTCTAAATCCCCTGACAAGTCATAAAAGCGCCAATCGTCTGTAGGCTTAAGCGCATCAGACGCAGATATTCGTAAATCCTGAAAAAGAATTGACGCATCCTCATAAATTAAGATGCCACTAACGCTACCGGTTAATTTAATCATAGCAGTAAAAGTGGCATCATATGGCGCAGCTAACGTTAGAGCGGCTTTATCATAAGGGACAGTTGGCGGAATGCTAAAAATATCAATTCCATTGACGCGTAATGTTTCTGGAGTCGCTTGCAAATTGCTTGGATCGGTATGCTCACTTCCTGCGTATACGTATACACCTTCCTCATCTGGGATAAAAAATAAAGTGCTCGGTGTATTTGGATCCATAAGATTAAAAGATTGCGAACTACTACCAAGAAAATATACCCGACTGTCCGCCGTTAGGGTTCTTGGTTGATTTGTTGTAAACGTGGCGTAATCTGTACTCCACTTCTGCAAATCAAATGTGCTTCCTGATATGTATGGCGAAGCAAGTGAATGCACATCGCTATCTAATTCTGCACTTGTCATAGCAGACAAAACTGCAGAGGACATCACCGCAGCACAAAATATTGCTGCGAGTTTTTTAAATATGTTATTCATGATAAACCTCCATAATGTTTTTATTTTTATGGTTTTTTGGAAGCGCAGGGTCTTTGGATGAAACAGTTCTGCAAATACCCGCATGCCTCCAGGACTAATTGTACAGGCGAATCTATTACATTGTCAAGTAAAATTTTGAACGAAAATTCCATGTCTTGCTTATCTTTTTGAATGTTAAGGACTTACAAAATAAACTTTTTTTATAGTGGTCGCAGAGAAACAACTGTGTTTATATTCTTCTCAGAAACAAAGGAGCCTCCTATGGCCAGATGTCTTTTGTCTGAATCTCAACGAAGCAACTAGAGAGAGGCTTAAGCTCCAAATCCTTTCTGTTTTTGCACTTCTAGGCAGTCAAAAGACAAACCATGTAACTCCATGCGATGGCGCCGAATGGTTTTATAAAAATTTCATTGCTTAACACATCTCTCCGGGTATTACGACGGCATGGCAACAGAAGCCGAGAGGCTCGTGCCGTATGAAGAGCCTGACACAGGGCGATTTAAAAGCAGTGCGAAATAATTTCGGCTCACCTGCGCAACAAGCTCTTTTGGGCAAATGAAGTGTTTGCGGTCGCTATAGAATGTACAGAAAGCTCGTTCTGCGCGCAAAACGGTGATACGGATGGGTCCCAAGGACAAGGAAGAGCCTTTGAATGATTCTCGGGCGGTTTGCAAGCTTGGGAGTAAAGTGGCTACTGGGATGAAATTTGGATAGGCGGGAAAAATAAAAAAAGAAGAGCCTACCATGTTCATGGTAAGCTCTTCTAGATACGACGCAATGTAACCTCCTTTAGCATTGCTCTTTGGCTTTTTTACGTCCTACAACATATGCAAGGACAAGCAGTGATCCGATCAACACATAAACGTGTGGTTCGGGAACTGATGGTGGTGGAATTTCGACTGGAATTGCAATATCGAAAACAAGATCACATGGATTTCGGGATCCATTATACCCCATTGCGACTTGCAAAGTTACAGCATAATGCCTGAATCCTAGATCAGTAATAGGCTTTGCGTAGGGGAAAGAGGCATCATATGCAAAGTTCATATCAAATACATCCCAATTTGGTGGTGCAGAATCATTCCACAGAACGGTTAAAATAGGAGTTAACTGCGTACTCTTTACCAAGGCCCTCACATCCAAAGTGTACGGAGAAACAATCCAATAGGGAATCTCCGTCGCTTGGAATGGTGTCTGAACACCACTCAGACTATAAAAAACAGTTTGTGTTCCTGAATTAATCGATGCCGTCGCTGATTGAACATGAGCAGGCGTGAGCGGTAGTACTGCTCGAGAAGCTCCTAGGAAAGTAAATATAGGGGACTTACCCGCTACCCCCGGAATGTTGGTAAAGGGTCCTGTAGGGCTAGAGATGGGCGCTACCAATTTATGAGACAAGTAATTGGTTTCAAATGTTGCCGTCTGAAACTGAAACCGCAATGGTGATGCGGGATTTGTATAATAAAAACCCGCACTCTGGTTGTATGCCTCTTGCAACGTAAAAGCGGACATCATGTTGATGCCACATAAAATCATTGCACACGCAACAACACTTAATATTTTATATATTGTATTCATGACTAACCTCCATAATTAATTATGTTTTTTATTTGACAGCTAACGGGTTTTCGAGCTCTTGCTCTGTAAATACCCGCGTGCCTCCAGGACTAATTGTACAGCCGAATCTATTACATTGTCAAGTAAAATTTTGAATCAAATGTGGGGAGAAGTTTCATCTTATTGATTATCAGCTACTTGCGAAATATCGTGGTATTTACCCACAAAAAATCTTCACTCATTTGGGCCGCTTCCTCATGCGCTCGTGTTGAGCTAGAGATAATTGGCACTACTGCAAGACGCCTCAGAACGACGCCAACTTCCGAACGATAATAATGTACAACAACCCATCATTACGGCATTACGCGCAATCCTTTTCTATTCTTAATATATTTGCCATAAAATTTTTATTGATTTATTCTTATACTAAAAAAATGATACCACCAATCGCCAGCACCTCAAATCCTGCAACCTCGCCTATGTGTTTGGATAGCTGCACAACACGCTCTTTGCCTCGAAATAAATCATTCGAAAATTTACCAGCCCTCGAGCGCCTCTCCTTGAAAAAACGCACCTTCAGCTTGGAAGACGCACGGCAACGGCGCATAGAACGGGATCAAGACGCGCGAAAAGTGCGACGCGTGAATCTTCTCGCCCTCAATCGTATTCGTATCCGGGCACACCAGGCGCTCTCCCAAGCCTACGAGCAATTGCCTGCCGAGCGCAAAAAAAATCCTCCTCTCTGGAAGTGTTGCGAAAACTATATCTGGCGCTTGACATTTACAAAGATGAAGATCTCTAAAATCCCCTACTTGAGTCCACAAGCAGAACTTTTTCGCTCTGAAGCGCGACGCACTATTTTCTCCATCCCATTCGAAGAAAAAATAGAAAGGAAATTCTGGGTTAAATTTTTAATAATTAAAGATTGCCACATTGATACTCTCAATAAAATAGGCAGGCATCTTCAAAATAACCCGCAGAAAATTTAGAACTGAACTATAATAATTAATTTAAAACGGAGAGTGCATGAGTGCCGCAAATGTAAGGGTATGTGTTCACGGGTATGTAAGCGCCGCTCCTCTTGATGCAGCTTTGCCAGATGCGAGAAGCTCCCTCGCAGTAAATGGCCAAGGGCCCTTTACAAGAGGGTGCGACAACGCAGATGGCAGAGCTCCATCAGAGGGGCAAGCTTTAAATACCAGTGAACACATACATGTAAGCCGGGCGACAATAAAAGATCACCAGGCTGAGGATCTCGCAAAAAAGGAAGCCGCACGCCAGCAAAATATCAAGGAAAAGCGCGAGGAGCGGCTCTCCGCAGCTCGTGTGGCGAAGAGAATTACATCGCTCATTTCCGGATTTCTTTCTTCCACCGAGCAAAAGAATTCCCACGAAGTCGCGGTTATTGTAGTCAGTGGAGTGAAAAAATGATCGTTGACAGGCCTCAATTGCCCACTAAGCCCGAATTTTTATGGAAAATGATTCCCGAGCCACGGGAGTTCATAAAAAAAGTCCCCGATCATAACCTGTTTCGGCAACGGCAGCGAGACGACCAAAAAGACCGCGTTCATACTATCCGGCAGCGTATACTCACAAAAGCGAGGCTTTCCGCAGGGCTCCTCAAGCGGCCTTTCTGCGTGGACGCCGAGCGAGAGATTGAAGAGATCGTCTCCAAAAATAAAGCTGCCATTGTTGCCAAAATCGAAATGGAACAGGGTAACAATGCACCAAAGCCCTCACTTTTGGCGGCAAATCGAAATATGTGTGAGGAGTTTCAAACTTTTGCCCTGAAAGAGCTCCCCTATGAGGAGCGAGATGGAGCGCGATTCGGAAAACTTGCCGGACTCGTCAAACATCGGCTTGCTCAGAATTTCGAATGGTACCGCGAAAACTACTCTATTTTTATTGAGAGCACAGTACTGCTGATTGCCCAAAAAACAGCCCTCCAACATAGCCAGCAAGCCTCTGCTTCGGGAAATACATAGTAACGCACAAAATCCATCATCGTAAATACTTGCGAACTTTTTGCCGAGGGCAAAGAATAGCTGCAATTAATCGAAACTATATATATAATATTATGAAAAATTAGGAACTATTATGTCATTTTTACCAGATCGCTTTATTAGAAAGACGGATTCAAATCTTTTCTATTTGAAAACGCTATTAGATCAACAGCAAGGATTTGAATGCAGAGCAACCGATATCGACTCGCTTACAGATACACATAAGATCGACACCTATGAGGACACACTCACATCTATTTTTTATGGTACCACGCTCGACGAGCTGCTCAATAGAAGTGTGTTTAGCCAACCTCTGTGTACGCGGAAAATTCAGCCCATGCACTATCGAGAGCCACTACCAAGTTACAAATCACTGGTTCAGAGCAAAAAACTCTTTGAAACCGCTCGTGTGCTAGATACTCCAGGCCTAGTGAGTGATTTTTACTCCTCTCCACTTTCTTGCCATCCCAAAAAGCCACAAACACTTGCCATTGCGCTTGGCCCTTCAGTCTATATTCACAATCTTGCGAACACGACACCTCGAGAAATATGTGACTTTGAAAATGTGCCTCGCATGCTGCCAAAAACCTTGAAATGGATCTCTCATGACACGCTTGCTCTCGGCGCATACGATGGCTCGTTTCAATGCTACGATGTCGCCCAAGAACGTCTGTTTCGAAAGTTTTATACCCACCCTCTCCCACATGTGGACTGCCATATTTCTTCGATTGCCGTTCGAGAGGCCGGGGACCTTTTTGTCGGCAATAATTCAAGCGACCTTGTGAATATCGATCTTCGTGCGAGCCACCCAAATCGAATGCTCCTCAATATAGGCCCTATTTGTAGCCTTGCCTACCGTAACGAAATACTGCTGGCAGGTGGAGGGGACAATGTCGTCCATGTTTATGATACGAGGCATATGGAGGCCGCAGTGCCACTCTTTTCTCTTGCCCATCTGGCTGGTGTGAGGGCACTTTGTTTTCTTCCGGATCATAATGACCTTTTCCTCACTGGAGGCGGTCTTAATGATAAAAACATACGCCTCTTTGATATCAAAAAAGACAAGCCGCTCTTCCAAGTGAACGTCCACGCGCAGGTGTCCAATATTCTCGCGCTTGGAGACGACACATTTATTTCGACACATGGAAATGGGGCAGAACCTCAAATGAATAGCGTCATTCAATGGCAATATAAGGCAGGCAGGCTCGGCCAACAAAGGCTCTCCTCACCACAAATCCTTGGCACTTGCACCCAGCGAATCATCTATGCCGACCGTTGTGCGCAGGGCAACGAAAAGCAAAGCTTTCTTACTGTTTCCGCAAATAATACGCTCCAGGTATGGAAACGCAAAACTGAACACAATGAGAACGATGACAAGTCGTGGCTCAATAAAACGCTCATTCGGTAGTGGCTGCAAAAAAATAAAAAAAAAGAAGAGCCTACCATACATGATGGTAAGCTCTTCTAGAAACTACGCAATGTGACCTCCTTTAGCATTGTTCTTTGGCTTTTTTACGTCCTAACACATATGCAAGGGCGAGCATGGACCCGATTAGCACATACACGTGCGGTTCGGGAACTGGTGGAATAGCAAGGTCGAAGAACACGTCGAAGAAGTTGGCTTCAGTTGTACCCGCATGTGACATCAGTGATACTGCAATGTGCCTATATCCATCCTGATTGCCACCCATATTCATAATATCTTGAGTAACATCATAGAATGAAAAATCTGTGGCATCCTTAACACGTTGGTCCACATTGTCCCATCCCCATAGGGTATCAAACGAAGTACCTGTTAAATAGCCGATTTTGTAGTTCAACCATCCGGCTATGTCTAAACGGTAAGGGTTTGCTACCGCACTAGATGGAGTAAATATCATTGTCTCAAAAGAAGACGGCTCAGGGCCGGACACGACGAGGTCGTCATCCGTATAGTTCAAGGGAGAATTATACACCATCACAACATACGGTATGGAACCATATTCATTGACCTTCCCTCCGATAAACGTAACTTTAGGTGTTCCAGAAACCTTCGGAACTTGTTTCAGAAACCAATCAGCACCGCCAAAACCGTTGTACACGAGGTGTGAACTCTGAGCAGTTCTAAAGCCCATCGTGTCGAAGTTTTGATTGCTGGGGGGATCGGCAGGAACAAAATATTGTTTATAAAAATCATAAATTGGCCCTGTCAATACTGTGGCCGCAAACGCATTGCAGCTCAAGCAGACCAACACACCAGCTAAAAAGCTAAATAATTTTTTGGTATTCATGACATCCTCCATAATTTATTTTTTTATTTCTATGGAAGCCTCGTTGTTTTCTCGAGCCCCTTGCTCTGCAAATACCCGTTTGCCTCCAGGAGTAATTGGACAGGCAAAACCATCACTTTGTCAAGTAAAATTTTTAACCGAAAAGCACAATTTACTTTATCTTTCTGAATGTCAAGGACTTACAAAACAGGCCATTTTTATACGGATTGCAGAGAAACATTCTCCCCTACTATTCTTTCCCACCAAAAAAGGAGGCCCACATGGCCATTTCTCTCAATCTTTCCGAGATCACCTATCCATTTTTGTGCACGCATACCATCCAGCCAAAAGCACAATGCCCGCTCCTTGGAAAGACCTTCACACAGCTTATCGGGGCAAATCGTGAGCTTAGCCTCCCCTACGTTATTGCGCTCCTTAGTGGCCCAAAAGCAAACCGCTACACCGTTTGCGATGGCCATGAATGGTATTACCAAAACCTCGTTGCAGCACGCACCTTCACAAATCCGGAAACAAAAAAGCAGGCCGACAAGGTTCATTTCATCTCGCTCACAACCCTTCGCAACGGCACGAGCTCAAGCCGCCTCCTTGGAACGGTTGAGCCGGGTAAAAAAACCAGCGAGTTTTTGCAGCACTACATCTCGGCTGCCGCCAAAAATCAAATCCCCTCATGCATAGAGCTTTTGGAACAGCATCAAAATGAATTACATGAGGTTGACCTCTTGCAGTTTTCGGAAATGCTCCTACGCCAAATTCCAGGCCACAAAAGCGCCATCGAAGCACTCCAAAAGCACATTCGCGCGGGGAAAAATGATGCGGAGAAACTAGAACGAGCCAGACGGGTTTTCGGCCTTGCTAATCGGCTCAAAAGTGAGCCCCTCTACAAAGCTATCGCAGAACCATTTCTCGAGGGGGCGCTTTCAAAAGAAAAAGTCTCGTTCGCACGAGGTGTCTTACACAAATGGCTCCTCCTTTTCCCCCAGAATGCCACAGTACACCTCCAGCTTGGCATTGCTTACTGCATTTCCCATGAAGAGGCTCTCTATAAAAATGGTGAGAAAGAATTCCTCCGAGCTCTCGAATTAGACCCGAACCTGCTGGGCGCTCATTTCGCACTGGCCAAATTATACCTTACAGGCGGAGGAAGCGTAGCCAAAAACGTCACACTCGCAAAAGAGCATTTCGATGTACTCTTCCTTGCCCCTGATGTCAAGGCCTGCTGGTATTTTCTTGGAAGCAAAATCCACCTCGAAAAAGAATACTACAACCCCAAATTGGCCCGCTGGTTACTCGAAGAAGCAAAAATACTCGAGCCCAAAAACGAATCGGTGCTCGGAGCTATTGAGGGACTACTGAAAAAAATTGGATAACTATGGAGCCTATGTCAGTGCCTTTTCAGATCTCAAATCAACTACTCAGACTTTCTTTCGATGATAATGCCTCCTTTCCCGTGGCATCATCTCTGGATATGGGCAGCTCTATCAGTTCCAAAAAAATTGCGCGCGTTAGCCTACGGACATTGCCGTCTCATGCCCCGCCATCACTCTTGCCACAAAAAGTACGCCGTCAGGAAATTCTTACACGGAATAGAGCACGAGTCAGGCTGAATGCTGCCTTTGAAAAATTAACGCCCTCGGAAAAGAGGAACGCGCCTCTCTGGAAACGGTGCGAAAATTATATCTGGCGCCTCACATCTATAAAATTACATGTATGCAAAATCGACTACCGCTCGCTCGTCTCTCAACCATTTTGCGATGCTGCTCGCCACGCGATCTTTATTCTTCCCTATGAAGTTTCAGAGGAAACCGCATTTTGGAAAAAATTTCTTATAATAAAAAATCGCCACATACAAATACTGAACGAAATCGGGAAAAATCTTATGCAAGACTCGAAATAAATAGTTTACAAAAATATTTTAAATTATATATAATAATTTCTTAAATATAGGTAATTTATGTCAGCTCAAGAAATACAACGAACACCAATAAAAGATCACCATCAGCAGGATGTAGAAAAAAAACATGCTGCAGAGCAGCAGCGCATTGTTGATGTACGGAACCAACGGCTGGGTGAGGCGCGAAAAACAAACAACCTCGCTACATGCATCGGCGCATATCTTACTGGAGCTGAAGTACAAACTGTACGCCCTATCGCACAAAAAATTGTCAAAAGTGATGGCAAATGATGCAACTCGATAATTCAATACCACGGCCTCAGCCAGAATATCCTCGCCTGCCAATGAAA
>Ga0105104_10002960_pt1 | contig 12243 bp, 12 predicted proteins | sample PPLLaktember2015_3_FD_87034 | JGI IMG/M metagenome (GOLD analysis project Ga0105104, IMG submission 87034) | Freshwater sediment microbial communities from Prairie Pothole Lake near Jamestown, North Dakota, USA - PPLs Lake P7 Core (6) Depth... | ecosystem: Environmental > Aquatic > Freshwater >...
CATGCGGTAGGGGGTGGCGGACAGGATGAGGATCGAAGTTCCCTTTTTACCGAACAGCCTTCCCTCGACAGTATCGGGCTGGCTGCTGTTGTTGAGGATTTCCTTGAAGCGCTGGAATTCGTCCAGGATGATTAGGTTTGGCGTGAGATATTTCAAGGCGGCTTGGGCGAGGCCCCTGCGGAGCACACCGATGACCCGGTTGTGCTCTTTTCGATCTATGGAAGTGCTATCCTTCGAATATCGTTCTACGCAGTCGTCGATAGTGTTTCTAACATCTTCTGCCTTGCCCCATTCCTCGCGGAGGGCTTCCCGAAAGTCGACGGAAACCTTGCCCCGGAATTCTTCGCGGAGTCTGCTCCATTGTGTTTGTTCTCGCCATCTCTCCTGCTGCACCCCGCATCGAAAAAATCCCCTCCACCGCAATCGCTTGGCCGGTTTGTTCCAGATTCGATACAACAGATACAAAATAAGCCGCCGCTCACGACTGATTCCTGTCGAGCGACCGAATTGGAGGGATGTTCCGGGTGTGAAGGAAAAGAGCAATCTCTCGCCGTTAGCCCATCTCAGGTCGATCTCCCGAGAACGAATGGGGAGAAGGGGAAGGCGGTCGGAGATCGTATTTTCCCGGGGAAGGAGTTTGTCGCAGTTCTGCTCGCCGATTTCGAGGTTCGAGCAGATGTAGACAACCGTGAACCCCCTGCGGGGATTCTTAGCCATTAGTTTACCGATGACGCCCTGTGCGACTAGCGTTTTCCCCAGCCCGACCTCATCGGCTAACAGAAAGCGCCGCGAACCTGTGGGTTTCTCGAATCGCTTGACGATGCATTCGACCGCGGCGTCCTGGAATGGGGTGAGCTCAGGCATTGCCATCCCCCAGGTTCGTCATTCCCGCCGCGGCCTTGAACTCTGCCCAGAAGGACCGGAAGGTCTCATCGATATACCCGGTGTCCTTGAACATTTCTAGAGAGCGATCGATTTCGCTGATCCGGTCGGGATCTTCAGTGCAGGCCCGAAGTATGTCTTCCAAGGCGATGTCGTCCAGAATGGATCGCCCTCCGTGGGAATGCCCGCCCTCGCTTGGTTCCGAAGGGACCGTAGACGGTACGTGCTGCCTGAAGCTGTCGAAGATGATGCACCGCAGGAACTGTCGGAACTTGTCGCTGGAGAGGGCATCTTGCAGAACGGCGGTGGCGCGATCCTCTCGTTTGAACGGGATCTTGGCTTTGAGAACGAAGGATTTCTCTTCGGCCCGAGGGCTGGCGATAGTGATCAGGATGAATTCGCTGATGTTGATCGGGCTGACCGCCTGCCATGTGATGGATCCTTCTGTCAGCAATCGTTTGCCATCGGCCAGGTAGCGAGGGTTCCCGGCGAGCGCCAGCGGGCAGATCCGCATAGTGAGCTGTTGGAGCATTTCACGGAGTTTATTCCCAGGCTGGCCGTCAATCGCAAGGCAGAGCGTCCTGATTTTGGAATCATACTTTCCGATCAGCTTGAGTTCCGACACATACTGCTTGGCTTTCTCGATCAGCGTGTCCGCCTCGAGTTCTTCGGATGAGTCTGGGGCCTGCCGGCTGTATTTTTGCACCCAGCCGTTGAGCTCGCCTTTTTCGTCGAAGAGGAACTTCTTCATGAAGTATTTGACGGTCACGCCGGGGGAGAAGACTATCTCGGCTTCGCAGTTTCTCCCATTCCAGGCATTGGACGTGGCGTTCGCCGAGCCCAACATCGTGGTGCTGCTATTGCCGGAATCGCAGATAAAGATTTTGGCGTGAAGATCTAGCTCCGACGTATTCTCTTCCTCGGTCAAACCGGTTCGGATCACGTATACATCTTGGAGAGACAGTCGTTTCTGAAGCGCTGGATCATCGATGGCGTCAAGCTCGCGTTGTGTGGAGACCAACACGATCTTTTTGAAACGGGTAAGGACCATTTCCAGGAAACCCCGGCGGCAGAAGGGGGAGACTATGAGCGCCTGTTGGCCGCCGGCCGGGAATTCATCCTGCAGTTTGCGTCCGCCGAAGCCCTGCCAGAGGAACCTGGGAGGAGTCCCCACTTCGGATGGGAATTGGAATTCGGTGTACGGGAGAGCATCGATCAGCGGGTCGAGGATTTTCCGGTCGGCGCCTTCCCGGGAAAGCGCTCCGAAAAACTCGGCGGCTTCCCTTCCCAGGGAAGAACGGGGGGACTTGAAGCGTAATTCGCCTTCGAAGCCGGCGATGATTTCCCAGGTGCTGGACAAAGTGAGGTTGCGGCTCGAACAAGCCAGGCGAACAACGGGGAGGGCGCGTTCCATCCCGGGAGATCGACGGGGAATGAATTTTACCACCCATACTTTCGGATGAAACCTGCCCCCGGGGATAGAGAGTTCGCGCACTGGGATATCGTAAAGGGAGACCGTCGGGTTTCCCCTCCCCATGGTTCCCGGGGCGATGCCGCCCCGTTCGACGAATATCCTGACCTTCTGCGAAAGGCCGACGATGGCTCTCAGGATTTCGGGGTCGTTCCCGGCGGGAGAGTCTACTTCCAATTCCCCGTCGATCAAGGCCAGGAAGATCGCTGTAAGAGCAGTAAAATCCAGGCTGAAAGTCGTGAATGCCCCCGCTTCCAGACGATAGCCCGTCGGGGGTCGTAAGAAATCCGTGATGCTTCGCCTGGTCGCGGGCTCGAACATCAGCCGTTCCCCTTCAATCCCCGGAGAATCTCCGTGACTATGGTCTGGCCAATCGGGGAGCGGTAATCGAGCCAATACGGTATATGCTCGGGATTGCTGTATAGTGGATGATCGAGTGATTCCGGGGGATGCCAGAGGCGGAGGAATTCCAGGTGAGCAAGGCGTGATTTGTAGTGCCTCTTTATCCTTTCCCGCTCGTGGATCAGCCCATTGGCGGCATCGTTCCGGAGCACTTCGGACGCTCGGACCGACGAACGGAAAATGTCGAGCCATCGGCGGAAGAATTCCCGGTCATTATCTCGGAGCGCCGGTGAAATCTTGGAGAGACTGAAGAAATCCTCGAGCCTCCAGTTCCTTAGATCATTCCTGGTGGCGGTCCACCAAAGCTTGAACGCGGGGACCATGTATTCGTCGTCGTCGAATAGCTTCTGCCTCTGTTGTTCCTGGCACAGCAGATGGTAGTAGTGCAGGGTGATGCCCTTGGCCAGCATGCTCAGGAGCTTTGCGTGTTTCACGTGCTCGTGAAGATCGGATGGATGCTTGGCCTCCCAGGGATACCTAAATGGCGTGGCGATCTTCTCTTCGATCAAGTGGGAAAGGAGGGATTCTCCCAGGCTGGCGTATTTCTTCTTCAAGTACCTAGCCTCATCGGAGGTCAGGTCGAAACGGACATTCTTCAAGAAGCGCTTTCCGCGCCCGAGCGCGGCCAGATGGTCGACCTCGGGGTCCCAGTTCGGGCCGATATCCGCATCAGTGTGCGCCACGCCGTCGTCATCTTGGACCGGACCTGATTGGCGGTAATATTCCGCAAGGCGCGCATGGTATTCGGATTGCCCCCATTTTGGATGCCGGAATATCCCCAGTTTTGCGGTCGCTCTCCAGTATATGGCCGAGGGGTAACGGACAAGTTTCTCCTTAGCTATTTTGCCGATGATCCCCCACTCTTCGCTATTTTCCAATGCTCCCCGCAGTTGATTCTCCAGTTCTTTAAATCGCCGCGCGGCCCTATCGCCGGAGAGTCTATCTTTTTCGATTGTCAGGTATAGCGCCGGTATGAAGAGCAGATACCGCGTCCGCGTCATGATGGTATTCGTCGCCGGACAGAATATCTCGGCGAATGCGTCGCGGAGGATGCCAAAGCCCAGCTCGTCCAAAGTTCCCTCCGGCTTCATTTGCCGGAGGAATTCCCTGGCGCGCTTCTGGTCTTCTTCGCTGAGGTCAACCCAGCCGACGTACGAGGTGATTTCTTTCATCAATCGGCCGAGATGATTTCAGAGTCGGTTACCGTGATCATGCATTGAACTATGCAGTCAGCAGTTCACTGATCGCGCCATGGGCCCGGCGGCCGGACAAAATGGCCTTGTCGTCGATGGCCACAAGGTCAATGGGGCCGGCGCCGGTTTCCACCTCCGCCCCGGCAATAACGCAAAATGAGGCCTCCGGGTTGATCTCCCCGACCGGGATGAGTTGGGGGTGTTTTTCGAGCAGAGTTTGCAGCTCCTCTTCGCTGCTATAGGGGATTTCTGCTATAGGGTTCTTATGCCATGTAGTGACGATAATTGACATATAGATGCTTCCTTCCGATTAGTAATCCTGAAGACACCTTACTCAATTCGGCTATCGCATGGGTGGAAATAGACAAGGTGTCCCCAGATTAAAAGTTAGAGTGAATCGCGCTTCACCGGCGATCCATTTTCCACGATCACACAATCAACTCTTCTGGCATCCGAGATGAAGGCGCATACAGATACTCCAAGCGTCCGGGGATAACGAGCTGTAAACAGAGACAACCATTTGACGTCAGGTGCGCAGGCCGATGGGCGATCACGTTTCCATTCCATAATCACCGCGGGAATCGACCCTTCCGGCCAAGCTGTCATCATCGGTCGAGGCCAGATGACTAGGTCTTTCCTCACATAACGCTTTCCCGATCCCGCTACCTGGGGCACCGCAACTTCGATGGAGATCTGGGAGATTGAGGTCAGGGGGCCCTTGTCACTGATTTCACGAACCAAGAAGTGGTGGGCGAAAAGGTTGACCACTTCATTTTCACGCCCAAGCCACGCAGACTTCTTGAGAAAGTCGTCCAGACCATGGAGTGATCTTTCGATGACGCTCTGCCATGGGTTTTTCATTCTTTACGATCACCAATCGGGGGACACTACGCTCAATACGGCTACCTTACGATTGAAAATAGGTAAGGTATCTCCACATTAAATATGCGATACATCTTCTATCTCTTCCCGCATGGAAAGGATGTTCAGCTGCTGGTCATATTCGACGTTCAGCATGAAAGGCTTGTTCTCAATCACATGCTTGTATATATGCCAGTCTGTTTGAGGCGTGGGGATGCTGAGCAGGTTTGAAATATTGATCCACTCGAGCTTGCCTTCGTTGCAGGGAGGGGGATCGATAGGCGCGATCTCGGCGAGATATACGAAGCAGATCCAGTTATAGTCTGTCGGCGAGCTCTCGACCAATACGCCGCAGTACTTCGGATCCGCGATGCGGATGCCGGTTTCCTCGAATGTCTCCCTGACGGCCGCATGTAACGGACTCTCGTGGGGATCGATCTTCCCGCCGACGGGCGTGTATTTGCCTTTATTGGGTTCTTTTTTGCGCTCCAGCAGTAAAAAGCGATCGCCCGACTTCAGGATGCACAGGACCGCCGGTTGCTTATGTCCATTCGATACGTACATATTTGGCTCAGCACAATCGCGGGATTAGGATAGGTAGCCGCAGCCTTAAGGCTGCGTTCACGCCTGCCGCGCTCGTAACCGCGGCCTAAAAAAGGACCAGTGCAAAACGCAGGCTTTCTTAGCTTCGCTCAGGGTTTCCAAGAAACCTGTAGAAACAGGCGCCGCGGTGAGCTCCTGAACTTAACAACTTAATACCGTCCCTCCTCTTTTGCCGCTCCCCAGTTCGCAGATAGCGAATTCGACAATTTGCTGTTGTCTAGCTGACCTGCCCATATTGTTTGGGCCACTTTCAATTCTAGAGTCAGTTATTAGGCGGCCTGATGTTTGCCAACTGCTTCAGAGCATAGGTTGCTGTCTCGAAGTAATCGTCACCGAGGCTAACCTTGTCCTTTGCTTGGGCATACGCGAGCATATTCCTTGTGTCCCCTTCCAGTAGATCGATCCTAACGAATTGATCATTCACTTCATAGTGGACGACCAGGACTGTCTTCGACTGCGCTTCGAAGGTCTCCTGGTATCCCATATTGGAGACAAATGCGCGAATGGCCGTTTCCACGGCTTGGTTCGTTTCGCCACTCGCGTCGATGGCGTAGTTGCAATATCTTTGAAAATAGCCCGTCGCATATTTGTTGGGATTGACGACCTTAATCTCCGGGACGAATACCTGGTAATCCTTATCGGAGCTAGATACGGATATTCTGCGGGTGATCGGATCGTTGACGGTGAGGTTCCTCGCCGCGGCCAGAGCTAAATAATTGGCGACGGACTCGAAGTCGAATTTCTTTCCGGCATATATCGTAGTCACCTTCGACAATTTGATCAGCTCGCTGCCATTATCCGCATCGGCAAGCGTAACCATCTCCATGGACAAATAATGGGAGTACGTTGTGTCGATCTCTGAAAATGTCCTGTATCCAATAATCCCATACTGCATAGGCGCGTTGACGTAAGAGGAAAAATACGCCGTCCCGATCTTGTTGTTGAAAGCATCAAACGCATTCAAGGCTGTATTTATTGTCTGTATCCCGCCGGAGGTTCGGCCATAGACCGGTTCACTTCTGATCGTTTGCGTCTCTTTAGGGGAATTGCTGCCGAAATCTATGAATATCGCGACATCCGCGCTCTGAGCTTCGGTTTTATCGACTCCATAATAGCCATGGGCAGACAAAGCGGCCTCCATGATGGGGGAGAACCATTTATATTCCAGATCGTTTTCGTGAATATTTTGATTGCCTGATCTCAGGATAAAGCGCTTGGAAATTACTTTCGTAAGCTCTGCCCAATCAGCAAGTGATTTGACGTATACATCGAATGACGTGATCGAGGGTGACGGGGACCAGAGACTCGGCCTCTTTGAGGAGAATAGGCATCCGGTGATGCTCGCTAATGCGAGAATCATTGAACAGGTTATTACCGTGTGCTTTATGGAGTTGTTCATGTTCCAGTGACCTTACAGTATCTGCATTTCTCAGGCATGGCATTTTCCTCCGATCACTATTTCGCTGAGGGAAATCCGTATGCTGTCTATCCCGGTTCGGTAAGTAAGCAATGGCTCAGTTTACTTGTCGAAAAGATCCGGGCAGACTCCCAGCCACCTGTCAGCATCGATATCCGGCGGCGGCCAATCATGTCCGTCATGGCCGTATCGGAATGCTCTCCCATCATCGTCTTCGGCCATGATGAACGCTCCGACTCTGTTGACCAGGTTATCTTCGGGGACGAGAGCGATCTTCGATTCTATCAACGCGAAGGTACGCTTGGAGAAGATTCGTCGGATACCGTCGTATAGCACGCGGCTGACTATCGCACGTTTCGGCCAGCAGCCGAAACGGGATCGGAAGCCATCGATGGTCAGGCACAATCGATGCCAGTTCTTCTGGAGGTCGTCTCTATGCAGGAACTCAGCCAGCAGACGTGAGGCCTCGATATTGATCTTATGTTCTTTTGGCATACTTCCATCGTGCTTGATACGAACGCGTGCAGGTTGCGATGCAGAACGTCCTTTCCCCGGGCATGGCTTCGCGTCGGTCGGGCGTCCGTTCACCATCTGGGGATGTGTGGCCCAAATCCAGCCTTTTAGGCGACTCAACGCTGATCGAAGGGCGGGGGAGTGGTGGACACGGTGGCCCCGGGCGAGATCGGCTACCGCCTGCCCGATCAACGGGAACGTCGCCTTATAGGCATCCGTCCCGGATTTCCCGAAGTAGCGGAAATCTCGGCTGATCAGGACTTTCGCTTTGGAGAAGCCGGGGCCGATGTCCTGCCTGATCGCAGAACCATCCTGGTGGAAACGCGCTCCTTTTTTCACTCGCGCCTTTTCACCAGCAATCTCATAAATACAATCGGAGCGGGCGGCAAACTCCGGCCTTCTGTAATACTCGGCTCTTTCGATCTTATCCATCACTACCGCGGCATATATCAGCCTCTCCTGGTGCCGCCTGGAGCCGAATCCGAAGATGATGTCACCGGGAGATGCCGCCGACCGGATCTGGGGTTTGCAGATGGCGAGGGTGAGGAGGTCGTTCTCGACACAAGGGGCGGCGCCGGTGTCGTGAGTCATCTTGTAGAAGTAGATCTTAGGGCTAGCCTTCACGTTAATTGTTCTTCTGGATCAGCGGGATTTTCATTTTCTGGAACCAGCTATAGAAGCGTTCTGCATTGAGAAAGCGCGGCAAACGGGCGCTCCTCTGGAAATACCCATCGCGGACTCCCAGCCCGCCCCAATCCGCTAGTATATCTTCCCGAACCCGGTATGCCCTGTTCCGATACTCTCCGACGGGGATGCAGGATTCCAGGCGACCGGATGCCCCTTTGAGCGCCCTGACGACAATATCGCCGTCTTCGGGATTGACGATTCGCCGCGTGTGGGCATTCTCGCCCCAACGGGAGGCCGGTACATCCTTGGCGGGCACAATTTCGTCGATGACGTATAGACCCACTAGGCCATATACCAGGCCATCAGATGAGGCGTCTTGGGGACCAAGGCCGGCATAGAACACAAGCAGATCGCCCCGGGTCAGCCGCTGGATCTGAATCGCCCGTTGGCCCCCGTCTCCGTAGGTGAGTGTCGAGAAATCGGGGTCGAGATGCATGGTCTTGCCATGCAGTTGGGGAGGCAGGCTGCTGCCGGCTGGCAGAAATGGCTTTATCTCCTCGTAACGCCTGTGGAGATTTGGCCGGATCTTAGGGGAATACTCGGGGATCGGGACATAGGTGAACTTCATCGTCCCGGGATCGACAGGCCCATTCCAACCGCCCGCCGTCGCGTCTATGCCTACTCGGACCAAAAGGGCCTGCATGCTATTGCTCTTCACTTCGCAGACGGCGAATTCGACAGTTTGCCACTGTCCCTCCCCCCAGTTCTCGGCGGTCGGGGTGGCCCCTTTTGAAACAGGCGGGAGCGGGTTCCCGCCGATCGGAATGGCTGGTCTTGAGCCGTTCTTTAATGGCCCCTTGTAGCCAGTTCGACGACACATTTATCGCGCAATATATTGTCCCGCAGGGAGATAGCTACAACGTCCACGGCTTTACGAACGCCAGCATCTGTCAGTCATCTAGTGAAGCTGGTTCAGGCAGAGTGAGCAACTCACGGATGGAAATCTGTTTGTTCGCTACAGTTATTGACGCAACAAGCGCAAATTCCTTTGGTTTAGGTAAATTGCTAGCTAACATTAAACCTTTCAGAGGAAGCATCCCACTCACCCGTTTTCCGATATAGAAGACGTCAGACGGAACTTCCCGTCCCGGTTGAAGATCACCGCAATCAATCTCAATCCGGAAGGCTTCTTCATTCTCGTGGATTTTCACTTCGCCCGGGTCCCGGCGCAAGAATGATGCTATACCTTTCGTGAGTGGTCTCGCTAGAAAGTCGGTACGTACAGGCGGTTCGGGCATATCGGACTTAGACATTATTAGGATACCGATTACTTTAGGGACCGATATTTCGAGCCGCACATTACTAGCAGCGACTTGCCCAACATTTCTTACGATCAATCGAATAGGCTGTAAGAAGCGGCGTGCAAACTCGAATTTGGCAAGCTCACGAAAGTAGTCTTTGTTCGGACGATGCAACGAGAGATCAATACCAAGATAAGGATCTAATCGCTGCGGGGGCGAATAGTCAGGAATCGTCTCCGCCCTTGGCATTTGGCAGTGTTCGGCATTCCAAGAAGTAGTTGTGCTGAGTGCATTACTGTTTTCAATATGGGCAAACTCGACAAGCAATTCTGCTTCAGGTTGGCCAGGATCACCACCCATTTTAGCGATCTCTTCCGGCGATGCAGGTTTGCTCGGATCGGTAGAACTTCCCCGCCGGACGTAGACCTTCTCTTTCAATAGTTTCCCATAATCCCGTTTCAGATAAATTGGGCGCGGCTGTTGTTCGATATTAATAATCCCCACTTGCTTTTCCTCGAATCCGAATGCTTCGTAATGGAAGCGGACTGGCTGATTGGTGAGGTTGTTTACGAACTGCTGAAGAGAATGGTCGTCTAAATGAGCGGTTGCAGGGATGCCGACGATCTTGCTCCGCCCGCCCCGAACATCTTCGACGCCGATAAGGATATACGCATCCGATCGGCGCCATGCGTTGGCGAAGCCAATGATATCCTTCAAAAGTTCAGACTTTTCTTCATCAGTGGCTTTGGCGAATGGATATTGTTCCCTTTTACAATCTAGCGTTGCAGACTCTTCTTCGAAAAGCAGCTTTTCAAGCAGATCTTTGTCCATGTTCAACCCCGGACGATTTTAAACCAACTCGGTAGCTTGATGGGGAACGTGGCTTGATGCCGAATACCATATTTAGCCTGATAAGCCACGCTCCAACACGAGAATCGCCTTTGTATCATGGCGCCAGTTAGAACATATTGGGAGGAGTTACTTGAGAAAGTCAGCACAGAATTTCTGAACGAATAGTAACATCTGTTGTACCTGTCCCTCATCATAACGAAGGAAATAGCCATGAGCTGCGTCGTTGCGCAAATTGGCCCAAGTTGTGATCTGCTTTTGAACCAATGGCCCATATATCTGAGCCTTTGCCAGCGCAATGTTCAATGGATCGATAGTTAGCGGCTTGCCTGCTTCGCTATAGCAAGATATATTGTTGGCATCTGCGAGCTTGCGCAGGGAATCTTCTAATACCGCCCCTAGGAGCACTGCCGCAGCATCCTTGTATTTCTCGTTGAGAAGGTGCTCGGCCATTTCAAGGAAATCAGAAAATATTTCGGCTTGCAGAAGGCTTCTAATATTCAGAAGCATTCCGGAACGAATGTTGTGCTGCACCGCTTTTAATATTCCTGCAACCTCACTTACATGATCATAACAGCCGCTATGCATGCTTTTGAAGTATGGATACTTCAAAGGTGCCTCGAACAGCTTCATGTAGTGACTATCGATGCCGTAAAGCTTGACAATAAGATGCCCCCCCCGCGCGGCCACGGAAAGCAAATCCTGAACACGATTCTGGGGCAACTCGAAGTCGGACGCAGCCGCATCAACCGCCAAGCGGTCAATGAGGGCGACGAGTTCGTCAATTTCCTTTGAAACTAGATCATATTCTCTAGCTATCTTCAAAGGGGACTCCTCTCGATAGGGTGATAATGAACCAATACTGCAAATAATCCCATACTTAGTTGTACATGCTCCAGATTCATGAGACCGAGATTGAAGGGAATGGGGTAACACTTTCCCCTCTCTTGATCATAATGATGCCCTCCTGAAGCAACCAGGTTTCCACCACATAGCGCCATGCGGCGGCCGCTCCTCTCCTCGCCCAGGCACCCTCCCGTTCGATGAACGCTGCCCTACCTGACGGAACAAAAGGCCCGGCCGGACATCGCTGTCCGTCGCCGGGCTAGATCCTTCGAACCTCATGTCCCCAGTTCGTTCTCACAACCTCTCCGCCGGGGTTAGGGTGAATACGTTGGAACAAATGATCCTCCCCTTGGTCCGGGGAGTCAAGGCTCATTTACGGCATTTTCGGTATATTCGCCAGTATCCCTCACGCCCCGGATATTTCCTGACAATCTCCCCCAAATGGCCATAGCCCCCGTTCGGCAATTTGCCAATTTGCCACCGTCTCTCCTGCCAATCATTTACAGCCTTTCGGTTTTCGGGGGCAGGTCACTGGCATATTTATCACGCAACATATTATCCGGCAGGGAGATAGCTACGATGTCTACGGGTTACTTTTTTGTCACCGACGCAGTGATGCGAGACGGCAAACCACCCGATGGGGAATTCTCCGGGCTCAAAGATTTTCTCCGGAGCGACCCTCGTCGCGATTAGGGATATGGTTGTTGTCCCCATCTCTTACTCCTTTGCCGAATAATTCAACTACCTTTGCAATACAGTCTAAAAATGAAGGCCATTTGACAAGCCGACACCGTTCCTCCTTATACCTGCACCGCATGGAGTTAAGAAACAGGCCAATAAAGGCGGATTAGGGGGACAAGAGATCTAGTATCAGCATCGATCTTGTCGTAATTCTGAATCAGCAAGTCAACGAGATCGTCTAAATCCAACAATGTGATTGGGACGGTTGAGCGATCGGCTTCGTATTTTGCGTCTTTGCTGTATCCCCCGGTACTGACATAAAGCCCCTTATCTCCGCTGCGTAGTCCGCCGAAAAAGCTTCTCAAGTTCTGAGAGCCCATGGATTCTTTCTGACGATGCTTGACTTCAACAACTATGCGCGGGGATTCAAGGCCAAGGCCATCCGGAGACGCAATAATATCTTTCCCCAAATCCGTGTCAGCGGTCAGTTAAAACCAGCCACTAAGGAACGGTTCAAAACCAGCCACTTTGAGACCCCGATAAGCTGGGTAGAATGCCTCCTCAAAAAAGGAGGGTCTACCCATGGGGAATCATATC
>Ga0105104_10002962_pt1 | contig 12236 bp, 13 predicted proteins | sample PPLLaktember2015_3_FD_87034 | JGI IMG/M metagenome (GOLD analysis project Ga0105104, IMG submission 87034) | Freshwater sediment microbial communities from Prairie Pothole Lake near Jamestown, North Dakota, USA - PPLs Lake P7 Core (6) Depth... | ecosystem: Environmental > Aquatic > Freshwater >...
AGGAGCAAAAGGTGATAAGGGCGATGCTGGTCTTTTAGGAGCCGCTGGTGCGAAAGGTGATAAAGGCGATGCAGGTCTGACTGGTGGCGTGGGCTTGGAAGGCGTTGCAGGAGCAAAAGGTGATAAGGGCGATGCTGGCCTGTTAGGCGCCGCTGGTGCGAAAGGTGATAAAGGGGACATTGGTTTAACTGGTGGTGTGGGTTTGGCTGGAATCGCAGGAGTAAAAGGCGATAAAGGTGATGCAGGTCTGACTGGTGGCGTGGGCTTGGAAGGCGTTGCAGGAGCAAAAGGTGATAAGGGAGACATCGGTTTGACTGGTGGTGTAGGTTTGACTGGAATCGCAGGAGTAAAAGGCGATAAAGGTGATGCAGGTCTGACTGGTGGCGTGGGTTTGGAAGGCGTTGCAGGAGCAAAAGGTGATAAGGGCGATGCTGGTCTTTTAGGAGCCGCTGGTGCGAAAGGTGATAAGGGAGACATCGGTTTGACTGGTGGTGTAGGTTTGACTGGAATCGCAGGAGTAAAAGGCGATAAGGGCGATGCAGGTCTGACTGGTGGTGCAGGTGTTGCTGGTGTTGCTGGCGTAAAAGGCGATAAAGGCGATATCGGTTTGTTGGGCGGCTCAGGTGCAAAAGGCGATAAGGGTGATCTCGGAATAAATACGATTTCATTGACCGCGTTAACGAATAGAATTAATATCTTTTCCTTGAACAATGTGTCATTAGTCCGTTCTGGAGATGCGCTGACGCTGAGTTTGGAAAATGGTACATCTCCAGCATTAGATGTCACCTTCTCTGCTTTCTGGCATACGACCAGCGCTGTCGGAACAAGCAATGGTATGGTTGCCAGTGGATCTCAGGTTGTCTTTGACGTTCATTTGGCATATCAGTTTTCGATTATGATGAAGACCGGTAACCAGTGGGGGAAGATCGATCTCTTCCGTGTAGATCTTGCGGCGACAGATTGGTACGGTTCATGGACATCAAATTAAGAGGTCTCACAAAAGAGGTCAACGGATGCCAGCTCAAGGAGTTCTCCATGACTAGATTGGTTTACATTCTTACTTTTTCTCTCCTCCTGGGTGGTGGAACAATGTTCTCTCAGAGAGTTGAGCGATCGCTCTTTCCTATAGGATTTGGGTACAGTCAATCGTCATCGGCAACATTGATTAGTTCTGTCGGGGAACCATTTGTCGGTTTCTCGCAGATCGGTTCCATGTCCATTCGCAGTGGTTCATTATTTCGCACGGTTGTGTTTATTACTGGACTAAAGGAGGGGAAGAACCAATTGCCACTTGAGTATGCCCTCTATCAAAATTACCCTAATCCATTCAATCCGAGTACCACCGTGAGATATGATTTGCCAAAGGCGACATTCGTGACGCTCACCATTTTCGATCTCCTGGGGCGGCAAATTTCGACAATCATTGAGGGAGAGAAACCTGCGGGGACGTATCAAGTCAATGTCTACGTTCCGAATCTTCCAAGCGGGGTTTACTTCTATCGCCTGCAAGCCCGCGATTATGTTAAAACTAAAAAATTCGTTTTACTCAGATGAAAGACGTGTGGTGACAAATGATGAAGTGCTGATTAGAGTACAGAGGATAACGTGAGAATGGTTTTTTGCACAAATATGAAAACCAAATAATAATAATTGCATAATAATGGAGGGACACTGCAATGAGGCTTTCAAAGATATTTGCCCTGCTCATAGCATTGAATATGTGCGGATGTATAATATCGAGAGAAGCGACTTCGCAGCAAGGGAGCGTAAGTTTCGATGTTTTTTACAATGAATTAAGTCCATACGGTCAGTGGGTCGATTATCCCGGTTACGGGTATGTATGGATCCCATCAGTCGGATCGGATTTCGCTCCCTATGCCAATGCGGGGCATTGGATCTTAACTGATTATGGTTGGACATGGGTGTCCGATTATAGCTGGGGATGGGCGCCTTTTCATTATGGCCGTTGGGACTACGATGATGCGTATGGTTGGTTTTGGGTTCCTGATAATGAATGGGGCCCTTCGTGGGTCAATTGGAGAAAAGCGGATGGGTATTATGGATGGGCTCCTTTGAGACCAGGGAACAGCATGAGTATTTCTTTCGGGAGCGGATACAGCATACCTCAAGATCGATGGATATTCGTGAGAGACAGAGATTTTTCAAGGGACGATATCAATCGTTATTATGTCAATAAAAAAAATAACATAACGATCATACAGAATTCTTCAGTGATAAATAGAACGACCACTGATCAAAATCGACGATCGACCTATATCGGTGGACCAGACAGAGTCGACGTCCAAAGAATTACAGGGAGAACGATCCAACCCGTGGTTATTCGGGACAACGATAAACCTGGACATATTCTGAGAAATGACCAATTACAACTATACAGGCCGCAAGTACAAACGAAGGATGACCATGGCCGGAGACCGGCGCCGTCGAGAGTAATGAATTTGAATGATGTAAAAAGGCCGCCGCAAAGAAATGCAGTAAACCCGGCTTCGAATATCAATCCTGCCGCAGAGAGCAGACCGGTGGAACAACCGGTTTTGCCCGATAAAGTCAAACCCGTGAATGACCGTAAGCAAGAGGCACCACCATCGCGATCCGTCAATCCTCAAAATGTGACGCAACCACCGCATGTGCGAGATGGCAGGCCATCCAACAAAACGGGAAAGGAAAAGCAGCTGCAAATCGCTGCTCCGTCCAATAAAATCCGCAAGGTACAGCCCTTGCGTTCCAGCACTGAACAGGACGAAAAGAAAAAAAGGAAGAAGAAATGATGAACATGAAAGGAGCAGCCATGGAACCAGAAGCAAGTCTAAAAATCATGAGGTTGAACAAACGGTTGAGTAAATCAAAAAGAAAGAAAAACAATGAAAAACGTAGTCGATGCATTTAAAGAAACCATGGAAGAAGCAGGACTCAAGTTTAAATCGAAATATAATAACGAAGTGACTGCATTAAAAAAACAAAGTTATAATCTGAAGAAGAAGTTGGACGAATACGAGGATGATGGTCTCAGCCGATGGAAAAAATTCAAGACGGACATCAAGCATGATGGAAGTGGAGTAGGAAAGACGATACAGAATCTATTCAAACAGCGATAACGTTACGCTTCAATAAAAAACGATTAATATGAAAAACAATGTATTCGGCTTCGCTCTCATGGCATGTCCGGCGGGATTTATTTTAACGGACTGTGACAAAACACCGGAGCAAAAAGCGGGGGGAGTCAAGCAAGAGGGATCTGATGCGAAAGCCGAGTATCTTGCCGCGTGGGAAAAAATCAATCGGAGTCTGAAGTGCAAATAACGTTGAATGATATAAGAATTGCCGCCTTTAAAACAAAGGTACAACAAGCCGGGTCGAAGGCGAAAGCGAAGTACGACAACCTCTTGGCGGAGATCGAACAAAAAAAAAGCGCCCTGAAAAAGAAGCGGGAGGATCGTGACGAAATTCATGCATGAGCTGGATGAGAGAGAACAGGCAATGAAAGATTTGCTCAAAGAGAAGGAATAACACGTACAGCCAGACGGTCGCAAGAAGCTCAATGCGAGTCTCGCAAATTCCAGACACAAGAGAAGGAGAAAGTCTATGAAGGGCAATGAGAAATTACTCGCGGTACTTGATCAACTGTTGGCCGATGAACTGACCGCCATCAATCAGTATATGGTGCATTCTGAAATGTGCGAGAACTGGGGATATAACAAACTTCACATGGATATCAGAAAACAAGCGATGGATGAAATGCACCATGCCGAGTGGCTTATTGAACGATTAATATTCCTTGAGGGGACACCGACGGTTTCCAGACTGAATCCTATTAGAATCGGAAAGACAGTATCGGAAATGATCAATAACGACAATGACGACGAACTGGACGCCGTGCATTCTTATAATGAAGCGGTAAAATTCGCCCGTACAGTCGACGATCAAGGCACGGTAGAGCTGCTCTCCAAAATATTGAAAATGGAAGAAGGCCATGTCGATTGGGCGGAAATTCAACGTGCTCAGATCGATCAAATGGGACTGGAAAACTATCTGGTGAGTCAAACCGGCGGCGCGGTAAGTTAAAGCGCCTTCCATTGCACATCAGCGGGATGGCCTCACTGGTCCATTCCGGCGCTGAACACTAAATCATAAATGAAAGGATACATGTTATGTTATTTGCCATTGCAGTAATTCTCATCGTGTTGTGGCTTCTTGGATTGGTCACTTCATATACCATGGGCGGTTTTATCCATGTACTTCTTGTGATTGCCATTGTGGTTGTTTTGGTCAGAGTCATTCGCGGACGGAATGTTATAGACGGGTCCAAGAGTTGATTCTGAAGCGTCATCAACGGTCGCATAGTTGAATGCAGAGAACGGCCTTATAATAAATGTGAGACTGGTAAAGGCCTTACCATAATGGACGGGACAAATTTGCAGCACCCCCGGAATCATCCCCCAGGACCGGAAATTCAAACTGCGAAGGATTCAAAAACACTCCCCAGGACAACTGGGGAGTGGATTAAATCTTATTCTTAATAAAAAGAAATGAACGAGGAGTAAAGGTTAAAATAGTAGAAAGGGTTCTAAGAAGGAACCGGCAAAAACCATGAAAGAAAACAATGCAGCTCAAAGAGAGAAGAAAAATGTAAAGATGAACTATGCAATCCTCGATCAACCACTGAGCTGAGGCTTGAGATATGGTCGTTTAACGGGAAACAGAGGACCGCCGGATGAATAGTTAAAGATATTGGAAGACATATCGAACAATGGAACCTAAAATAAAAATAAGATCGATCACCCGTGAAAAAATTGAAGAGGATTTTTTTGCGTCGATCTTTGGAAAATTCTTTTCCGAAGTAACATCTCTGACGTTTTTTGCACTACGCTTCTTCAAAGAAGTATTGAAACCGCCCTATGAGTTCAATGAATTGTTGAAACAATCGTTTCTGGTCGGCTACAAGTCTTTTCCATTGGTTGCTATTACCGGCTTTATCATTGGGCTTGTACTGACCATTCAATCAAGACCCATTATGGTAAAGTTCGGAGCAGTATCCATGTTGCCTGCGATGGTCGCCGTCTCACTTGTACGGGAGATTGGACCAGTAATTACGGCATTGATTTTTTCCGGAAAAGTTGGTTCCGGAATTGGCGCAGAGTTGGCATCAATGAAAGTGACAGAACAGATTGATGCAATGCAGGTATCGGGGACAAATCCGTATAAATTTCTTGTTGTCACAAGAGTGCTCGCGGCAACAATGATGCTTCCTCTCTTAGCGGTGTTGGCCGATGCTATTGGTTTATTTGGATCATTTGTCGGTGTTAACTTAAATGGACAGGTCAGTCTCTCCTTTTTCTTTTTGCAGGTATTTCAAAGTGTCGATTTTAACGATCTGCTCCCGGCGGTCATCAAAACGTTCTTTTTCGGATTTGCAATCGGTATGATAGGATGTTATAAAGGCTATTATGCAAATACGGGAACGGAAGGAGTGGGGAAAGCGGCAAACTCAGCCGTCGTATTCGCATCGTTAATGGTATTTTTAATAGATATGATAGCGGTGCAACTTACAAGTTTGTATCAAAACTAAATCGGGTATACAGAAGAATGACAGAAAATGCAGTACCAATAAATATCGAACAAGATACTTTACGAAACGGTTCTTTCGTCGTTGAGATGGTGCATCTGAGAAAATCGTTTGAGGATAATCATGTGCTGCGGGATATTAATATGGTGATTAAGAAAGGAGAGAACCTCGTTATCCTTGGCAAATCCGGAACCGGTAAATCGGTACTCATAAAATGTATTGTCGGATTGGTTGATTGTGACTATGGTTCACTTATTATTTTTGGAGAAGATACATCTCAACTCTCAGAACGTCAGCTCATCGAAATGCGTAAAAAGATAGGCTATCTCTTTCAAAGCGGTGCCTTGTACGATTCCATGACCGTAAAAGAAAATCTTGAATTTCCGCTGAGAAGACAGATCGATTCAATACCAAAAGAAAAATTGAACTCGTTGATAAGAGAAGCTTTGGAAAATGTAGGACTGGTGAAAGCAATCGATAAAATGCCCGCAGAGCTTTCCGGCGGTATGCGAAAGAGGTTAGGTCTGGCCCGCACACTAATATTAAAACCGGAGATTATGCTGTATGACGAACCAACAACCGGACTCGATCCTATTACATCAAAAGAAATAAGCAAACTCATTTTGGAAGTACAAAATAAATATAATACCTCTTCCGTCATTATCACACACGATATGGAATGCGCAAGGCTCACAGCAGATCGAATCGTCGTGATCAAAGATGGGATGTGTGAAGCTGAAGGATCATACGACGAGCTCAAAAACTCAACGGATGCCTGGATCCGATCGTATTTTGAATAAGAGATCTCAAAAATTAAAGAGCTGATGAAATGAAAAAAGATACAAGCAATAAGATCAAATTGGGGATATTTATTTCCATTGGAATGATGGTATTCATTGTTGGAATATATTTTATCGGTGCAGGACGGCAATTATTCACGAGTACGTTTCGCATCAGCGGAGTATTCAAGGATGTTGCTGGACTTCAGCCAGGGAATAATGTGCGTCTCTCAGGAATCAATGTGGGGACGGTGGACAACATTGTGATCGTGAGTGATACTTCTGTGAGAGTAGAAATTCTGATCGAGGAAAGCGTTCGAAAGTACATAAAGAAGGATGCGGTTGCAAGTATCGGTTCGGAAGGTCTTATTCGTAATAAAACGATCATCATGTATCCCGGCACAGGCGGGAAAATGGAAATAGAAAACAACGATATTGTTAAAACAATCCCTCCCATGGGTATTGATGATTATATGGTATCAGTAAAGAAAACGATTGACAATACAACCAATATCACAAATGATTTGTCGAAAATCACAGAATACATTCAATCAGGAAAAGGAACAATAGGAAGACTGTTAATGGATAAATCGATGAGTCAAAATGTCGATTCTACATTCACAAATTTGAAGGATGGCTCAGCCGGGTTTAAAACACTTATGGAAAAGGCAAATACGATCGATGAAATTCTGACGCCATTGAAAACAACGATTGATAACACAGCCGATATCACAAGTGATTTGTCGAAGATTACAAAAACGATGCAATCAGGGCAAGGAACAATTGGTCGGCTGCTCATGGATTCAACAGCCGGGGATGGAACAATTGGCAGGTTACTCATGGATTCAACCGCGGGGAAAAATCTCGATTCCATATTTATCAATTTGAAAGAGGGTTCTGAAGGGTTGAAAACACTTCTGGAGAAAGCAAAGGATAGTTGGATACTGTGGGGATTTTAAAAGCGAACATTCGTTATCGGTGGCATTATGTTATCAATGAACGCTCTGATCGTTCATAGAGGGTTCCAGGAAATCAAAATGTTATGATTCAGTCTTCGAATACATTCACAGGAATAAACGGCAATACTCTCAAGAATATTGACAAACAGAAAATTGTTCTATTCAGTCTCGAAGAACCGCGTTATGCTCTTTATTTATCTGAAGTGGTTAAGGCTGAACGTGCAGTGGAGATAACGCCTTTGCCAAAAGCACCCCAGGTCGTTTCTGGCGTTATAAATTATCACGGAGAAATTATACCTGTTATTGATATTCGCAAACTATTCCGATTGCCGCAGCGCGATATACACATAGAAGATCAATTCATTATTGCGCAAACTTCTCAGCGGCTTGTCGTGCTTGTAGTGGATTCGGTCAATGGGGTGTATGACCTTGGACAATATCAGGCAATAGATGCAGAAGAGTATTTCCCGTTTACAGAGTATTTGTCCGGTATTGCTGCCTTTGAACATGGTATTATCCTGATCACTGATCTTGAAAAATTTCTTTCTCTTGATGATGAACGAATACTGGATGCAGCGCTTACCGAAGGTGAGAAATGAAGCATTCCCTTCCGGAAAATACGTTACTGCAAATGAGCGAATTTGTTGCTGAACATCTCGCGTTGAATTTTCCCAAAGAACGATGGAGTGATTTAGAACGTAATATCACTGCTGCCGCAACAGAATTCGGTTATACAGAAGTAGATAAATTTATACAGCGTATTTTGCTTTTACCCATGACACACGAGCATGTGGAAATATTGACCGCCCATCTTGCCGTCAACGAAACATATTTCTGGCGCGAACCCGAAACTTTTGATGCATTAGAACAACGCATTCTTCCCGAACTGATTTGTTCGCGGCAAGAAGGCAAGAGAATAAGAATATGGAGCGCCGGGTGTTCAACCGGTGAAGAACCATATTCAATTGCTATAGCTCTTCACAGGGCGATTCCACAGTTAAAAGATTGGAACTTGACAATTCTTGCAACAGATATCAACTCCCGAATATTACACAAAGCAGCAGCCGGTGTGTTTAGTCGATGGTCATTCCGTCATTCGCCTCAGTGGTTAAAAGATAAATACTTTTCACGCGTCGAGGATGACATGTTCGAGATCATTCCCGAAATCAAACGCATGGTAAAATTTGGATATCTGAATTTGGCTGACGATGTTTTTCCATCGCCGCTCAATGAGACGAATGCTCTGGATATTATATTCTGCCGTAACGTCCTCATGTATTTTTCGGAGAAGCGTTGTCGTCAAGTCGTGAGCGGTTTGTTCAACTCTCTCATTCAAAACGGTTACCTGGTGGTCTCTGCAAGCGAACTCTCTCTTCCGAGCTTGTCGAAATTTACAGCAATGAATTATCCAGGCATGGTCCTTTTTCAAAAGACAGCGAAGGACTTGAACATGCAGCAGCAGATTTCTGGCGAGGCCCCGATTCATACACCGAGGGTATATCCATGGCAGGTAAGTTCGGCCAATATTATTGAAGAGGTTGAGATAGTTCAAAAAGATGATCACACATCAGAAGAGCAGATGCGTTTCATTCGAGTGTATGCAAACCAGGGAAAAATTGACATGGCAATACATACATGTGAAAAGGCAATCGCGGCAGACAAACTCAATCCCGGCTTGCACTATCTCTACGCAACAGTTCTGCAGGAAAATAATAAGTTGGATGAAGCAGCAACCTCGCTAAAACGTGCAGTCTATTTGGACCCCAACTTTGTTCTCTCATACTATTCCTTAGGAAAGATTTACCAACGTCTGGGCAATGTTCAAGGGGCGGATAAATGTACTGAAATAGTTATGACGATATTAAATACCTATAGCCAGGATGAAGTCCTCTTTGAATCTGAAGGATTGACTGCCGGCAGGTTCAAAGAAATGATTATGGCTGCGGATCAAACAAGAGACCTGGTATGAAACGACTTCAAATGACACCCGGGCAAAAGCACAGCACAAAAATTAACTGGGACGAAATCAAGCGTAAAGTGACTTCTTTGCAGGATGTCATTGAACAAAAGGAAATTCTCTTGCCAGAAGAAAAGCGTGCTCTTTTAAAGAAAAGAGCGCAAGTATTGGCGTTACGGGGGAACGATGAAACCGTCCGGCAAGAATGTAGAGAAATTATTGTGTTCCGATTGGCATATGAAACATACGGAATCGAAACCGTATTTGTCCGCGAAGTATATCCACTAAAAGATATGACCCCCTTGCCCGGTACACCCTCATTTGTCATGGGAATCATAAACGTTCGCGGACAGATTGTTTCGGTCATTGATCTCAAAAAATTCTTCAATCTGCCGGAAAAAGGCCTGGGAGAGCTGAATAAAGTAATTATCATATATAACGAACGGATGGAGTTTGGTATTCTGGCTGATGTGGTGGAGGGGACACAATCTGTGGCGCTTGAAGAGATCATGGCGGCTCCGCCGAGCGTCATAGGAATCGGTAAAAAGTATCTGAAAGGTGTGACACAAGAGCATATTATTCTGCTTGATGCGGAAATTATTTTAAACGATGAACATATTATCGTGAACGAAGAAGTCCATGAAGAATCGATTACTAAAAGGGAAAACCGATGAAAAATTTCTTTAATCTTGTTGGAAGTAAAAAACGTGCGGCAGAATTAATCGTTGCCAACAAAGAGCTCGCCTTCCAAAGCGAAGAGAAAGAAAAGCGGACAGCAGAGTCCGTCATCGCCAACAAAGAGCTCGTCTTTCAAAATGAAGAGAAAGAAAAACGGGCAGCGGAGCTCATCATTGCCGATAAAGAACTCGCTTTCCAGAGTGAAGAGAAAGAAAAACGGGCCGCAGAGCTCATCATTGCCAACAAAGAACTTGCCTTTCAAAACGAAGAGAAAGAAAAACGTGCGGCGGAGCTCATCATCGCCAACAAAGAGCTCATCTTTCAAAACGCAGAAAAAGAAAAACGGGCGGCAGAGCTCATTATTGCCAACAAAGAGCTTGCCTTTCAAAACGCAGAAAAAGAGAAACGGGCAGCGGAGCTCATCATTGCCAACAAAGAGCTCATCTTTCAAAACGAAGAGAAAGAAAAACGGGCAGCAGAATTAATCATAACGAACACCGACCTGTCCAATGTACTGAAGGAAGTCAGGAAAACAGTTAATATCCTCACTGTTTCCTCAACCCAGATTCTGGCAGCCACCACTCAGGTGGCGTCAGGAATTGCTGAAACCGCCTCTGCTATTAGGCAAACGACCGCAACCGTTGAGGCAGTTCGACAAGCGGCTCAACTCTCCAGCCAAAAAGCAAGCCGTGTTTCAGAGAATGCTCAACAGGCTGCTCAAGTAACACAGAGCGGCCAAAAAGCCGTTGATGAAACTGTCAACGGAATGGATGATATTCAAAACCAAATGGAGGCAGTAGCAAACACCATTGTTCGCTTGAGCGAGCAGAGCCAGCAGATTGGCGGAATCATTGCTACAGTAACCGATGTAGCCGATCAATCAAATTTGCTGGCGGTCAATGCCGCTATCGAGGCAGCAAAAGCCGGAGAACAAGGGAAAGGATTCGCAGTTGTTGCCCAAGAAATAAAATCTCTTGCACAGCAGTCAAAACAAGCCACAATACAAGTACGCAATATTTTAAGCGATATACAGAAAGCCACAAATGCGGCGGTCATGGCAACCGAACAAACCAGTAAGGCGGTAGAAAATGGAGTAAAGCAATCAACTCAAGCCGGTGAAGCAATAAAAAATTTAGCAGAGACCAGCATCAAAGCGGTCGAAGCGGCCTCTCAGATTGTTGCATCGAGTCAACAACAAGTAGTCGGGATGGATCAAATCGGTTTAGCGATGAAAAACATTAATCAAGCCGGAACAGAGAATGCGGTCAGTATGAAGGAAACAGGGAATGCCGCAAAGGATATCAATGAGTTAGGGCTGAAATTATTACAGTTAGTTGAGCAGTATAAAATATAGCACCGGTTCTATCGATGAAAACAAAAGAAGAAGAGTTTTTAATGCGCCTTCAGGCAATGTTTCAAATTGAGGCGGAAGAGCATATCAATGTGCTCTCTTCCGGTTTAATCGAACTGGAGAAGAATCCCAAAAATTCGATGTCGCCGGAATTGATTGAAACCATTTTCCGCGAGGCGCATAGTCTCAAAGGGGCTGCCCGTTCTCTCGATAGAAGAGATATTGAATCACTATGTCAGGTATTGGAGAGCTTGTTCGCAAAGTTAAAAAACAAACAGATCTATTTCTCTGCCGGTCAATTTGACCTTGTCCATAAATCGCTGGACACCCTTTCAAAAATGATTTCCGGAACCGGGAGCAACTCTGTTAAGGATGACAGGGAATTAATAAGCAAGTTGCTCTCCATCGCAGAAGAGGATCAATCAAACAACAATAAGAAGGAGCAAACAACAATTTCTAAGAAACGTCCTAAAAAGGCCAGGCAGCAGACCCGGCCTGTGAATGGGATAATGTTTGATAAAAAGTCAGTGCGTGGAGAAAAAATATCGGGAGAAATTGCGCAAGGCGCGCTGTCTGCGAAAAGAGAATCTGTTCAGGATGAATCAATCGATGAGAAACCGCTGCCCTTGGAAACTGTGAGAATACAAACGGCAAAACTGGATCCGCTGTTTTTGCAGGCGGAGCAGATGATTCAGTCTAAAATAGCCTCTGTTCAAAGGACGGTTGAACTCAAAAGTATTTGTAATTATGTCGGAGCATGGAAAACGGATTTAAGAAAATTAGAAGCCCGGCGATCCAGCGATAACGGACTTCAAGTAAAAGAGATGATTCATTGGACGAATGAACGGCTGGAAGAAACAGAGCGGAATATCGTGACCGTTGCTCATGCAATAGAAAGCGACCAGCGTTCACTTGGGAGAATGATTGA
>Ga0105104_10002963_pt1 | contig 12235 bp, 14 predicted proteins | sample PPLLaktember2015_3_FD_87034 | JGI IMG/M metagenome (GOLD analysis project Ga0105104, IMG submission 87034) | Freshwater sediment microbial communities from Prairie Pothole Lake near Jamestown, North Dakota, USA - PPLs Lake P7 Core (6) Depth... | ecosystem: Environmental > Aquatic > Freshwater >...
AGATTATTTTTCCTTATGAGGCGACCAAAAATAATTGAGAGCTGAGAGACGAGAGTTTAGAAATAAGATTAGAGGCATCTTTTTTAAGGGAGACCGGACTAAGGATTTCTACTTTTTGTTTTTCAGCCCAAATTTTAACCGGAGTAGGTGTGAGCATGAGCTTTCTGCCTTTTGGCTTATCAGGAGTAGTTATGATTAAGTCGGGTTTTATTTTATGCAGCAAAAGCTCGTCTAAAACGTATACAGAAAATTCAGATGACCCAAAAAATACAAGCTTCATTTTATTATTTTTCAATTGTGAAGAACTTATTTTTTAACGTTATCCGGAACTATTTCCTTAAGATTGGCGGCTTTGTCTATAAATAGAATTCCATTTAAGTGGTCGATTTCATGTTGGAAAGCCTGAGATAGAAGACCCGACCCCCCCAATGTAAATGGTTTTCCGTTCTCATCGAAGGCTCTTACAAGTGTCTTTTTTGACCGCTTAACTTTGCCATAAATCCAGCGCACCGAGAGGCACCCTTCTTCCTCTATCATTTTTTCTTTTGAAAGTTTTAAAATCTCTGGATTGATAAAAACCATATCTTTGAAATCTTTCTTTTCATTTGTGAATTCATCCAAATTTTCCATTTTTGATTCTTTATCATCTCTTCTGTCTAATTCTCCTGCAGAAGATTGAGACAACCTCTTTGCCTTCTCTTCTGCCATTATTTCAAATATTTTTTTTGAAACTATAAAAATTCGCAGATTTTCTCCGATTTGCGGCGCAGCTATAGCCACTCCATCTTCCTGGCTATTAAGAGCTTTTATCATTCTTCTTATAATAGTTTCTATTTTGCGGCTTTTAATTTCCTCAATCGGCACCTCTTTCGCTATTTTCCTTAGAATCCTATTTTCTTTTTGAACTATTTCGTTCATCCCGTTAAAGATAGGAAACTTTCGTTTCCGTAGTTAATTTATAAACTTTCATAAACCCTCGATATAGTATCAAATACAACAATACTTGTTTATTTAAGGTTTTGATCTCTAACGGGATTCATTTCTCCATTTTACAACGAAATCCAGATAAAACCTAATAGCACCTCCAATTATGATGTTATAGCAATAAAGATGAATATATGGTGAAAAGAAAAGGCGGCCACGGGGGGCCGCCTTCGGGATAAAAGCAAAGCTCAATCCGCCTTGCCAAAGAACACGGGGATGTCGGGCAGAGCTTTACACTCTCCTCCGACATCAAAACGTTTGCCGAAAGTAACTGACGAATACGAAAAGATGTTTCCGCACCACTTCGTACCCGTTGTCAGAACATATGGGACGCCTTTTTTGATGAATGCAGCTAGAGTGACAGGATCTACGGGGGCAAACCTTCCCAATACCAGTTCAGCAAAAAGATCCTGCCGTCCGTAAATTAATATGCCAGTCACTTTGACTGGCGGGTGGCCGGGGATAGTCCTTTGCGAGGCGGGATGCTCGGCTCCCCATGGAAAGTCGGCAATCTCCCGAATCGCATCGGCAATCCTCATTTCTTCGGTGGAAACTGTATATGAAAAACTTATTAGCTCCACCTTCGGAATAGTGACGCTCATTCATTACCCTCCTATGATTAATAATACTCTTCTTGTTCTAATTTGTCAAGATTAAAATTGACTTTTACAACTGATTTTTATTCAAATCAAGGGTAAAAAATAGATACTCAAAGTAAATGCGTTTGTGTTAACATGTTTCTATGTCAGATGTATACAAAATACTTGAAAAGCATCAAGTTCCATACGAGAAATTTGACCATCCTGCTGTTTTTACTACTGCGGAAGCGGATTTATTGGTTAAAAATATTCCCGGCAAACAATGCAAAAATTTATTTCTGACTAATGATAAAGGCGATAAACATTTTTTGGTTACTATCGCACATGATAAGAGGGCGGATTTAAAAAAGCTGTCGCAATTTTTAGACCAGAGGCATTTGCGGTTTGCTTCTCCGGAAAGGCTCATGAAATATCTTGGCCTTACTCCCGGTTCTGTCTCGCCGCTCGGCTTAATAAACGATATCAACAAGGAAGTCGAGTTCATAATCGACCAAGACCTCTTGAAACAGGATAAGATTTATATTCACCCGAATATTAATACTGCTACTCTGGGGATTCCAGTAGCGGATTTCCAGAGACTATTGGAAGAAATAGGATATTCTTTAAGAACAATAGTTGTTTGAATAATGCCAAAGGTTGCCTTTGACACTTGAAAGGCGTGGTATAATTTTTTGTATAAAAAATCGAGCCGTCGAGTTGCCTCGGCGGCTGGGAGAGATGAAGAATACTTGTTATTCGAGACGGGCCAGTATGAGTTCTTGCGGGTGGCCCGTCGAACTGTAAAAGTAAGACAATGAATAGAGCTTAACCCGCTGACCCTTTTTGACAATCTTGTCGGTTTGGTCTGGTTCAACGAAAGCTAGATATCGGAAGCCTTCGTCATTTCTCCGGACGCTCACTTTTTTAAGCGAACAGCCGGGGAGAGTTACCGGAGCTTCTTCAGTAGTGAAAACCACAACTCGGTGAAGCCCGGCTCCGTCGACAACACTCAGGTCACTTACACCGATTGGTCTCATTGTTCGTTCAACATATTTCGTTGAGGAACAGGCGCTGTAAAAAGCCAAATAAACTATTGCTAGGAAAGCAAGTTTTTTCATACCCCTCCTTCTACTACTATTATATCATCAAGAATGAATATGTCAACTATAGCAGATTGTCGGGGTCGACTTTGATTTCGAAGTGGGAGGGTAGAGATTTTAAAATAGATAAAAGGGGAAAATTGGGCCATTTCTCTTTGGGTAATTTAATGACTGCATTGACAGCCGATTGTTCGCCTTTCTTTTCGTGGACCGAATTGAACACGACAGGATTGTAATCTTTGAAAATATTTTTCAAGTTTTCGGTTTCTTTAGTCGCGAAAAGCCTCGTGCCTCTTCCTGTTATCTTTATAAAAACTCCAAATGGCGGATATCCTAAAGCTTGTCTGTCTTCCATTTCTCTTCTATAAAATTCTATGAGATTGCCGTTAACCGCAAACTCAATAGTCGAGTCTTCAGGGTTGCGGGTTTGGATTAAAAATTTTTCTTTTGCTAGATTTCTGGTCTGGAGTATGAGTCGGAATATTTTTTCTCTAATACGGAAATCGGGGATTGAAAAGAGAGAATCAAAGGAGACAATAGCGGAACTGCCCACTTTTTTATAAAGATAAGAAAAGGCCATCTCGGTTCCTAAAAGAATAGAACCTCTGTTTTCATAAAAACTTTTTACTGTTTTTAAAGCCCCCAGGCTTGTTGAGGTTATATCTCTATGAATTTCGAAAAGGTTAGAATTGGGGATGCTTTTTCTTATTTCATCGGCAACTCTGTCAATTCCGGAACCAAAGGCCGCTAATTTCCAACTTCTGCAATTTTGGCAGACTTCGGCTGCGTCTCTGGTTTCGCCGCATTGGTGGCATTTAAAGATTGCTCCGCCTGCAGTACGGTTGGTTTTATACAAAACCATGGGAGAGGAACAGTTGAAACATTTGACCTGTTCTCCGCAATCACGGCATACGATAACGCTGGACAGACCTTTTCTGGCAGCAAAGACAAACATGTTGGAGCCCTTTAATATAGTCTCATTCATCAGCTCCAGTATCTCCGGTGACAAGGTTTTGAATTCCTGCCCGCCTAAGGCGGTCGGGCGGGCTTTTTCTTTTTTGGTGAATTTCCTCAAGTCTATTATCTCGGTTGCCACATCCTTCGGCAGCCTCCATTTAACGCTCTCAAATTCCGCTATTTCTCCTTGCTTGTATCTATTCAAAGTTTCTGTTCTTAAGAATGAATCTCCGATAATTGTCCGTATATGTTTTTTATTGGCCAAACTTTCCGCAAAAAATCTTAAGTCAATGAAAGGCCGAGAAATAGTTTTCCAGCCGTTCTCATTTTCTTTGTCTATTATGATAGTGCCAAAATCACTGCGAGGCAGAGATAGCCATCGGGCCGTGGCAACGACAAGTACGGGGTGAGTTGTGGAACAAACTTCCTGCAATATTTTTTTAAGCTCTTTGCTGTTTACATCCTTATGGAAAGCATAAACAAACGATTCAATGCCCCGTTCCAATTTTTCTTTTGCCTGCCTGACATCTTCATTTTGCGGCAGGCAAAGAAAAACCGATTTCTTTTTCGCAAACTCTTCCCTGATGAGAGACCGATAATGAATGAATCTTTCTTCATCCGGCACTTGGAGGACAGCCACATCATTTTTTGTTTTTTCTCCAACATTGTCCCTGCCGGCTGCCTGATTGGTTTTGTCTTCTTGTGTGAGAGATAGAGCATGTGAATTTTCCAATATGAAAGAAGGAATGAGATGAGAGAGGATATTACCTTCTGTGGTGGCGAAATATTCAGCTGTTGTTTTTACTGCATCTAAAAATTCTTTCTGTAAAAATGGTTTTGAAACCAGCGAATAAATTTTTTTTAACTGGAAATCCGCTGATTTTATTTCAGCTTTTATATCAGCGGCTTCTTGGCTTCCAATTACAATCGCGTTTAGGCTCCTATTTTTGACTTTTATCTTTATTAATGAACCCGGCTCAAGATTTTGTGCTGAAAAATAGGATAATGAATCTTTATTTAATACCTTTGAAAACGGGAGACATTCGACTATAAACATATAAAGATTGTGGCAGAGATTTGGCATATTCTCAATATTGCTCATTTCAAGACTCCCTTGTAGTATTTGTGTATGGCATTTTTATCTAAGAAATTGGGAATTGATCTGGGGACGGCCAATACTCTAGTTTTTGTGCCGGGAAGAGGCGTGGTACTGAATGAACCTTCTGTTGTGGCCGTATCGCTCGAAGACAATAAAATTTTAGCGGTAGGCAATGAAGCTAAAACAATGATAGGAAGAACTCCTGAGGCGATAGTAGCTTACAGACCGATGAAAGACGGAGTCATCGCTGATTATAAAGTGACTGAAGCCATGCTTTCTTATTATATGAAAAAAGCTATGGGTGGTTGGAGTTTTATAAAGCCGGAAGTACTGATTAGCGTGCCGGCAGGAGTTACTTCTACTGAAAGGAGAGCGGTCATAGAGGCGGCTATAAAAGCCGGAGCCAAAAATGCTTATGTGGTAAAAGAACCTATTCTTGCCGCTATCGGGGCGGGCATCCCCATATATGAGGCCAAAGGACATATGATTGCGGATATTGGCGGCGGCACGACCGATGTTGCGGTAATTTCTTTGGGAGGCATTGTCTCCTCGACTTCTGTAAAATGTGCCGGAAATAAAATAGATGAAAGTATTGCCGACTACATAAAAAAGACTTTCAATTTGGCAATTGGCGATAAAACTTCGGAGGATATAAAAATAAAAATAGGGTCAGCTTTGCCGATTGACGAAGAGCTCTCTATGATTATTAAGGGCAGAGACCTTATTTCCGGCCTGCCTAGGTCAGTTGAGATTAAGACAAATGAAATAGTGAAGGCCATATCTAAGGAATTAAGAGAAATAATAAAAGCCATCAAGGATGTCTTGCAAGAAACTCCGCCAGAATTGGCATCGGATATTATAGACCACGGTATTATGATGACCGGAGGCACTTCATCTCTCCGGAATCTTCCCGAGCTTATATTTAGGAGAGTCGGAGTAAAGACGTCTCTTGCTGAGAATCCTCTTTATTGCGTTGCTAACGGAACAGGTATAGCTCTGGAACATTTAAGCGTATATAAAAGAACTATGATTTCCAAAAGATAAGATTTCATGGAGAGATTACATCATGCCAATCTCATAGTGGGCGCAGAAGATTACAGGGATTTTGTTTTTGATACTCTGATAAGAGATTTGAATTTCAATGTAAAGGCAAATCCGGATTTCCTGCTGGCTGAAAACCAATCATTTGGCATTGATGATGCGAGAAATCTGAAGAAATGGGTGGCAGGCAAACCATTAACGGGCGAAATAAAAGTCTCTTTAATCATAGCCAAATCTATCACCCATGAAGCGCAGAATGCATTGCTCAAGGTTTTAGAAGAGCCGCCGGCGGGAACTTATATCTTCATAAATTTGGAAAGTTTTGGCGGTCTTTTACCGACTTTTATTTCCAGAATAATGGTTTTACATCCTTCCGCCTCTGCCAATTCTGAAAATCCCCCTATAAAAAGTACTGGTTCAAAATTTCTCAACTCTGATATAAAAGGAAAACTTTCCATTATCCGCTCTCTTTTAAAAAATACCGATAAAACTGAAATGAAAGAACTCCTGAGAGACTTGGAAGAAATCTCATATAAAAAATATACTCCGGAGAGTACGAAGGATATTGCCAAAACTAAAGCTATGAAAGATATACTTATGGCCAAAATTTTTGCTTCTGCCCGGGGGTCGTCTCCCAAGATGCTTCTTGAATGGCTTTCTTGTGTGTTATAATTACAATAAATAGGATGTTTAATTTTTCAGAGTTAAAAGAAAAAAGCAAAGAAATAGAAAAATGGCTCACTAAAGAGCTGTCGGTAATTCGAACAGGCAAGGCTTCACCGGCTATTTTAGATTTCGTACAAGTAGAAGCTTACAATTCAAGGATGGCAATCAAAGAATTGGCTAATATAGTCGTTGAAGACGCCAAGACAGTAAGATTGGAACCGTGGGATGCAAGCATGGGTAAAAATATTGAAAAAGCCATTAATTCATCAAATTTAGGCTTATCTGTTGCCCCGTTTGAAAAAGGTTTACGGATTATTTTCCCCGACCTTACGGCTGAAAGACGGGAGCAGTTTATAAAAGTGGCTAAGCAGAAATTGGAAGAGGCTAAAGTATCTCTGCGGACTCTGCGTGATAAAACATGGAAAGCTATTGAAGACAAAGAGAAAGCGGGGGGCATGGGAGAAGATGATAAGTTCAGATTGAAAGATGAGATGCAGAAGATAATAGATGAAAGCAACAAAAAACTTGAAGAGCAGACAGAGAGAAAGGAAATGGAGATTAAAATTTAAAATAAATGGCTTTAATAATTTTCGTCATTGTTCTGGGGGTGCTTGTTTTTGTCCACGAGCTTGGACATTTTTTGGCTGCTAAAAAAGCCGGAGTTCGGGTGGACGAATTTGGTTTTGGCTATCCGCCGAGAGCGTTAATACTAGGTAGAAAATGGGGGACTTTATTCTCTTTGAACTGGATTCCGTTCGGCGGTTTTGTAAAAATTTTCGGAGAGAATTATGAAAAGGAAGAGATAAACGATAAAAATCAAGAGCCCGAGGAAATTATTTTGACAGAAAGCTCTTCTTCTACTGAAATTATCTCACAAGGTGTTCTTCAATCTTCTAATTCGGAGAATCTTGAATTAAGTATCACTAAACTGAGACCCAATAAAGGCCTTAACTTCATTGAGGTATCTAAAAAATGGCAGGCTATGATATTGGCCGCCGGAGTCACTTTTAATATTATTTTTGCGTGGTTTCTTTTTTCCTTGGGCTTTATGATTGGATTGCCGACTCCTGTAGAAAATAGTTTTGGCGGGGTAGTTAAAAATCCGGTTTTGACAATTGTTGATATTGTTCCAAATTCTCCTGCTCAAAATGCAGGCCTTAAAGCCGGAGATAAAGTGATTGATGTTTCTCTCCCGAATGGCAAGGCCTTAAAAGAATTGAATCCGGAAAATGTCTCAAATTTTATAAATAGTTCTTCTGGAGAAGTTCTGGTCGAGATTGAGAGGGGAAATAATATTTTGGATTTTAAACTAACTCCGCAGACAGGTCTGGAAAAAGACAGAAAAATAATCGGCATAGACATGGACATAATAGGCACTCTCTCTTTGCCGCCTCATAAGGCTATTTATGAAGGAGGCAGAACCACTTTTCAAATCACTTATTTGACGATTAAAGGAATTGGCAATTTGATTTTAGATGCGGTCCGAGGTCATGCCGATATTTCTCAAGTGGCTGGTCCGGTAGGAATTGTCGGATTGGTAGGCGATGCTTCGCGGCTCGGTCTTGTATATCTCATAACTTTCACCGCTCTAATTTCCATAAACTTGGCAATTATAAATCTGGTGCCGTTTCCCGCTTTAGATGGCGGCAGAATTCTTTTTGTTGCTATTGAAAGTATCACCAAAAAATCTATTAACCCAAAAGCAGCTCAAGTATTAAATACCGTTGGATTCGTTATTCTCATCGCTCTTATGTTGGTTGTGACTTATCGCGATGTTTTGAAATTGTTTTGAAGCCTTTATTTTAAGACATTTTTAGTAAATTTAAGAAGAAAGTAAAATATAGGATTGACCATATATCATATTTATGTATAATAAATAATAGAAGGTGATCTTCCAAATAGACCCCCCTCCAGCTTTAGGATACAGCTGGAATATAGGCTCGGTCAATGTAATCGGTATTTTGCTTCCCACTCATACTGCGGGGGTCGACACCGTCCAAAGACGGCGTACCTCTAGGTTGAACCAAGCGCAAGATATACGAGAGAACGCCGCCCGTTCCTAGAAATAAAAAACATTCGAAAAGGCTGGTGGAGCAATCCACTGGCCTTTAATATTATATGTTTTCTTTTGCTCAAAACAGGGATTTGAGGTATTATATTTTTATAATTATGGAAGAAGGTAAAAAAGATTCTGGAGTTGAAAAGAAAATCACTTCTCGTGCCGAGGATTATTCACAGTGGTATCTAGACGTGATTGCAGCTGCGGATTTGGCTGAGTACGGTCCCGTCAGGGGGTGCATGGTCATAAAGCCATATGGTTTTGCATTATGGGAAGCGGTTCAGAAATTTTTGGATGAAAAATTCAAAGAAACGGGTGTCCAAAATGCTTATTTTCCTCTTTTTATTCCAGAAAGATTTCTAAAAAAAGAAAAAGAACACGTTGAAGGTTTTGCTCCAGAAGTAGCTGTGGTTACTCATGCTGGTGGCAAAAAATTGGATGAGCCGTTGGTTATCAGACCAACATCGGAAACTATTATGTACGACGTTTTTTCAAGGTGGATTCATTCTTACCGTGATTTACCACTTCTAATTAATCAATGGGTGAATGTAGTGAGATGGGAGATGCGACCGAGATTATTTTTGCGAACAGTCGAATTTTTATGGCAAGAAGGCCATACGGTACATGAGACAGAAGCCCAAGCTGATGAAAGAGCCAAACAAATGCTCGAGATCTATAGAGATTTTGCTGAAAATGTCATGGCCATCCCCGTTATGCTCGGAGTAAAATCTGATTCGGAAAAATTTGCTGGAGCTTTGCGCACCTATTCGGTAGAAGCAATGATGCAAGATGGCAAGGCTCTACAATTTGCCACTTCCCACAACCTCGGTCAGAATTTTTCAAAAGCATTTGAAATAAATTTTCTTGATAAAGATGGTATCACTCAATATGGCTGGCAGACTAGTTGGGGCCTTAGTACTCGTACTATTGGTGGCCTCATTATGACTCATAGTGATGATAAGGGTTTAGTTCTACCTCCTAAAATTGCCTCAATTCAAACTGTGATTACAACCATAATTGCGAAAGAGGAAGACAAAATAACAGTTAATGGTAAAGCTGAAGAAATAAATAAAATTATAAAAGATGCTGGTATAAAATCACAAGTGGATATTCGAGACATTAGACCAGGAGAGAAATATTATGAGTGGGAAAAGAAAGGGGTTCCTGTTCGCATTGAGCTTGGTCCTAAAGATATTGCCAATAATGGCGCTGTCTTGGTTAGGCGTGACACCGGAGAGAAAATAAAAATATCTCTAGATAATTTAGTTGAATCAGTCAAATCTCTGCTTGATGATATTCAATCCAGTCTTTATACCAAAGCTCTGGATTATCAAAAAAACAAAACCAAAAAAGTTGAAAACTGGGGAGATTTTGTCAAAGAAATAAATGATGGAAATTTTGTTTTGGCTCATTGGTCCGGGGAAAAAGAAGAGGAAGCTAAAATTAAAGAAGAAACTGGAGCCACTGTCCGTTGTATACCATTTGATAATAAACTTGAAGACGGTTTATGTGTGTACAGCAAAAAACCATCCAAACAGAGAGTTGTTTTTGCCAAGTCGTATTAATTTGACTTTAAATATTGAGCAATTAACACTCCTTTTATTTGCAAATTTGTGCTAGATTATCCATATGTTCAGGGAAAAATTGGAACAATGGAAGAGTGTTTTGCGTAATGATATAGGCATTGATTTGGGAACTGCCAATATGCTGGTCTATGTCCGCGGCAAAGGCATAATATTGAATGAACCATCGGTAGTGGCTATAAATCAAAAGACCGGCCAAGTAGTGGCAATAGGCATTGAGGCTAAAAATATGCTTGGACGAACGCCTCCTCATATTGTAGCTGTGCGTCCAATTGTTGACGGGGTGATTTCTGATTTCGAAGTGACGGAGGAGATGCTCCATTATCTTTTGAATAAAGCCCAGTCCGTATCCAAAAAAATGCTGGGGCCCAGAGTGGTAGTCGGAGTGCCTTCCGGCATTACCAATGTGGAAACGAGAGCGGTCAGAGATGCTACCAGAAATGCCGGAGCCAGTGAAGTGCATATAGTTGAAGAACCTATGGCCGCTGCTATCGGCATGCATTTGCCTATAAACGAACCGTTAGGCAATATGGTGATTGATATCGGAGGAGGCACGGCAGATATCGCAGTCATTTCCTTGGGAGGAGTAGTCAGTTCTAAAAATGTCCGCATTGCCGGAGACAAGCTTAACAATGACATTGCCGCTTATATAAGAAGTGAATTTAAGATAGTTATAGGAGAAAAAACAGCCGAAAGCATCAAAATCGCAATTACTTCTCTAGTGCCCGGGGAAACATCGCTTGAAACGCCAGCCAGGGGCAGAGACCTTATCACAGGATTGCCGCGAGAAGTCGTAGTAACCGATTCTGATATAAGAGATGCCGTATCGCATTCAATTGAAAGACTGGTTGAAGCTACTAAAGAAGTGCTCGAGATTACTCCGCCGGAGATACTTTCCGACATAATGCACCGCGGTATTTATTTGGCCGGTGGCGGAGCTCTTATGAAAGGATTCGCTGAAGTTTTGACGGAAGAAATAAAAATGCCGGTCTATATTGCAGATGACCCTTTAACCTGCGTGGTGCGCGGCGCCGGTATAATTCTGGAAAAACTCGACCAGTTCAAGGATATATTAATCGCTAATGAAAATGATGTATCAGATAAGACGCACTAATCAAAGTCGTTTTGGTAAAAGTTTTTTCAAAATTCTTACGATTTTCTTATTGATTGCGGGTTTTATTTTAACAGTCAGTTTCTTTGAACCGGCACATTCTTTTATATCAGATGCTCTTTCTCCTTTATTTAGGTCCGGAAACTTTTTTTATGCGAGCCTGGGCAAAATACCAGACCTATTTTCTGATGAAAATAAAATAATAGAAGAGAATACGCGTCTTTTATCTGAAATTGAAAACTTACGGCTCAATATCGTTGATTATGATTCTCTGAAATACGAAAATCAAAGATTGCGCGAAGAACTCAAGATTAGACCCATAGGAAAAGTTGTCTCGGCTTCCGTTATCGCAAAATTTCCTCAAGTACCGCTTGATTCTTTATTTATTGACAGGGGTACCGAAGATGGCATAAACAAAGGAGATTTGGTATTAGCCGGAGACAGAATTTTAATTGGCAGAATTGCGGAAGTATTTAGAAATAAAGCGACAGTCGCCTTAAATTCTTTTGCCGGCACCGTTTCTTTCGGGTCTATGGCCAGGACCGATGAACCTATCGAAATCAAAGGAGCGGGTGGCGGCAACATAGAAGCAAAAGTGCCGATTGATTTTGATATTGTTGTCGGAGATAAAATAATTTTAAAAGATTCTCTCAATTATCAAGCAGCTACGGTAGGGGTAGTGGAAGAAGATAGCTCTGCCGGTTTCAAAGATATTCTGATGTCTTTGCCTGTTGATATTTACAAAATTAATACTGTCTTTATTAAAGCTTACATCAATGAATAGAGTTTTATTTTTCCTGGCGATTATAATTATTCCCGTTATTTTTGGCTGGTTTCTTTTTATACCAATGGCGTTATTATTTGTTTATCTCGCCAAGGTGCCGTATGAAATTATCATAGCCGGTTTTATTCTTGACTCCGTTTATTATTTTGGAGACGGTTTTTTTGTCGGACATTTGCTTACCATATTTTCTTTATTGCTTATCGTTGCTTCTTTGTTTTTAAGCAAGAAAATCTATTGGCAGGAAGTTATATAGCCACATTATTATGCCTGGAA
>Ga0105104_10002964_pt1 | contig 12235 bp, 5 predicted proteins | sample PPLLaktember2015_3_FD_87034 | JGI IMG/M metagenome (GOLD analysis project Ga0105104, IMG submission 87034) | Freshwater sediment microbial communities from Prairie Pothole Lake near Jamestown, North Dakota, USA - PPLs Lake P7 Core (6) Depth... | ecosystem: Environmental > Aquatic > Freshwater >...
ACGATCGTCACGCCGTTCTTCAACCCGGGCCCGGCGTTTCACGAAACCGCCCGCTCCGTGTTTCAGCAATCCCTCCAGCAGTGGGAATGGATCATTGTCAATGACGGGTCGACGGACGTCGAGTCTCTTTCGATCCTGGACTCTTACCGGAAAAATGATCCGCGCATCAGAGTGCTCGACCATTCGGGGAACAAAGGACTGAGCGGTGCGCGCAATACTGGATTCCAGGCCGCGAGAGCCGCGGTCGTAGTGCAACTGGACAGCGACGACCTGCTCGAGCCCACAGCGATCGAAAAGTGGTGCTGGTTCCTCGAATCCTATCCCGAGTACGCCTTTGTCAAGGGGAACACGGTCCAGTTCGGCGCCCGCGACTATCTCTGGCAAAAGGGATTTCACAACGGAGTCGAGTTCCTGCGGGAGAACCTGGTCAATCCGACCGCCGCCATTCGCCGGGCGGTGCATCAGGCTGTGGACGGATACGATGAAGCCGACAGGGGCGGTTTGATGGACTGGGATTTCTGGCTCCGGTGCGCTCACCGCGGCTACTGGGGTGGCCACGTTCCGGAGTTTCTCGACTGGTATCGCCGCCGCCCGTCTCACGCCGACCTGTGGCCGGATTTTGACAACGGGGTCAGGCAGCGCGAGTATGGTGAGGGGTTGCGCCGGAAGTACCCGGCGCTCTGGAACGGCGGCTTTCCTCAAATCAAGCCGGCTCCCCATTTACCGGACGAGACCCCGACCGAGCAAATCCCCTGCGGAAATCGAATTAAAAAAGCCAAGCCACGCCTGCTCCTGCTCGTGCCTTGGATGTCTCTTGGCGGCGCCGATAGATTTAATCTGGACCTGCTTCGCGAGCTGACCGGCCGCGGTTGGGAAATCACCGTAGCGACCACCCTGGGCGGCGACCATTCCTGGCTTCCGAACTATGCCCTTTACACCCCGGACGTTTTCATCCTGAATCACTTGATCCGCCCGCGGGATTACCCGCTCTTTCTTCGCTATCTGATGGCTTCCCGGGGTGTCGACGTCGTCGTGATGGCGCACAGCGAGCTCGGTTATCAACTGCTGCCGTATCTGCGCGCGCATCTCCCGAACGTGAGCTTCGTCGACTACTGTCACATCGAAGAAGAACACTGGAAGAACGGCGGGTATCCTCGGATGGCCGTCGAGTACCAGCAGCTTCTGGATCTCAATATTGTCTCCTCCGAGCACCTGAAACGCTGGATGATCAAGAACGGCGCCGAGGCCGACCGGATCAGCGTCTGCTATACAAACGTGGATGAGGAAGAGTGGCAGCCGGACGGTGCGCAAAGCTTGACTGTTCGCAGCGAACTGGGTTTGGCTGCGAGTATTCCGGTGATCCTGTACGCCGGCCGCATCTGTGAGCAAAAACAACCGGACGTGTTCGGCCGGACGGTGTTGCGGCTTCATGAAGAGGGGCTCCCGTTTATGGCGCTCGTGGCCGGGAGCGGGCCAGACTTCGACTGGCTGCGCTCGTTCGTCAATACAAACCGACTCGATCGCTGCGTCCGTTTGCTCGGTGAGGTTTCCCCCGCCCGCATGAAATCGATCATGCGCGCTTCGGATATCTTCTTTCTTCCCTCGAAGTGGGAGGGCATTGCGCTGACACTCTTCGAAGCGATGGCATGTGGCTTGCCCGTGGTCAGTTCAGACACCGGCGGACAGCGCGAGTTGGTCACACCGGAATCAGGAGTTCTGATTGCGCGGGGGGACAAGCAATCCGAGGTTCAGCGCTATTTTGAGGCCCTGTCCGATCTGCTGAGGGACCTTGAGCGTCGGAGGGGACTGGGACAGGCGGGACGCCGGCGAGTCAGCCGTGCATTCCGGCTGAAGCAGATGGGAGAGCGCATGGTTGCCCTCCTTGAACAAGCCCGACAGTGGCACGAGGAGAGGCCCCGTCTGCAGCCGCCACTGGGCTTCGGAACGGCGTGCGCCAGGCAGGTCGTGGAGTCGATTCGACTCTCGCAGGTGACCGCCCAGTTATGGTCTCAGCGCAATCACAACGGGAGCAGTTGGCGTCAAAGGACATATCTGGTTCTTGCCCGTCTCTACGAACCCTGGTATCGCCTGGCGGCCAATCGAGGGTGGACCGGCTTCCTGACATTCGGAGAGCGAGTCAAGAAGGCATTACTGAGGGCGTGATAAGAGGGCGTCCCTGGGAGCGCAGGCGAGACGCCCAATGGCGTTAACTTAAGGAGCAATTGCTCTAATTGAACGCGGGGGCATCTCGGGACCGTCGCCGATTTACAGAGCCGCGCACGGAGCGGAGGGCCGCGCAGCGTTTTGTGCGGAGCGAGTCCCGGAGCGAAGTAAGCGGGACCACCCAACGAACCCTACAAGCACGTTGGGTGGTCCCGCTTACTTCGCTCCGGGACTCGCTCCGCACAAAACGCTGCGCGGCCCTCCGCTCCGTGCGCGGCTCTGTAAATCGGCGACGGTCCCGAGATACGGCTCGATTTGCGCACGATATCATGAAGGTATCCGTCATCATCCCTGCTCACAACGCCGCCGTCACGCTGGCTGACACGCTGGGCTCGCTCCTTGCCCAGACCTTCTCGGATTGGGAGGCCATCGTCATCGATGACGGCTCAACCGACAGGACAAGGTCTATAGCCGAGAACTTCGCGGCGGGCGATGCACGTATCCGGGTCGCGAGCCAACCACAAGGGGGAGAGAGCGGGGCACGGAACACCGGCATCGGCCTGGCTCGCTTCGATTGGCTGTTATTCCTGGATGCCGATGACTGGCTCCTGCCCACACACCTCGAAGAGTTGACGGCCAAGCTCGCTCAACACTCGGACTTGGACGGCGCGATCTCCGGATGGACGCGGGTTGCCCCGGATGGCAGGTTCGGAGATGAAAAGCATTGCCTGCAGCCGGCCGACGTTTTCGAGTTATCCACCCGCGTATGCCCCTTCGCGATCCACGCGTGCGTCATCCGTCGGACCTGCGTGGAATCTGCAGGCGGGTTTGACTCGACTCTGCACACCTGCGCTGATTGGGACATGTGGCAGCGGATTGCGCGAGCGGGAGCGCGTTTCCAGGCGACCGCTGAGGTAACGGCCCGCTACCGCATGCGGCCTGATTCTGCAGGCATCGGCGGTGCCCGGGTCCTTCGGGATGCGCTTCGGGTGATCCGACGCGGTCACTCAGCTGACCCGCGTGTCGCGAACCCAGTTCCACGGTACGCGAGCGGTGTCAGGCCTGAACTGCTCGCCAAGGCCCAGTTTCATTTTTCCTGCTGGGGCGCCGGCCTGACCATTGGCAACGGCGACGATGCCTGCGACCTGCTTGATCTATTGGGCGAGGGTCGTGAGCCCGATCTCGACCCGAATGAAATTACCTGGATGATCTTCGAATCGGTGCTCCTGCCGGAATGTCGGGTCCCGTCCGATTGGCTCGAGATCTGGCCGATTCATGAGCACCGTATCAAGAGATTCCTCGAAGCGCTTCAGGCTCGTTCGCTGGCGCCAGGGATAGCCGCCCGCACCCTGAACCTGCTCGAACGCCTGGTTATCCAGCGCGCGCCTGTGCCGAGACCGATAACGGCAGGCAGAAGCCACGGCGTGAGCGTCGAAATCACGGCGCCCCTTACCGACATTTCGCCGCCCTCCGGAGCTGAACGCCTCCTTTGCGAGGTTCGGATCGAAGGAGAATCGCTCGGCTCAATCGAGTTGCCTGTCTGTAACGGATCGGTTCCGGCATATCTTCTGGCTGACGCTATCGCCGCGACGTTCGCGTGGCCAATTCTCGGCCGCTACTTCGAGCGGACCGTGTACCGGCACTTAGAAGTCAGACGCGAGGGCAACGACGTATCGGCTTGGAGGGAGGAAGAATGTGTCGGGCGCTGGTCACCGAATGAGCAGAAGTCGTTCTGGCAAGAGGCGCACAATCGAATCGGCTGGCGGATATTCCTGCAGGAGGTTTGGTACGGCCGGGAAACGGCTCCGCGCCGGACCGCAAGCGACGGTTGCTGCTCTATCGACATCGCCGACCCAATACCAGATATCTACGCGGCCGGGAGCAGGCTTGATATCCTGGCCACCGTGGGCGGCTCGACTCTCGGCTTGGTAACCGCCGACGTCCAGCGAGGGGTTCTGCCCGCTGATCACGTCAGAGGCAAGCTGCTCGACGCAAGCGGTTTCGAATCGTGCCGCATCGCCGTACGGGAGGCATTGCTTGGCCGCCCGCTCCTCGCCCCGCCTGCCTCGCTTCGAGAACGACTCAAAGAGGCAGCGCGGGAAGCGGCGGCACCAGGCTCCAGTGAGCGGCTCGCACCCTGCCTGGTGCTCGCTGCCCGTCTTTTTCAGCCGATTGGAACGAGCGCCTCGCGACGGGCGGTGCTCCCCGCCGCTGCCGCCCCGGATCTGGTTGCATCGGCCTTGACTGCAGGGGAAAAACTGGTCACTCCGTCTCGAAGCGGCGACCAGCCTCATCCTGTCATCTACGCCCCGGACATGGTGGCGTACTGCCCGGAACCAGCCCCGTCCATCGCAAGCTCAGTCGTCCCTCGGTTGCTGGAGCAGGCGCGCCGGTACAAACAAGGCCGATTGGTGGCGGGCAGGGGCGGCCAGGAGGCGGGCAATGCCGTGAACACGGCGCGGCTTCCCATCCTGATGTATCACCGCATCGCAGAGCAGTCCGACGAAACGCTCGCACGCTATGGCGTGACGCCTCGGGCCTTCGAGGAGCAATTGCGCCATCTGCGCCAGGCCGGTTACCGCAGTGTCAGCCTGGAGGAATGGCGCCGGGCCATGAAAGACGAGCAGCCTTTGTCCGGCCGTGCGGTTATCCTGACGTTCGATGACGGGTATTTGGATTTCCTGACTTGCGCCTGGCCGCTGCTCAAACGGTACGGCTTTTCAGCGACTGTTTTTCTCGTCGCCGAGCAAATAGGCACAACCAATAGGTGGGACAGCGAACGAGCCAAAGAGGCGCGACTCTTGGGGTGGAGTGACATCCGTCATCTCAGAAGTCTGGGAGTCGAGTTTGGCTCGCACTCCGCTAGCCATCGTCCCCTGAGCGCTCTCTCCCCCCTGGAGATTGTGCGCGAAGGAGCGCGCTCGCGCGCCATTCTCGAGCGTGAGTTGCGCGAACCGGTGAGCGCCTTCGCTTACCCCCACGGAGCTCAGGACCAGATCGTGCAACATCTCATCGGCGCCTGTGGATATGTCTTCGGGCTCTCCTGCGAGTTCAGGCTCAGCTCATTCTTCGACTCCCTGCTTGGGTTGCCGCGAATCGAAGTGAAGGGCTCCGATACGCTGGAGGGATTTGTCGGCAACATCGAAGGGCAAAAAGCCGATCACGTTTCGCTTTGTAGTTTTCGGCAGACTATGGTGTAGTTTGTAAATGCAAGTACTGATTACAGGAGGAGCCGGTTTCATCGGCTCCCATCTCGCTGAACATCTGCTGCAACAGGGCCACCGCGTTTTCGTCCTCGATGATCTATCCACCGGGGCGATTGAGAATATCGTTCACCTCAAGGAAAACCGGTGTTTCCACTACACGATCGACAGCATCATGAACATCCCGCTGGCTGCCGAGCTCGTGGACCGATGCGACCTGGTTTACCACCTGGCAGCTGCGGTAGGGGTCCGACTGATCGTCGAAAGCCCGGTACGCACCATCGAGACCAACATACGGGGTACCGAGATCATTCTGGATCTGGCGAACAAAAAGAAAAAGAAGGTGCTCATCACTTCCACATCGGAGGTGTACGGGAAATCATCTAGAGTGCCCTTCTCGGAAGAGGACGACTTGGTCCTGGGTTCTACAGACAAGGGACGCTGGAGCTACGCATGCAGCAAAGCTATTGACGAGTTCCTGGCGCTCGCCTATTGGCGCGAAAAGAAGCTCCCGGTCGTGGTGGTCCGTCTTTTCAACACCGTCGGCCCCAGACAGACCGGACAATACGGGATGGTGCTGCCGAACTTCGTCCGGCAGGCGCTTTCTGGGCAACCGATCACGGTCTTCGGCGATGGCCGCCAGTCTCGCTGCTTTTCTCACGTCTCAGATGTAGTTCGGGCGCTCGGGGAGCTGGGGCAGAATCAGCAAGCGGTCGGACAGGTTTTCAACATCGGTTCGGATGAGGAGGTCACAATCCTGGAGCTGGCCGAGCGGGTCAAGTCGGCGTGCGAAAGCGCGTCGGAGATCAAAACGATCCCCTACCACGAGGCCTACGAATCAGGGTTCGAAGACATGCAGCGGCGAATGCCGGCTCTCTCCAAGGTGCGTCAGTTGATCGGCTACCGCCCGACGTACAATCTGGATCAAATCATCGCCAGCGTCGTGGAGCACGAAAAGTCACTTCTTCGGCACAAAATCGAGCGCGGCTGAGTTAATGCAGTACCGCATCTCTAACCGGCTCCGCTCGAGCCGCCTCCGCCGCGGGCGCCTCCGCCGCGGGCGCCTCCACCACCGCCTCCGGGAGAACTGTGCCCGGCTCCGGAAAGGCTGAGGACGGCAACCAGGGCCGCGACCTCGGAGCCTTCAAACTGTTCAGTGCCGGCCAGCCAGGAGAGATGAGTCTGTAAGCCGCGGTCCTTGAAGGCCTTGGCCCATTGGCTTCCAAGGCCCAGGACTACAGCATAGGGCAAATACGAGGCAAGCCAGTCAGGATGAAGCTGACTCTTGCGTGACGCCAGCTCTTTCAAATGCTTCCGGAACGCATCCCAGGCGTGCTTTCGAGCGAGGGCGGCATCGGTTAGACGGGTGAAGCTCGAACCCAAGCCAAGTACTACGAGGCCGAGCGTGAAAACCCCTGAGCCGACCACCACCGCCACAACGATGGGCGTCAGCCGGCCTTGAGGGATCGTCGCCACCAGCGCAATCGCAACCCCAGTGAGAGCCAGGAGCATTGTTATCAGTCCCGATACAGTCCACTTCTTTCGGGTGCTTTCGCGGTCCGAATCCAGGAACCCGGCGGCCCGAGCCTCTTCCCGTAGCGCTCGGGTAAACTCGCCCCAGTGGCGCCATACCTGGCGTTGAACTTTACGGATCGGGACAACAGGCGCAACCTGGTCATTGGTGCCAAAGGCAAGACGCAGTAGAACTTGGTCGACCTTCGTCAATTCTCCCGTGCCACCTGTGCGACGCAACTTGAAATCGCGGCCCGTCCACGTTTTCGGTTGGGCCTCGATCTCGAGAAATCCCCGCTGGCCGAGGTCTATTAAGGTGGCGAGAGCGACCCGCCAGTCAGACCAGGATCCTCGGACAGCGCCGACGAGGGCTGGTGAAAGGTTGTCGGGGGGAGTCGTGACCACGGTCGGGCCGGCCGCCTTGGGGACGGCGTGCGCGGGGCGCAACCGCACGACGAGTAATATACCGACCAAAAGGAGCGGGCTCACTGCGGCCAGCGCGACTTTAAAGGCCTCCACGATTTCCTCGCTTCGGCGTTCGGCCTGCTGCTGCCAAAGCGGAGGCCGGCTCAGTATTGAACCCTGCGGGAAGGGGACGTTCACATTGAATCCCCTTTCCTTGTTCAACCGCCCCACCTCGTAGACGATCACGCCTGCGGCCTGACGGATTGCCGACTTCCGGTTAGCGTCTGGTTCACCGGCCAGCCGAATGCCGGGCGGGCATATAACCGAAACTCGCGCCGACTCGATCCGATAGCTGCGATCGCCCCGGACTGCCCTCCAGAGGAGCAAGTCTCGTCCCTCGTCCCTGCGAACCGCACGCCGCGCCCGGTATTTGATGACCAAAGTGTGAGAGCTGTCCGAGGTCGGCTGGAAGTGCCAGATGACTCTGACCGACTTGTTTTTGGTCTGCAGCTCGAGGCCGGGCACTTCGCCTGCTCCTATGCGAAGCTCCCGCCCATCCAGGAATCCCTGGAATTGGTGCAGTCCGTCGGACTCTGTGAGGGGAACCTCGAGGAAGACGTAAGTGAATGGTCCGCCTTCGAACCGATAGTCGATGGTTTCGGTCACGTGAAGATCGCCACCGGCTTCCACTGCCAGCTCCACGTCGTAGCGGGAGGCCTGGTAAGACTTGGGGTAGGCGGTGGTAACAAAGAGGAGCAAGACCCCGATAACGAGGGCGAAGCGCGCATGTCTTCTCATGGCTTTATTTTTGTAGATTACCACCGATTGGAGTCCGAGGATTGGGGAGTGTTCGAACCACACACAGTGGAGATGCGGGCATGGAGTCGCCTTACCGAGCCGCGCACGCAGTGGAGGGCTGCGGAGCGTTTTTTGCGCAGCTGCCTGGAGCGAAGTAAGCGGGACCACCCTACGTGCCTTTAAGGTTCGTAGGGTGGTCCCGCTTACTTCGCTCCAGGCAGCTGCGCAAAAAACGCTCCGCAGCCCTCCACTGCGTGCGCGGCTCGGTAAGGCGACTCCATGCCCGAGGCAATTGCACTCACTCCTTCACGATGACTACCCCGGAAGCCTTGATCTTCGCCGCCTCGCCTGCGGGGAGGCGCCAGTTGTTGTCGAAACGCCCCGCCGCAATCGGATTGTCCGCCGTTCCTTTAAAGAGCAGGTAATCTTCGAGGCCCACGAGCCCCAAGGCTGCGATCGGACCGGAGAAGAACGACCCGCGGCGGCCTGAAGAGGCCCGGGGTGCCCCGGGTTCCGGCGCTTGCCACCAGGGCAGACCGGAACTGATTAGCACGTAATGCCCCCCGATCGGGAAGACATAAAGCAGGCCGTACTCCTGCGAATCTTTGCTCAACTGCATCGGTAATCGATCGCCGAATTGAGAAATGATCTTGTTCGTTTCGCGGTTCCCGAAAAGTACCAGGTTCGAGCTCTCCAGGTCGCTGGGTCTCACGTCCTTGTCGGCCACAACCCGCGGAAAGACCATGACCCGTCCCATGAACCAGCCTCGGTCGACCGACCACTCGGCGGCCTTGGACGCCTGCCGTTGTCGGGCCTGCAACTCGGCACTCGGCGGGCTGTCGGCTGTTCCATAGACGTAGATGTGGCGACTGGAGATCACCTCTCCCATCGGCCCTTCGGCGCCGGGTCGTTTGGCGTTAGCCCCCGCTTGGCGCTTCCCGGTCGTCCAGACCCCGCCATCCTTCTGAAAGGACAGCGTCTGACCAGCCGTCGCTTCCAACGCCTTCCCGTCGATCGTGACCTGCGTCGGCCGTTTGGCCGCGAAACGGGGATGTCCTGCCAGATTCAGAGTAAATCCCTGCAGTTCCGAAGTTGTCACCTCGATACGACTATTCGCTGTGAAACGGGCATCGATGCTCGCGAGAGTGCCCGGAGTCAGCGCATCAAGCTCGACCCAGTAGGACTTGTTGTACTTGAACCGATTGCTTACGAAACGAACGCGGTCCGGGTGCGGGTCGCGCTTAAACTGCCCGAACCACTCGAAGATCTTTCCGTCCTCGTAAGCGTTCTCCCAGCTGTTGTGCCCGACGCCCGGATACTCGATGTACTCAACCTTGGTGCCTTGCGTCTCCAGTCGCTTGGCCCATTCCTTGACCCCGGCCGGGCGAACTACCGGATCGGCGCCTCCCTGGCAAAAACGGACGGGAAAACTCAGTCCATTCGGCGCAAGGTTCTCAGTGCCTTGAGGCGGGGCGGGACAAACAGGCGCAATAGCCGCCCAGATGTCGGGCCGCGTCAGAGCGAGCCACAGTGTGCCGCCGCCGCCCATGGACAGACCTGTGAGATAGATACGGTTCTCGTCGATCGGAAATCGTGCCTTCACATCAGCGAGCACGTCGTAAACGTCCTTTTCGGCCACTCCCTCGTAGCCCATCGTCCCCCGTGCATAGGGCGAGGCGACGATGTAGTCCACGTCTGCCCACTTGGGAAAGTAGAGGCTGGCCTCGACGTCGTTCTCCCCCTTCGCGTTGCTCTTGCCGAAGACCCGGCGCAAGTTCAGCCGATGATTCGAGCCGGCGCCGTGCAGGCTTATGACAAGGGGATAGCGCTTCTGCGGATTGAACCGGGGCGGCAGGTAAATCCCGTAAGGCTGGTCGGTATCGTCTACTGTGGAATGAAAGGTCAGAACCTGCGGGCCGGGCTTAAGCGTTTGCGCGCAAAGCAGGCCGGCCGCCAAACCGCAGAGGCAAACTACACCAACATAGAGGCGTATCTGGTGACTGATCATGTCAACAGATACTAGCTCGTTAGCGCGAGTGCCGAGAAGCAGTATTTTCTCTCCAGGGCGCCAACCGGACGGCTTGGGGGGCGCTTAGTCGGTAGTGGGGTCAGATTCGTGCTGGAGTCGCGTGACAGAGCCGCGCACGGAGCGGGTGGCTTGCCACACGCGCAACAGCGGAGCGCTTTTTGCGAAGCAGCCTGGAGCGGAGTAAGCGGGACCACCCAACGCGTTCGTGGGGTTCGTAGGGTGGTCCCGCTTACTTCGCTCCAGGCTGCTTCGCAAAGAGCGCTCCGCAGCCCGTGTGGCAAGCCCTCCACTCCGTGCGCGGCTCTGTCACGCGACTCCAAGATCTGACCCCCTGAATTCACCTCAGGGTGAGAAACGCGGCCGGAGCAGGCGATTCAAACTGCTTCTGCTCTCCAGTGACAGGATGTCTGAAAACCAGGCGTTCAGCATGCAGCGCAAGCCGGCCCAAAGGGTTTTTGAACGAACTTCCGTAAACCTTGTCTCCCGTGATCGGGTGACCGAACTCCGCCAGGTGCACCCTGATCTGGTGCTTGCGCCCGCTCCCCAGCTGGATCTCCAGCAGACTTCTGCGAGGTGAGCGCTTTACCACGCGAAAATGCGTGATCGCCTGCTTGCCGATTTGGCGGTCCGAAGTCGAGTAGCTGCGATGGGCCCGGTTCTCGGTCAGGTACGACTCGATGGTTTCTGCATCAGCCGAAACGCGGCCCTCGACAACCGCCTTGTACACCCGCCCGGCGGTCCGGTTGCCGAACTGTCTTTGGAGGAACTCCTTGGCCTCCGGTGTCTTGGCAAAGACCACCAGGCCTGAAGCTTCCCGGTCAAGCCGGTGGACAATGAAGATCTTTTCGGGAGGCCGTTTCCGCTTAACGTGGTTATAGAGCCAGGCGTAGAGTGTTCGTTCCCTTTCCCGTTCCGTTGCGATCGTCAGCAGACCGGCTGGTTTGTCGACGACTATGACCGAATCGTCCTCAAAGAGAATCTTAACCCGCGAGAAGATAGCTGGTTGTCGCCGACCGGGGGTTTTCCATCGCATCGGATTCGACCCTCAGTTTAGCCGATTTCCGTGGGTCCCGCGTGCGCGAATGGCCGTCTCCTCCGGGTTCGGCCCAAATCCGAAAGCTTCCACAGAGTCGCCGGCCGCCTGCTTCTTGCTTCGATGATTCCTTTGCCCCTGGGGGTGGTTGGGGACTTCTACGTGGTCGCGCTCAAAGTAACCGACTCCGGCACTCTGTCAGGAACGATAGCGATTGCTCTGCTCCTGTTGTTCTACGGTCTCTGGTTCGGTTTTCCGTTGATGCGCGCAGGCGGGCGTGATCGCTTGAAAGCAAAAAGCCGAAAAGCCGATTACGAGCACGAAGCACGAGCACGAGCACGAAAACCAAAGACGTAAACTGGTTTTTCGTGCTCGTGCTTCCTGCTCGTGCTCGTAATCGGCTTTTGCGTTCAGGCGGCCTTACCGCCCAACCAGTGCCGGCGGCGTTTTTCCGGTCAACTGAAAGCTCCCGACAACCCGCTTCATGTCTGACGACTCCTGCGAGAGCTCTACCGCCGCTGCCGCCGATTCCTCTGAACTTGCCGCCGTCTGCTGTGTGACTTGCCTCATCTGCTCGACGGCTGCGTTTATCTGGTTGATTCCGAGTTGCTGCTGCTCGGAAGCCGCTGCGATCTCGGACATGACCTGAGTAGCCTTCCGGACCTGTTCGTTGATCTCGTTGAGCTCCTCGGCTACTTGCCGGTTGACGTTGACGCCTGCGAGCGCGTTTCTGACCGAGCCCTCGATAAGATCTGCGCTGTTCTTGGCTGCCTCCGCGCTGCGCATGGAAAGACTGCGCACCTCATCGGCTACGACGGCAAATCCCCGGCCGGATTCTCCTGCGCGGGCGGCCTCGACTGCCGCATTCAGGGCGAGCAGGTTAGTCTGGAAGGCCAGTTCGTCAATCGTTTTCACCACCTTCGCGGTAGAGTCGGCGGACGCCTTGATCAGGTCGATCACCCGGGACAACTCTGACATGCTCTTGAGACCGCGGTCCAGGCTGACTCGTGAGTGGTTGGAAAGCGTGGTCGCCTCCTTCGCACTAGCGGTGCTCTGTGTAGCCATGGCCGTCATTTCCTGAAGGCTGCTCGA
>Ga0105104_10002965_pt1 | contig 12233 bp, 11 predicted proteins | sample PPLLaktember2015_3_FD_87034 | JGI IMG/M metagenome (GOLD analysis project Ga0105104, IMG submission 87034) | Freshwater sediment microbial communities from Prairie Pothole Lake near Jamestown, North Dakota, USA - PPLs Lake P7 Core (6) Depth... | ecosystem: Environmental > Aquatic > Freshwater >...
GAATTCACGCGAATGTATTCGCGTGTACACCATCAATTCCATGCCATCGTGCCGCTGCTCGGGGCGTTCAAACAGGACCTCTGGTAGCAAATGGACGAAAGTGAGCGGTCAGGGCGATGGGTTCCCCACACCTGATCATCTGAGGCCTTGCTTGACGCGTTGCACATACTTCTACGCCGTGCCGTACCCAATCCCGAGCTGCCAGCTCATCTTATGTACTGCTCCGCCCAATAATCTCGCGTTTTCATGGCCGCTCCCCGGAGTACATCAGGAGGCGGAAGGAGAACGAAGCGCCCTGTCCGGGGTGACTGTCACACCAGATCTCGCCCTCGAGCCTCTCGATCAGCTCCTTGGTCACGGCGAGGCCGTACCCCGTGGAGGGCTCCCCTCCAGTCGGCACGGGACCGAGTCGGACGCCGCGTTGGAACAATCTGGACTGCTCTTCTGCACTCAACCCAGGCCCCTCATCCTGGACGGTGCAGACCAGATGGGCCGGCTCTGCTGTGACCCGGACCCAGATCCGCTTCTGGGGGGGAGAAAACTTCACGGCGTTGGAGAGCAGGTTGTCGAGCACCGCAGCCACCGCGATGCGATCAGCCCAGACGAAGGGTGACGGCACGTCGGCGTTGAAGCTGATGGTGATCTGCTTGCGATCTGCCACATGCCGGTAGTGGTCGCAGGCCCGTTGCACCAGAGTCGGCAAGTCGACCTTCTCCCAGAGGAATTCTTCCCGCTCGGACGTGGGGGCATTCATCAACTCCAGAACGGTGTGCGTCATTAACGCCGTTGCATGCCGGAGGCTCTCCAGCCAGCGGTGCGTCTGCTCATCGGGGTGGTCGACCAAATGCAACTGGAGCAGATCGATACCGGCGGCGATCACCGTCAGGTAATTACTCAGCGTGTGCAGGCCAAACTGCACACGACTCGGGTCGAAGGCCGGGAGGTTGGCAAGATTCCCGAGGGCTTTCTCCAGCTCAGCCTGGGCTGCTTGCAACGACGTAATGATCTCGTCCTTGGGATTCATTAATCTAAGTCCTCTTACAGACGGTGGTCGGTTTCACGACAACTTGCTGTCCGAACAACCTCCAGTAAAGGTCTCCCAGAATGATCTTGCGGTGATAGTATCGCAGAGGCAATGGTTGATTAACGATTTGATCTCGTTCGCGAGGGAAAGAACCTCCTGTGTGCACCCTTGTCACCTATTCCCGCTGGGGGAATGAGTTTACCGCCTATGTGGGTCCATCAGACAATATCCGCTATTTGGGGGAACCGGCTTCATTCAAAGGGCCCTGTGAAAGGCCAGATCACCCGACTGAAGTTCCTCAGGTACCAAGGCTATGGGCGTGCGGGCGTCCTGCTTTTGCGGCACCGTGTCATGCCTGCCGCCTAGAAGCCTTAGTAGACGGGCAATCATGATCAGGACAGCACGGACTTCCGCACGCTATGGCGCCAGTTGGTGTCTGGTGCGGGCTCACCATAGCTGTACAATGATGGAAACATCGAAGTCTCCTCCCTTCGCTGCTATGTCAGGGTTTTCAAAGGGCGGTCCGCCCCGGGTTCACCAACACTGACGATGAGTCAGGATCTTATGGCGAGTTTTGCGTAACCGGAGCAGCTTGCGATGACATGCTATATTTATTTGATACTGTTACCCCTGGCGCTCGGATGCGCCAGCCGCCTCCTGGCTAGCACGACCTGCTGCACCACCTATGAGGAGCAAATGCTGTTTCGCTGGCACACCGTCTGCGCCGATGCAGACCTGCACCGAGCAGATGCACCCGAAGACCCGTCGGTCGAAGGGCCGCTGTCGCGAACAAGAGAAAGACCGTGGAGCCATGTCCTTACGCGAAAGATGAACGCCTCACAATAATCGCTGTGGAGCCCCCGGATGTCGTGGTTGATGGCATGAACGGTGCTCGCCACCGTGCCAGGTGTGTCCTCACCGATGAGAGCAAGCGTGCGACGCCTCTCCAGCCAGGGGACATGTTGATCGTCAGGAGTATGAACTCAGGGCTCGCGGTCGTCGAGCGGGTCACGGTAGGCCGACCTGATGGGTGCTGGTACGTGTTGCTGGAATTCCGCCTCATCTCTCACCAGGCGTAAGGTGCTTTGCATGCCCCCGCCGAAAAAGCAACCTGTATATAGCGCTGGCCATCGGGCCTCGACACCGCGACGGGGGGATGGTAACTCAGCGGTTTTAAGGGCATCCAGGAGCGCTAAGCAACGGAGGTGCGAGGATATTACACGAATCGTGTCGGCCTTATGTGTGGCTGGATCACTCCTTACAGATCCTGGGCTCGCACCACCAGCCAGCGCTCACCACGTTTCTCGAACACCCAGAGGCGGTCCCGATCGTGGAGGGACGGCCGGTCCGCCATGAGCAGCGTCACCGTGCCGCTGACCCGGACCTGCGTGGGACTCACCGTCGTCAGTGTGACCTGCTCCACATGGTAGCCCACGTTACTGGCGATGATCGGCTCGAGGGCCTGGCCAAACTCGGGCTTCGTGAGGACCCGTGGGGAGGAGACGCCAGGGGACCCCGCCGCCTCCGGCAGCGTGGACTCGATCTGGGCATCGTCCGCGAAGACCTCCATCACGCCATCCCAATCCTGACGGCCATAGGCCCGTACTAAGGCGTCAAAGGCTTGGGCCACCGCTTGCTCGTCAGGCCCTTGAGGGGGCACGCGATACTGGGCGGCCGGTCGTTGCGGGTGCACGACGCAACCGACGAGGCATAAGCCGCCCAGCGCAAGCGTTCCGAGCGTCAACACGGCGATCGTGCGTTTCATGGCGGCCTTCCTCTCGTTGACCTGTGATTCGTGCACATGTCGCTGATTCCGCAGCTTCCGGATGGGGCGTGCGCGCGAGTGTAGGGGGCTTGGTGAAGGCCACGTGATGGCCCCACCTACAAACTCCGACCCACTCAGCGTCGCGCGTCGAGCCATTTGCTGTGATGCTCTCGGATCATCGCGATGGCCTCATCGGCACTCGCCGCACAGCGCGGGATCGTCATGTCCTCGGGGTTCGCCAGCGGCGGGTCGAATGAGAGCATAGAGCTGCGTGCCCACTCGATCAGGCCCGGCCACATCGTTCCCACCAGGATCAACGGCGTGTCCTCAAGATGCCGCACCTGGAGCAGCTGCCAAATCATCATCGTTTCCAGGACCGTGCCGATGCCTCCCGGTGCGACGATGAAGGCGTCGGAGGCGAGCACAAATTGGTGCAGGCGCGTAAAGAAGGTCCGATGCTCGAACGCCTCGGTCACAAACGCATTGACGTCCTGTTCGAAGGGTAAATCCACGCGGATCCCGACGGACTGGGCACGTTCCGGCGAGGTGGCGGCTCCTTCGTTGGCGGCCTGCATGAGCCCGGGGCCACCCCCGGTGATGATGTCGCAGCCCATCTCGGCCAGCGCGGCGGCCGCCCTCTTCGTCTCTTCGTAACCGAACGTGCCCGCCCTCGCCCGTGCCGAGCCGAAAATGGTCACACGGTAGCGGTCACGCCGGGAGGGGTGTAAGCGCGTGAGGTTGTTGACCACATCCCACAGGCCGAGGACTGAGTTCACGAGCACTTGCTTCACGCCTTCCTCGTCGGCCAGGCTCACCCTCGTCGGTTGTCGCTCCCTAGAATGATTCACGCTCATCTGTCTTGCCCCCCTTCCCTATGACAGAAGTCACACTTGGGGCTTCAGGCGTCGCTCAATGTGTCACACTTTGTCGCGCGTAAAATCTGGCTGAGGCCCTGCGTCTCTCCTTTAACCGAAAGAGGGACACGTTTGACGCATCAATGGGGACACGTGATGCAGATGCGCGCAACCAGTCTCGGCACAGTCCCGGCCCGCAATCACTAAAATCGCATAAGGGCCTTAGACCGTTCACGTCCGTATAGACAATTCGCGGATACCGCACACTCTCCACCGAAAGCCTCTCACCTCGTGGGGCTGCCTCGATCATCCGCCAATGAACTACGTGGCACACGCGCGGTTGTTTCAGCGTAGGACTTCTTGCCGCTTTCAAGGACCTCCTCCGGCGTGACGGTCGCAAAGAAATGCATGAGACGGGCGATGATCCCTGTCCATCCGGTCTGGTGGCTGGCGCCGAGACCGGCCCCGTGGGTAGGACATCCCCAGAGTGGTGAGCCAGCTGCCCCATGGTGATGGGGTTGCCGGCCAGAGGCATCAGGGATTGATCCCACGCCGACCTCATCGGCTGCCCCACTACCTCTAGTCTGGACTTCTGCCCTGTCACCCGCCGCATGCTGTGATCGCCCGCCATCGCCAGGTGCACATCGCTCATGACGATGATTGTGAACAAGGTCGAGACGAGGAGCACAACATACCGCATCAGATCCTCCTAAGCCTACGTGCAAGGGAATGTGGTACGCATCGGTGCATGATATCTCTTCGTGCGGCCTGGTATAGACACGAACGAGAGCTATGGCGCCGCAGACGAGCGCATCATGATCCTGGGCTCGAAGATGGGCTGGCTCAGGTTGCTTGAGCATCTGGTTCGGGGTGATTGCGAGACGCTTCAATGATGTCGTCCACTGACATTCTGCGGCTGATCTGGCCCAAACGCTCTTCGAGGCCCTCAGTGCGCAGCAGGTCACGCACGGCAGCGCGGGCCTCGACCAACCGGAATTGGATGCCTGCTGCCGCCAGATCTGTGTATAAGCCCGCTAACATCCGCGCGCCAGCGACGTCTACGTAAGGCGAGGTGGAGAGGTCGCAGACAATGAGCTGCACTGGTAGGGTGGCGGCGCGAAGCTTCTGCCAGACCACCTGGCGCACGTGCTCGACATTGAAGTACAACAGGCCGGACTCAACGCGGAAGATGAGCACACCGGGAATAACCTCATTGTCCGGGTTGCGCTCGAGGTCGGAGTATCGCTGCGTGCCAGGAATGCGGCCGAGGAAAGCCACGTGTGGACGCGCTACGCGCCCTATGAGCAGCAGCAGCGACGCCACGGCGGCCAGCATCACGCCCTTAAGGATACCCAGCAGCAACACACCGACAAACGCTACCATCGCAATGCCGAACTCGAATCGGCTTACCTGCCATAGTCGACGCAATGCGGGGACGTCGATCAATCCCTTGACCGCCACGAGCACAATGGCCGCCAGGACGACACTTGGCAGATTGCGCAGCAGGCCCGTCAAAAACAGCAGGCACAACGCGATCGTCAGCGAGGCGAACACCAACGCCAACGGCGTCTTTGCCCCTGCCTTATCGTTGACGGACGACTGGGACAAACCACCGGCCACCGGATAGCCCTGGCCCAATGCGGCTGCCAGATTCGCGGCCCCGAGGCCCAACAACTCCTGGCGGGGGTCGATGTCGTCGCCGTGTTTCTGCGCCAGGGTGCGCGCGGCCGACACACTCTCGACGTACGCCAGCAGAAAGCAGGCGAACGCCAACGGCATGACGCCGTCCACGTCGCGCATCCGCAGGGCAGGCCAACGCATGTCCGGCAAGCCCTGCGGCAAGGCGCCAACGGTCGTGAAGCCGAGGTCTCCGAGCGCGGTCACCGATAGCACCACGATGGACGCGGCGACCACGAAGAGCGCCACTGGGCGGCCTGGTAGCGCTTTTTCACCGAGCCACAGCAAGGCCAGGGCAGCGACACCGAAGCCGAGCACGGCGAGGTTCGTGTCACCGAGCTGACCGCTGAGCGTCCAGATGCGCTCGAAGAAGGATTCCACGCCGCCGGGGACACCGAACAGCTTCGGCAACTGCGTCATCGCGATGGTCAGCGCCGCTCCTGCCTTGAAGCCGAGCAGAATGGTTTCGCTGATGAAGTTGACCAGAGTGCTCAGTCGTAGCATCCACGCCAGTACGCACATCCCAGCGAAGACGAGCGCGGTCAGCGCCGCGATGTCCGCCCAACGCGCCGGGTCACCATTCGCCATGCCCGCTACGGTCACCCCCACCAGCATGGAAATCGCCGACGTGGGGCCGACGGCGAGCTGGTGTGAGGTCCCGAACAGCGCATAGAAGAGCCCCCCCAGCAGGTAGCCGTAAATGCCGGTCTGAGGTGGTAATCCCGCGAGCGAGGCGTAGGCCAGGGACACCGGGATGGCATACGCTGCCAGGGTCACGCCCGCCACCGCGTCGCTGATAAGCCACTGCGGCCGATAGGCCGCGAGCCATTGCGCCGGAGGGAAGACCACGCGCCAGCCATTGATGGGGCCTTCGGGGTTGGCAGCGGTCGACGATCGCGTCTTTTTCGACATCACGGCTTATTCCGCTTCGAGTTGCATTTTGGCTTCCTCGAGGGCCTTGCGCTTTTCCGCTGTCACGTCCGGGAACGTGAGGTGCAGTGAGCTGATCGCCGACGTCACGATATCGGCCACCACTGCCCGCGCCACCCACTTGTGATCGGCCGGGATGACATACCACGGCGCCCACTCCGTGCTGGTGGCGCTCAGGGCCTCTTCGAAGGCCTCCATATACGCCTTCCAGAAGACCCGCTCAACGAGATCCGAGGTGGAAAACTTCCAGTGTTTCTCCGGGTCCTCCAGGCGCTCGAGGAAGCGCTTCCGCTGCTCGTCCTTCGAGAGGTGCAAGAAGAATTTCAGGATCAGCGTGCCATTGCGGCTCAGGTGCTGTTCGAAGTGATTGATGTCCTCGTAGCGCTCCTGCCAGAACGATTTGCCGCGTTTGCCCGGCGGTAGCTTCTGGCGCTCGTGCAACTCGGGGTGCACCTTCACCACCAGCACCTCTTCGTAATAGGAGCGGTTGAAGATGCCGATCCGCCCGCGCTCGGGGAGCGCCTTCATGTAACGCCAGAGAAAATTGTGATCGAGCTCCTCGTCGGAAGGTTTCTTGAAGCTAAAGACCTGGCACCCCTGGGGATTGACCCCGGACATGACATGTTTGATAGTGCCATCCTTACCGGCGGCGTCCATCGCCTGTAAGATGATCAGCACCGAATAGACATCATTGGCGTAGAGGAGCTCCTGCGCCTCAGCGAGCTGTTTGAGGTTCTCGGCGAGGACCGTTTCGGCCCGCCCTTTGACAACGTCCTTGCCCAGTTCCTTGAGCTCTGCGGTTTGCGCCCAGCCGGTGTCGCGCTGCTTCAGCCGCGCCTTCTCCCCTGGGGCGACCTGGAATAATTTGATGAGTTTCGGGTTGAGCATCTCTGTTCTCCTCGCGTGACGTCGGCCATTCGGACGGAAGTCCATCATCCTATTGGTGAGGATAGGCTCCTGGTATGGAACGCCTCTAGCGCCGTGATCCCCTCGGTCCCTGCGGGCCAGTGCTAACAGCGGCACTGACTGCGGTAGCGTCAGGCTGCCAGCCGCCTCCCAGGGCTTTATACAACTGCACGATGTTGAGCAATTCACTCGCTTGGACGCGCGTCAGCTCCAGTTCGGCGTCGAAGAGCTGGCGCTCGGCATCGAGCACCTGCAGGTAGCTATCGATACCGCCGAGAAAACGTATATTGGCTAACGCCGCGCTGTCGGCCATAGCCTCCACAAGCAACTCTTGTTGGATGCGCTGCTCACGGCTCTTACGATAGCCCACCAAGGCATCTGACACCTCACGGAAGGCCGTTTGAATGACCTGTTCGTAACGGGCCATGGTCTGCAGGTGGCGGGCAGCGGCCGCTTCATTGATGGAACGGATGCGGCCAGCGTTGAAGATAGGTTGCAGAATGCCGACCCCGATGGACCAGGTCCGCGCGCTGGCAGAAACAAAATCTTTCAAGTCCTTGCTCTCCAGTCCTAACACACCAGTCCGTGAGAAAGTCGGAAAGTACAGCGCTTTCGCTGCGCCGATCTGCGCATTGGCCGCCACCAGAACCTCCTCCGCTTGACGGATGTCGGGGCGCCGCTCCAACAATGCAGCCGGGAGCCCAGCGGGAATCTCCGGGGTAAGGGTATGCGCCGTGAGCGGCAGGCCGCGGCGGATGTCACCCGGCGGCATGGCCAGCAGCAGCCGGATCTCGTTCTCCTTTTGCGTGATCTGGCGCTCCAAGTCCGGAATGCGTGCTGCCGCCGTATAGAGCAGGTTTTCGGACTGCCGTATGTCAAGGCGTGTGGCCACCCCCTCCTCCTTGCGCGCTTGCGTCAGCCGCAGGGATTTCTCGCGTGAGGCGAAGGTGCGCTTGGCGATCTCAAGATTGAGGTCCAGCTCACGCAGCTCGAAGTAGGCACGGGCGACGTCCGCTACCAAGGTCACCAATACGGCCCTTTGAGCCCACTCGGTAGAGAGCAGCTGAGCACGGGAGGCCTCGGTCTCGCGCCGTATCCGGCCCCAGAGGACTGGGTCAGGCATGAGCTCACGGACCTCATGCGCGCTTGCGGATACCATCAACTCCCCACTGTACTGGAGAGAATATAGCTTCGATGGTCCGTTCAACGCACGTAGTAAACTGTTCAAATCGCTGGCCCGTGAAAGCTGGGGCTGTTCAACTCTTGTTCAAAGGAATCGATTATGACGGCGGATCAGCGCTTCCTGGCCCAAAACAGGCGTGTGGAGGTTCATGAGGACCGCCCGTTCACCTATGTGCAGCACTCTTGCGAACGACGGGCTGGGTTTCTCGCCAGAGTCGGAACCCGCCGATGAAGGCGTTGGCGTTAGTGCCAAGACGTGCCCCCGGCGGGAGCTCCCCAAGTTTCTCAGCGTTACCCCCGCCGATGACGACGTAGTCAGCCTCCAGGTCCCCCTTGAAACGCTCGACAACGTTGGCCACGTGGCGGCGCCAGCGCTTCTTGCCCAAGCGCTTGAGAGCCCGCCGTCCCAGGTAATCCTCATATGTCTGATCCTTCTTATAGGGAAGGCGCGCGAGCTCCATGGGCTCGAGGATGCCGTCGACGATCATAGCCGAGCCAAGCCCTGTACCCAGGCCGAGAAATAGCATGCGGCCCCCCTCATAGCTGCCGAGCGCCTGCATTGCGGCGTCGTTGACGATCTTCACCGAACATCCGAAGGCTTTGGAAGTGTCGAACCCCATCCACCCGCCGCCCAGGTTCCTTGGCTCGTGGAGAGGCCGGCCACCGATCACCGCCCCCGTCGGCGCCAACGCCGCTGCCGCAGATCAGCAGCCCCGCTCTGCTTGGCCGCCGAGGAGGACTTTGCTGAGGGCTTCGGCATAGTCCGGATAGTCCACCGCCTCGGCGCCGTGCGTGCCGACATCCACAACCTGATGGCCGAGTTGGGACAGAAATTCCTCCAAACTCTCCTTTATACGAATCCCGCATGATCGGAAGCGATCACAACGCGCATTGTTCACCTCGCTTGAGCTACTTGCTCTTTGGCTGCCACGACGATGTACTCGGGGGTAAAGCCGAATGTCCGCTGTAATTCATTGGACGGCGCCGACGCCCCGAAGGTCTCCATGCCGATGGTGTGGCCCGTAGGAGCCGCTTCAAGCCCCGGAAGCCCATAGGCAGCTGCTCGATGAGCTTGGCATCCTGCACGCGTGAGTATCCCTCCTATAACGCGCGTTCTAGTTCCTTATAGTCGAAGCGGTCCCGCATGACCGTTCCCGGACCGATACTCGCGCATCCCGACATGCCGAGCACGCTCAGGAGCAGCAGCGCCTGGGTCATGATCCCCTCGTCAGCGAGAACACGTGCGCTTGCCAGGGCGGCACATCCAGGTACAGGCCGCGGGCCTGCAAATCGTCGCCCTCCCGATCGTACGTGGCAGTCCCGAGCACATCCGCAAAGCGCCAACGACCGTGACTGAGGTCCGTGAACGGCAGCCGGACGTAACACTGGCTCTGATTGGGGGCGTAGTTCACCGTCACCAGCAGCCGCTCGCCATCGAGGCCGTGCCAGGCGAAGGCCAGGAAACAATCCCAGGTCCAGTTGCCATCCCAGGCGGGCACGCATTCGAGTAATTGCCACTGGCCATTGCGCACGACCGGTTGGCGCAACACCGCGAGCAGCCGGTCGTAAAACTGTTCCAGCTTCTGGTCAATGGGTTCATTCGGCCCGCGAACCAGATGGGGCGAGATGCGTTTCTGTCGCCCCTCGAATTGCCCCTGGTGAAAGAACCGCAACCCCGGAGACATAAAGGTGATGACGGCCGCGGCTTCATGCATTTCCGGCGAGAAGGTGGCGGCCGCCCGCGGCTCGTCGTGGTTCTCCAGAAAACGCGCCAGCCTATTCTGATAATCCAGCCCGGCGTGGCAATGCTCGCGTACCGGCCGGGCATGGCCGTCCGGGAGACGGTCATACAGCCGTTTATCGTACGTATAATCGAAGCCCTGTTGCTGCAGCGTCCATTCCAGGTTCCAGTAGACCTCAGCCATGAAGCAGAAGTTTGGTACCCGCTCACGCACGCGCTGCGTCGCCTGCGGCCAGAACGGCTGTGCCGGGATGCCCCAGGTGCGTTCAAACACGTCGGGCAGCACCAGCATGGCCATATCGCAACGCACGCCGTCACATTGCCCGGCGATCTTCACCAGCTCCCTGACCATCACGTCCTGCGTGGCCGGGTTACCGTAGTTGAGCTGAAAGGTGTCCGGCCAGCCTGGAAAGTATGGATCGCGCCCGTGGGCGAGCAGGATGTCACCGCGCTGACGCTTGGCCCAGGTATAGTTCCTGGGCGTCCGGGCCAGATCCAGTTCGGTGCCGGGGATGTAATACTCGGGGTGTTCCTCCACCCAGGGGTGATCGAGGCCGGTGTGGTTGGGGACAAAATCGAGCATCAAGCGCAGGCCACGCTGGCGGAGCCGCTCACGCAGCCGGGCCAGCGTGGCATCGCCACCCAGCGCCGGATGCACAGTGTAGCCCGTGATGGCAAACCCGGACCCGGCGATGTCCTCTTCCCGCAAGTCCGGCAGCGTCTCCTGAAATTCCTTACGCCACTCGGGATTGCTGCGCGAGATGCGCTGTCCCGTTAGGCCAGTCTGCCAGACGCTCAGGAACCACACCCAGTCAAACCCCCTCTCAGCCAGGCGGTCCAGGGCGGCGTCCGGAATGTCATCCAGCGTGGCCGGCCGGCCCAGCTCGTGGAACAACTCCGTCACCCACACGCGGGTGTTGATCTGGTACAGCGCAGGATAGCGCGCTTGTGCCATGGCGCTCACTCTCCACCGAACGCCGCTCCCCGAGCGGGGCGGTCGCCAGTGTCGGACACAGGGTCACGCTGCACCTGCGGGGTGGCCTCGGCATAAGCCATCTTGCCGCCTTCAAGGAGCTGCTCCGGCCTGAGGGTTGCAAAGACATGCATGAGACGGGCGATGATCCCCGTCCAGCCCGTCTGGTGGCTGGCGCCGAGGCCAGCCCCGTTATCGCCGTGGAAGTACTCGTAGAACGTGAGATGGTCACGCCAGTGCGGGTCGTCCTGAAATTTTCGGGTGCCTCCATAGACCGGCCGCCGGCCGTCCTGATTGCGCAGAAAGATGTTGGCCAGCCGGTGCGCGATCTCCTCCGCCACCTGATACAGGTTCATGTGCCGGCCCGATCCCGTGGGACATTCGATCGTGAACTCGTTGCCGTAGTAGGTGTAATACTGCAGGAGCGCTCGGATGATCAGGGCGTTCACGGGCATCCAGATCGGCCCGCGCCAGTTGGAGTTGCCGCCGAACATGCCGGTGTCGGATTCCGATGGCAGATACGACACGCGGTACTCCTGCCCGCCTGCCTGCAAGACATAGGGATGCTCGGCATGGTAGCGCGACAGCGAGCGGAGGCCGTAGGGACTCAAAAACTCCTGCTCGTCGAGCATCTTCTCCAGCACGCGACGAAGCTTGGTTTCGTCGAGGATCGACGCGAGCCGGCGCTCTGCATAGCCACGTTTTCTCGGGTCGTGGATGGCGGCGATCAGTTCCGGGCGCGCGTCGAGGAACCACTGGAACCGCTCCCCGAGCTCGGGATACTTCGCCATCAGTCTCCCGTCAAACGTCGTGGCCGCGCACAGGGGCAGCAGACCCACCATGGAGCGCACCTTGAGATGCTGAGCCTGGCCGTCGGGTAAGCGGAGCACGTCGTAGAAGAAGCCGTCCGCCTCGTCCCACATCCCCGTGTCCTGGCCCAGGTGCACCATCGCCGCGGCGATCCACAGGAAATGTTCGACGAACTTCAGCGCCATATCGACGTAGTCAGAGTCAGTCATCGCCAGCTCCACGGCGATTTCCAGCATGTTCTGGCAGAACAGTGCCATCCAGGCGGTGCCATCGGCCTGTTCCAGATAGCCACCGGTCGGCAGGGGGGCGCTGCGATCGAACACCCCGATGTTGTCGAGCCCCAGGAAGCCGCCCTCAAACACGTTGCGCCC
>Ga0105104_10002966_pt1 | contig 12233 bp, 15 predicted proteins | sample PPLLaktember2015_3_FD_87034 | JGI IMG/M metagenome (GOLD analysis project Ga0105104, IMG submission 87034) | Freshwater sediment microbial communities from Prairie Pothole Lake near Jamestown, North Dakota, USA - PPLs Lake P7 Core (6) Depth... | ecosystem: Environmental > Aquatic > Freshwater >...
CCCCATGCCCCCCACATCCCCCACATGGGATGCATGCCCCAGAAGTCGTACGGGCGCTCCTGCGCCCATGCCACCGCTGGTAGGCTCACACCGGCCACCACGCTAACTATGCGACCTGCAACGCGTTTCATGGCATCCTCCGCAACGCTACTCTCTCAAAAGGTCAAGAATGCTCCGCGATATCTGGAATGGTTTGGCCCTTCGGATGAGAAGCGTGAAACCACTCTTCCCCTCAGCCATCTTCATCAGGACAACTCTCTGAAGCCGTCCCGATGGCTGATGAATAGTCATGTTGCCAGCCCATACAAAGCTGGCGAGGTGACAGCGATAGGTGGCTCAAAGCCGGAGAACCAGCTGGGAGGATCCAGGTATAAGGGGCAAGGCGGTGTTTAGCAGCCGACAGGACTCATGAGGAGGTCGACAAAAAGCGAACGGGACGTTGGTGCCAACGGTTGTGAAATGGACCAGAGTAGAGAGCCATTTGGCGGGGGACCGGCCCTGACGACCTTCAGCGACGACCGAGGGGTCCCGATCACTCAGCTTGACTGGATAACTCGCATCGAGGCACAGCACCGAATGCATGACGTCATGGGCAATTGGATGACCCACACAGGCAAACGCTGCGGCTCCTCCTGCTAGGATGATGCAGAGGCTCCAGGTAGGGATAAACCAAGCTTGACGCCACTTTCGCATCGGCAGGCTCCCTTGTCTTTCGACATCTGCACCTGACATGGCGAGTTCATCTATGGTTTTCTGAGATACCGTTTCCTCAGGACGTGCAGCAAGAGTGGCACGCTGCACCCTGTATCAGAGCAAGACTGGTGCCACCGTCGATCGGCTCGCCGCCCACGTGATACTGCTAAGCTCTCCACCCAGGTACGCACTTCGCTGCATGGGACAATTTGCGACCGCTGGGACATTTTTGGACATCACCAGGGAGAGCCGTAAAACGGAAGCAGGGAGGGGGTCAGACGGCGGCCACCTCAGTGGAGCGGTGCGCTGGCCAGGCTACGGATGAAGCAACCAGGTCCCAGATGTGCTGTGGCCCCAGCGTATACCTTCACCAGGGTATGAAGGGCGGGCTCTACCTGCTCTATCTGGTGCTCAATCTCTGCTCTATCACGCCATGACGGCCCTTGAGACCATGCTCTCACCGTGCAAAGAGCGTCTCGGAAGGTTACAATGGCGGCACATGAAGGGCGGTCAGGCATTGTTCTCATCGTGAGGCGGGTTTGGAGGAACCTGCCATGCAGCTCCACAAAGCGTCCTTAGCGCACACAGCTGCATCGCTCGTGATGTATCAACAACCTCCATAATAGCCGTTGAATTTTGGGCTTCACTTCAAAAGCGCGGCGTGGTATGACAATCTGCAACAGAACGGCCCTTCTGTTGCAGATTATGGCCTGAATGAAAGGAAAATCATGTTGGATGACGCCTTGCATAAGGCGAATAATCTGTAACATAAGGTTTTGACGTCCGCGGCGTGTGATCCGAAGACCAGTTTAATGGCATTAGCCGAGCAATATTTCCGCACCTATTGGTAGAGTATGCCGAGGGCATGATGGATGCCAAGCAGCGCGACCTCGTGTGTTTTCTTCATTCCTATGAGAAGCTCAATGGCCACGATGACCACCATCAGTGGTTCAAGTCGATGACCAAGGCGTGTCTAAAAGAGCTGGCCCGGGGCCATGTGCCACGGCCGTCGAAGTGCGCCGAGGCAATACCGCAGTGGTTATCGCAATCGACCATCACGACCGTGCGGCACTTCTCGCACTGGATCCACAAACAAGCGGCGCCGTTCTCCCACCTCATGCTGTTGAATCCAGGTCACCATCTCCTGGAGTAAATCTTCCACCGGACGAGCCCCATCCATGGTTAAGTCGGCCATTTCTGGCAACACCGTTCCCACTTGTACCTCGATGGGGTGTTCTTCCGCTCGCCGAAGTTGCTCACGGTCGGTCACGCCTCTCTGACGCAAGCGGGCTTCTCGGACAGGATCGTTGACGGTAATGAAGACAAGGACCAATTCGAATGGTGTGGCCAGCTGACGCAGTGCATCGACGGCTTCGGCGTGGCGGATGCCGTCGATGACGAGGGGTTGCCCAGGCTCCCAATTAACTTGCATGAGGACCGCCCGACAAAACTCTTCCCAGCCCTGGTCAATCAGGGTCGACCCGACATGCTGTAGCGCCTCTCGGGAGCAATCTAGGCCTCGGCTTGTGGCAACGTGTCGGATATAGTCCCCAAAACTAACCCATGGCCATCTCAACGCCTTCGCAATGCCCATTGAGAGCGTTGACTTCCCACTTCCCATACGGCCTGCGAAAGCAACCACCAGGGGCTTCACGGGTTCCAAAAGGGAAAGCTGGGCGAAGGAACGCCGCAAGACGACCCAACCTCGGCGATCGCGCTTCGCGCACCTAATTGGGGCGATAGACCGCACATGTTGCAGCCTCATAAGCGTCGCAAAGGACGCATGCTTCCGCTTTTTCCAAAAGCCTGGGTCTTGAGCACAAAGGGCCTCGGTGAATTCTTTCCTAATCGTGTCCCATGAGCATGGGTCAAGCCTGTAGAACCAGGCATCGGCAATCCGACATAAACCGACGATGGGCCCTCCGGACCGCTTCAACAGCACGACATCCCCCTCCTGCACGCATTTATACGGGACACCGCGGCGCGCAGAAAATCGCGATTCCACGGTTTTCCGACCTTCCAGGATGAACCGGAGGTAGGGTTCCACGAAGATTGCCAAGTGGAGAGCAAACCCGGCCTGCTTCGGCGAGGCCAGTGGGCGCAGATATTCCTCCCAGAGGAGATCACCCTGCACGGCAGACCGCACTTCGTCAGTAAGGCCTATGTCCCAGGCCGGCATGTTGTGAGCCCTCCCCACAAAGCGCATTTTCTTCCTGCTCGAGACTAGCAATCCTCAAGATCTGGTGCGCAGCATGCTGTGATAGTCTAGACTCTTCCGCGCTCAGCGAGCGTTTCAGATAGGCAGCGACTGCTTCATTGGGAGATTGACCTGCCGCTACAGCCTGTACAATTCGTCGGAGCACATTCCGCCCTTGGCAAGCGAAGATGCGATTGCCAGAGGTCCAGACATCGGCGAACCGTCTACGCTGATCTCGACGGCTTACCGAGGGCAGGACATCTCCGCGCACGGATGATATCAGCGATGGATCCTGAAACCCCTCCTCATGCTGGGGCCGGATACGCATCCGCATGCCAAGGAGCACCTCCTCATCCCAATCATCTTTGTGCGTGGGCATCGGCCGTGAGACATTCGTCTGACGGGCATGTAAGAACACGGCCAAATCGCCGCGCCGCCATTCCTCTGGAATCGCATACAGGCCTTCAGCCTGCAGGGCATTCCGCTCGAAAGGAGGCATGAGATAGGGCAGGGTTGCTTGCTCCACCTGAATGAGGAAGAGGCCGAGTTGCTGTGCCCAGTCCATGATATGGACCCATTCTTGCGCGATACCTGGTCTCGTACCGGTCTGAGGCATGCTCACCAGGAGATGACCACCGACTATACAGAGCTGGCTGGCTGCCCAGAGGAAGGCGTGCACATGTTCCTCATACCAGGGCGGATCGAGGATGACAAGCGCCGCCTTGAGTGCTGGTAATGGGTCAGTGGTCATGTCACACCGGAAAGCCCGCGCTTCCGGTGTCCCTTCGAGAAAACAATTCGTCACCGCTGGATTTGCATCAAGCAAAATCCACCGGCGGGGACAACTCCGCTCGATTGCGGCTAGAAGCACGCTCGGGGTCCCTAAGAGGGCCACAGTATCACCTGGATGCGTGAGTTCAAAGCACCGGTGTAATAAGTACTGGGTCGCCAATTCACTAAACCGCCAGTCATAATCGAGCGGGTGTGGAATCGGCAGCACAATGCGATGGTGGGCGCTGCTCCTTCGGGCCCGTTTCCGTCTGACGCGCCTCACGGCGCTTGCTAACACCCAACTTGGGACCTTGCCCATGGAGACCAAACGTCGGAGGGAATCGAGGGCGGCAGACGGGTAGACTCCGGGCAGCGAGGCAATTAATTGGTCGAATTGGGTCACGCCGGACGCTATTGTGTCGAGGAGCGATCCCTCGACGAGGCCTGTATAGAGTTCCATATTGACCATCATTGTCCTCATGGTCGCTGTCCATGTTTGCGGAGAGGAATATCGGCCATGTTGAGGGCCCGCTGCTCGCTGGAGTAACGGTTCTCTAGTTCCCTTAGCCACACCTCGATGGCGACGCGTTGATTCTTAAGCGCCTCCTTCGCAGGGTCGTTCAGGCGCGGCTTGACAGGAGTGAAGACTTGAATTTCAAGCGGCACCACCCGCAGTGGCAGGTTCTCATCGAGCCTCTGGAGACGGTCAACGAAGCAAGGCATGTCCTCTGCGATGCCGATACGTGAGGGGGTCGTAAATGTCACATAGCCATAGAGGTCAAACCCAAGTGTCAGAAGTCTGCTCATCAGCTCGAACTGCCTGTCAAAAAGCGCCGGCTCGGCTCGGGTGTTAAAGGAGAACGACTCGGTGTTGAAGCCCTTGAAACAACAGACACGACCGTAGTTGGAATACGTAGCTATGACTTCGCGGTCCGTTTCGGAGAGGTACTGCCAGAGGTAATCATTGCTGAGATTGTCGTCGGACCACAGGTAGATCTTGCGTTCGAGCCCACGCGCCAGGAGTTCGGTCATCATCCAGGGGACCCACTCGGGCACCAGGTCGGGTTGGCCGCCCGTCAAATCAATCACCAACGGTGGGTCCGGCTCGTCGAGGTAGAGGTTTATGAGGCTGGCTGGGCTATGGAAATCAGCATACCTGCGGTCTGCGGCCAACAGATTGAACGGCACGAAGCAGTACCAACATCGCCAGTTGCACACCGCATTCTGGAAAACCTGGGCCCTGAGCACATCTGTTGCTGGGAGACCGAGAGCCTTGCAAGCCGGATCGATCGGCAAAGGATTAGGTGGCCAACCGTCGCTCGTCGCGCGCCGGAAATGTCGTATACGCCCAAAGCCATCACAGTTGGGCGGCTCCGTGAAATCCTTTTCCTGCTCGGTATGGCGGAAGTTCGTGATCAGGAGGCGCTTATGTTGTAGATCTACCGCCTGCGCTCGATAGCGCGCCGATAAGGCGTCAGTGTCGATCAACGCTGCCATGTGTACTCTCCCCCGAGTCATTGAAGGGAATGTCCCGGCTTCGACGGGCCATCTGTGGGACCTTCTCCCCAGCTGGTGTGAGAAACGGTAACCGCTCATCGACATAGAGCATGACCAAGGTCGCCAGGTACGCGATTTCGTCTTCGGTCAGCTCTCGGCCATGTGGAATGCCATGCCATGCCTCGATGCACTTGCGACAGCACGAGGCCGTTGCATGTTGGGCATAGTAGATGATATTGCCAGAGCCCTCCCTCGGCGTTTGACGGCCATCAAAGGGCGGCTCCGCCCGCCCCACCGATTTGCGAATCCGTTTCTCGGCCGCCGCTTGCACTCCGACTTTGCCTTTGCGGCGGGCATGATTCACGGCCTTGAGATCGATCTCCACGTGCCAAAAATAGTGGCGGATGAGCTCATACTTGAGAGCGGCGAACGTGTAGGCGGCATCAGCCGGATCGCGCTTGTGAACCCGGCTCCAATCGATCAACTCTGCCCCACATGCACGACAGCGGCCGCCTTGGTTTAAAGTCGCCATGGCCTGTGTCTGCCGAAAGCAATGCAACCCGTTCTGACAGTCCGAACTCGTGCACGTAATGTTCAGGGGCTTCAACGTTACCTTCAATTCTTGGTGTGCTGACACAGCCTTTAAACCTCCACGTCAGATAATGCTCGCAACAACAGGTGACGATCAACCTCATTGAGACGCTCAAAATTCGCTTGTTCCAGGAGAACATCCCTCGCGATCTGCCACGGATCCGGATCAGTGGCTTGGAGATTCGTGGCGGCTCCCCACCAGTTGATGCCCTGGAGTGCCAGGCGAAATGCCATGTAGTTCGCCAGGGCGTCGGTCGGCACGTTCTCCCGAGCGGCTACTCGAGGCACGGCGGCCTTCAGCCGCTCGACGCTCCCTCTCGCTGCTTGCACACATCGCTCAGCCAGCTCCTCAGCGCGCCCGGCAAGTACGACATCGCCAGCAAACTGCGTTGCCATCTGTTCCTCCGGAGATTCCCGCCGTTCCTGCGTCGTCTCACCAGCTTCGATCACCACAAGCTGGTCTTGTTCGGGCTCCTGGCCGGCATGCCAGACTTCATGGAGGAGGTCTATGAGCCAACGCGCTGCAGAGCGTGTTTGCTGTTTCAGCGCGATGATGTTCCGTTCGTCGACGCGCCAACACGCACCGTGGAAGGCCCCTGGATCATTCAGCGGCAGCACCGGTACGCCTAAACTCCAGACATAGCGCAGCACGTGCTCAAAGGTGATATCCCCATAAGCGGACAGGACTGCTTCCCGGACCTCGGCGGCCTCGGTAGGAATCGGCTTCCTCGGCAGTGCCGCCGTGGCCTCCAGCACTAAAAGAGCGAGGTAGTGCGCGTAAACGGTGTACGCGCTTAGGCGGCGCTCGTCCGTCCGCGTTGCTACTTTGAAGCGCGGTGCCCCCGCCATGGCTGCACTCAGCTGGAGTGGGGTCGAGGCGAAGATGGTCGATGGCGTCCAGCCGAACACCCGGCCCACTATTGCAGCAGCCCGTAAGATGGCCGTATCCACTCCTGCCCCGTCAGTGTTGTTTGTTCTCTGCAGGAATGTCGCCAAAGGGCTGGGAAGGAGTCGTCTCAGAATGAAGCTGCGATCGAGACCGACGGCTTTTAAACGGGTGAAAAAATTGGTCGGTGAGATCTGCGCACCAGGTAAGAAGATATCTTCGCGTACCGTGATACCAAGTGCCCTGACCACCTCTGTCACCCGTGCAAGGCTCGCGGAGGTATATTCCGTCGCTTCATACCGCTGTATCTGCTGTTCTTTGAGCCCAAGCCGTTCAGCGAGCTCCCTCTGGCTGATGCCGGCAGCGATGCGTCCCTGGATAAGCGCGCGCGGTAGTTCCTCGAAAGACGCAAGTTCGAGCACCGTCCGCGTACCGGACTGTAATACTTCATACGCCTCGAGCTGCGCGCGAAGATCAGCGATCTGACTCCGCAGAGCGTCGGCTTGGGCCTTTTGTAGCAGGGGATGAGTTTGCCCGACCCCGACCCGGCTTGTGGTCAACTGATCCAACGCGCGTTCAAGCTTCACCGCTTGCGCCTTCGTGATGCGGTACTGTCGCTCGTTTTTGATCATGGTAACCTCCGAAGATCCAAGGCGATGATGCCCTTCGGGTTACCGAATTCTTTGTCGATTTGGAAGAACTCAAGAAAGGCTGTCCCGCTGCCGCCCTCCTGAAATTGCGCGGGGAAGAGTTCACCCAAATACTTGGCTTTCTGGGCTGCCCGGCTGTTGTCGAAGGTGAGTAAGATCGGGTCGAGCAGGGCAGGGTCGACCCCATCGACATCCCAGCAGGCATCAAAGTCATTGGGCACCCGTTTTGCTGTCGCAAAGCTCCCATCAATGTAGACCGTCCGGCATCCGGCTGCTCTCAGCGCCTCCAACGCCGCCTTCAGTCCCGCGAGCAGCGTCCGCCGGTGCGTGGATTTCCCAAACCGGAGCACGAATTCTTCCCAGGTCGCCTGATGCACTCCCGGCGGAAGATTTCCAGAGGAGTCGAACGGAAAGATCATGACACAACTATAATGTTGTGTTGTTGCGATGTCAAGGAGATTCTGCCTTGGCGAGGAGCCGATGGGGCATCGTCGAATAAACCTCCCCATTTTCCTGCTCGCACTTCATCTGGCATACTCGCCGCATGAACCCACCACCTACACCCAACCTGTAGAAGCGTCATCGGTTCCCGGCAGAGATCATCAGCCATGGCATCTGGCTCTACTTTCGCTTTTGCCTGCGCTATCGGGATGTCGAGGCGCTGATGACGGAGCGTAGCCTCGTCTTGACCTATAAAGCGGTGCGGTGCTGGGCCCGAAAGTTCTGGTAAACCTCTGCGCAGCCGCTTCGCCGCCAGCACCTTAGACCTGGGGACACGTGGCATGTGGATAAGGTGTTTCTGAGGAAGCACGGGCAACAACAGTTTCTGTGGCGGGCTGTAGATCACAATGGCCATGTCCTCGATATTCTGGCGCCGCGCCGGATGTTATGAGAGCGTGGTGCAAGGAGCGGCCTTTTCCATGGCGCTCCTTGGCCTGTGGCGTGTATGATGTGAAGCGTCAACCTATTCCTGTCTGAGTTAGGGAAGAAGCGATATTTGGAGCGTCTGTATGTCTATCGAGATCCCAGACGATCTGCACCGGCGTCTCGAACAGCTCGCCCAAGGCACAGGCCAGGATGTCAGCGCCCTGGTGTGTGAGGCGATCGAACAGCGCTTGGCCCTCGAAGTGCGGAAGCAAGGTCCCGAGGAGTCCTCGGCTTGGCAGCCCTTTTCTGACCAAGACCCGTTCGTGTCGCTGATCGGCTCTGGTGAGGATGAGGCGGCCGATGTGAGCCGGAAGAAGTACGAGTACCTCGCCGACGCGTACCGCCCATGAATCGGGTCTTTGTGGATACGGGGGGCTTTTACGCCGCCCTCAACCGCAGAGATGCCTCTCACCGAGACGCGTCCCGCCTGTTCCGCCGGGCGCGACGGGACCATTGGTTCCTGTTTACCACCAATTTCGTCCTCGCTGAATCGCACGCGTTGATCCTAGCTCGCATGGGGCGTGACCGGGCCTGGAACTTCCTGCAGGCGATCCTCACCGGAAGCACCAATGTCATCCGTGCGGAAGAGGCGGACGAACGGCGGGCCCGAGCGAGTATCGAGCACTACCAGGACAAAGCGTTCAGCTATTGCGATGCGGTGAGCTTCGCCGTCATGGAACGGCTGAACATCCAGGAAGCGATTGCGTTTGACGACCATTTCCGGCAGTATGGCCAGTTGATCATCCTCTAGCGAGTGCAGCAGAAGGACCAACAGCCAATGCCCAGAGCGGACCTTACCAAAGACATGGCCTCTTGATGACATCCCCGGGTTCCAGCGTGCATGCGGTGAGCAGCACGGAGCTTATCCGACTCCGTGCGGCAGCGGTCGCCCCTGAGGTTCACGTCACGTCCACCAGAATCGTCCCCTCGACCACCTGAACCGGGTAGCGCGTGACCCTGATGGGCATCAAGGCAACCTGGCATGTGGTCGGCCTCGCGGTTCGAATGCCAGGGGTAGGCACACGTTTCTCGTTGACCGACGCCGGCACAGGAGCACTGGAGAAACTGCAGGCTTCCGTCAGGTTTGATACGGGACTCGCGAAGTATCCTCTGCACCTCTTTGCTGACGAAGGTGATCTGCAAGAGTTCCTCGAGCACAGACCAGAGGAGTTCATGCTCACAGTTGGTCGATTTCGGATGCGGCGGATCCGGATGCTACATGGCCTATGGCCCCCTGGCCAGAAGACCATGGAAAGATTCCATCGCTTCATTGAGGAGCATTCGGAGATTACGGAAGAGGCTATTGCCAGGAAGATGTTCATGACGGATTTCGAAGACCCCGAGGCGCTATGGGATGACATCTGGCAGGGGCATCCGGGGGCGGTGCCGCAACGTACTCAGAGGCGAGACGACGACACCGACTAAGACGTGTGGACAGTTGAGATCATTGCCCACACGCCCCATTCTGCTCTTCTACCCCTTTGGCGGGAACGGATCATCTCCGTGTGAATCCCGTTCCCGAATCGTTCCATCGCGCCTATGTATGAAAAGCTTGCTCTCCTGGTTGCGGGCGATTTCCCGCCCCCGGTCAATGGCCTCTTGCTGTGTCTCATGTACCGAAGAAGGACGTTTGCCACCCTCCGGCTTGACTGCCCATCCTTCGGGATGAGGTACGACGTGTTGATTCCGTTTCACCATGTTAAATCCTCCATTGAATTAGGGTTCATCCAGGGCCTTTCTGCCCTATGTACCTAATGCCGGTTTTTGGGGTCCTTCGGACATCTTTCAATGAGATGTCCCAACGCCTCAAATCTCCGGCATAGGTATATTGGGATGACACCTCACACCCGGGCCGGGAGGAACTATGGATGGAGAAGAATCCGTCGCATAAGATCCCTGAGGAAACCGCGGCTACGCCGGTGGAGATCAATCAGGCCATCGATACCCTGCGGCCTGCAGAGCTTCTGCGGTTGAAGAAGTACGCACAGTTCCGGATTAAAGGCCTCGGGCGAGCAAGCCAAGGCCGTAATGATGAGGACCTTCTGTATGAGGCCCTCAACGCGACCCTCGCCGGAAACAGGCAGTGGAACACATCGGTTTCTTTTCCGGTGCATCTTCTCGGGGCTATGCGGAGTATCTCGAGTCACTGGAAAGAGCAGTTCGATGCTGCCGAAGCCCTGCTTGAAGCGGAAGTGATTTCGACCACCTCGGCGGGAAAGGCGTACAACCCATACGTCAATGCCCGATCAACAAATCCAGATAGTGAACGCATGATGGCGGCCAAGCAGGAGGTGGAAGCCATTGAGCAACTGTTGGCGGACGATCCCTTGGCGCTCGATATCATCGGGGGATGGCGGGCGGAAATGACAGGGCCAGAGATCCAAGAGGCACTGGGCCTTACAAAAACCGCATACGAGACGACGGTGAAACGGCTACGCCGAAAGATCCAAAGTTTTCTCTCTCAGAGGGAACACGGTGCCTGGGAAAGACACACGATGACGACCGCGAGCGTGACACCGTCCATGATACCAAGGGGAGAGAACCGTGTCTAAGCAGCCAGAGACCCACGAAAAAGAACTTCGCGCCATTATGTACGCTTTGGCAGAGTCCATTGCTCAGGCGTCGGATGAGGAGATCCTTGCTGAGGTGCGTGAGGAAGGGGATAACCCAGAGATCGCCGCAGAGCATATCCGCAGTAGCTTGCGAGACACTGCCAAAGTGTATCAGCAGCAAAAGCTGCGCGCGGCACAACAACAATATGACGCACGTATTGCTGACATGCGTCACAAGGAATACGCGTTACCCACAACCCCCGAAGCCCGGCGGACATTGCTTGCGGCCGTGTTTGCTCAAAGACCAGAGATGCAGATGGCTCTTGTCACTGCACAGTATAGAGACTTCACGAATCTCACAGATGCCGATGTTGAAAGCCAGCTCAAACAGCTGAAGGAGTTGGGGGTATTGGATAACCTGCCCACCTACGGAGAAACCAAACCATGATCACGCCGCCGCCATACCGCCCCCCGCCTGCGCTCTTGGAGGAACTGGGGATCAGTGAGCCGCAAGATATTCATATCGAGGCGATCGCAGAATACTGCGGTGCCACCATTGTTTATGAGCGGCTTGAAGGATGTGAGGCCCGCATCATCGGTCACGGCGATCAGGCGATTATCACCGTGAATAACAGCTCTCCGCGTGAGCGTCAACGTTTCTCTGGTGCACACGAGTTAGGACACTGGATGCATGACCGTGGCAAGGTGGCCTTCGCCTGCACAGACCATGCGTTTGCTGCTGAGTGGTCGCACGACAACCCAGAGCGTCGGGCCAACCGGTATGCGGCTGATCTCTTGCTCCCACGGCCCATGTTCTCTCAGTATGCGAGAAGGCGTGAAATGACCTTTGCCACCGTACGAGATCTCGCCACGCGGTTTTGCACGAGCCTCACGGCCACCACGATCCGTTTAGTCGAGCTCGGATCGTTTCCGGCGATGGTGGTCTGCAGCGAGCTCGGGCATCGCCGATGGTTTATCCGGGGTCCTGACATCCCTGAAACGCTCTGGCCTCGAAACGAAGTAGGCCTTCAGACCATCGCTAGAGACTTGGCGCAGGGAGCCGGAGCGGCGGAAGGGCCCGTGGATGTATACGCCGATGGCTGGATCGATCACCCCGACGCACACCGATATACCGTTCGGGAAGACTCCGTCAGGATCACCACACGACTCGTCCTCTCCCTGTTATGGTGGAAAGACGAACGGCAGCTTAGCGCGCTTGAAAACGATGCAAGTTTGTAGTGGTCAAAGGGGTGGGTGGCAGTTGACATGAGCCAATGGAAGTGGAATGTTACGAAAAATTCCACTCGGAGACGTTACATGTCACTGCCAATGCAGGTTCAGTCCCGACTGTATCACTTCAAAACCCAGATGCTGGGTTTGGTCGCTGCGCATGTCTTCAGTGTGGTGATAGTCTCCCGTCTCTTCGGGATCTCCCGCAACACCTTTTATAAATACTGTCATCAAGCCGA
>Ga0105104_10002967_pt1 | contig 12232 bp, 11 predicted proteins | sample PPLLaktember2015_3_FD_87034 | JGI IMG/M metagenome (GOLD analysis project Ga0105104, IMG submission 87034) | Freshwater sediment microbial communities from Prairie Pothole Lake near Jamestown, North Dakota, USA - PPLs Lake P7 Core (6) Depth... | ecosystem: Environmental > Aquatic > Freshwater >...
AAGTAAGCGGGACCACCCAACGAACCGTAACGGCACGTTGGGTGGTCCCGCTTACTTCGCTCCGGGACTCGCTCCGCACAAAGCGCTTCGCGGCCCTCCGCTGCGTGCGCGGCTCTGTAACTGTCCTTCGGTGGCAAGGTGTGTAACTGCCCTTCGGTCCCAAGATGTGTATAAAGTGCGGTGGCCCTGACACCGCTTTGTTTCGCCGGCCATGCCGGCGGCCCTACCAAACATCGAAAGTGCCGAGGCCGCCGGCATGGCCGGCGAGTACAAAGCGGTGTCAGGGCCCTGATCCTTATACGCATCTTGTGCCCGGGAAGGCTCTAAATGTGGAGTGCAGCGGCAGGATCTCAGCGGCGGTTGAGTGACTCGCCACAAAACGGCGAGTCACTCAACCGCCGCTGAGATCCTGCCTCCGCACGCTGGTTCAGGAGACGCAGGCTGGTTCTGAGATACGTATAAGGATCAGGTCAGGGCCACCGCACTCCGAAAGAGCCAACGCAACTGCAGCGCTTCAGAGGCCAGGAAGCCAAGGGGCGAAAAATGCCGCTAAGTTAACGCCAATGGGCGTCACGCCTGCGCTCCGAGGCAAATCAATCACCTGGTTGTTGGATTTGACACAAACAGGAGGACCGGTGGTTCCAGGGCATTCGACCGCCTGGACCGTAACTCTTTACCCTGAGACTTGAGCCGAGCGAATGTCGGTGCTCTTTTTCGGCACCTCTATTGCTTTGGGGCCAAGAGGAATTCTAACGAGGAGTGACTATGAGGAAATCAGTTTTTGTCTGGTTGTTTGTGCTTCCGTTGTTGACTTTGTCCGCTTCTTCGCTGGTCGCGCAGCACGCTTCTCCGTCCACCTTCGATCAGACCGATTATCGCGGAGTTGAAGCGAAATCCGTCAGCTCAGAAATCCGCTTATGCCTATAAATGCAGCATGGCAAACAAAAGCTGGGTCCAGGGCCAAAAAGAAATCCGTAACCCCTACTACGGCAAGTCCATGCTGAAGTGCGGCGAGGCTCTTTAGCTGGACAGGCACCACGGACGACCACGGACTAACACGGACTGGCACGGACAAACCGTTTGTCGGTTGAGAGTCCGCGTCGGTCCGTGTTAGTCCGTAATCGTCCTCTGTGTCCGAAACGGCCACACCCCTACCGCAACTTCGTGCACGTCGGGCCCAGACCGTCGCAGGTTTTCCACAAATCGACGAGATAAGGCTTTCGGAGCTCGAAGACCTGGGCCTGCTCCTCGACGACCGCTTCCGCCTCGGCGTTCGAGCAATTCCGGGTGCGATTAATAAACGAAGCGACGCGCGCAAAGTAGAGCGGCGAGAGCACCTCGACCACCTGCTGGCGCATGGTCGTCCGGCAGTGAAAGGCGGCCGCAAACTCGAACAGGAGCTTGGCCCAGAGGTCGGTTGTGAGATGAAAAGCCGACGGACCGCTAGCGACACGAGACTTGAGCTCCAGGAATGTGTCCGGCGACAGGATGCTCTCCCAGGCTCCCTTGAGCGTCCGCCAGGAGAGGAAGAAATTCTCCATCAGCGCCTCATAGTTCACAGCGAAAGCTTCGGGCTCGTCGCTGGACGGGTCTCCCCAGATATCGGTCGGCTCGCTCCTCGTCACCTTCATCCATGCCGATTCCGTCTGTTCCATGCAGGTGAAGAGGGTTTTCACCACTTGGCGGAACATAGGTTCCAGGCTGGCTGCCGGGTCTTTGGCGTCGTGGATTTTGACTCCCAGACGCGCCTGGCAGACTCTTGCGCCCCTGACCAGCGCCGTACACGTCAGCCAGATGTCGATCCCGAACCGAGCGATGTCGGTGTCCCAGACCGATTCCTCTGCGAGCCTGGCGGCAAGATCCGCAGACAGGGCGAAGTCCCCGCCGATAGGCTGCCGGATTCTCTGCCCGTAGAGACATCGGGTCATGTTGTAAGCGACGTTGTTGGTGATAGTACCGTCATACTTGTAGCGGACGTAAAGGGGAGCGACGAATTCATACCCGCCCTGGAGAACAGGGCCCAGGAGGCGTTCGATCCAAAGCGGCGTGATCGAGCGCAAGTCGGAATCAAGTAAAACCACCGCTTTCGCCTGAACCTCGGCCGCCGCGGCGAAGATCCACCGCACCGCAGATCCCTTTCCTGGCAGTCCTCGATAGATGCCCACTACTCCGTGTGCTCCGCTGGCCTTGACGGCCGCAAGCGCGTTCTCACGGGTGTCATCCATGGTTGAGCCACCGTCTGCAATAACGATGCAGGCCGGGCGATCCGGGAAGAACTCTGAAAGCCCTGAGGCGGCGGTGGATACGACTTTGCCTATCGTCCCGCCGTTATTGAAACAGGGGATTCCGATTACGATGTCTGCCGGGGCCACACGGCTGAGCAGCTGTTTGGTTATGTCTCTAAGAGGGGTAGCGTGGTTGTTCATGTTACGTAGTCCCGTTTAGTAACAAGTCGATGGCCCCCGCCCAACCCTTCCCGTGAGGGTAAGGAGCGACCGTGGCGGCCGGGAATCGCTGAATCAGGGAGGGGTGCGGCCCGCCCGCCGAGGGGATGATGACGCGGACCTCGGCTGCCTCCAGCATGGGGATATCGTTCGGGCTGTCCCCGCAGGCAACAATAGAACCCGAGGGTCGCGCAACGACCGCAAGTAGACGACTCACCGCCGTCCCCTTGTCATGGCTGCCCTGCAGATGCAGAAACCGGTTTCCGCGGATCAGAGTCAGGCCCCTCTCGGGAGGCAGTGCCTCGGTCAGCACCGGGTCCCATTTCTCTTCCACCAGCAGAGGCGCCGTAGCGAGGCGCTCGCGCACCGCCGGAAAATTCGACGCCGGAAGTCCGGTCAGCGCTCCCAGTTCGTGGTCCGCGAGTTCCCAGAGTGTGCGTAGAGGAGCGCCGGTCTTGCGCCGCAGACCTTCAGCAATATCCCTGAGAACCGAGGCGGGCACTGCCCTGTCAGACAGTTGGGGGTACCCGCCGGGAAACAGAATCCCCGCCCCGTTTTCAAATCCGGCCGGGGAAGAAATCCTGAGCTGACCAAGCAGAGGAGACAGTTCTGCAGCCGTCTTGCTGGTTAGCGCGCAGACCGGGACGCCTAACGTTGCCAGTCGTGATAAACCGACCTCCGCCTCATGGCTGAGGTCACCGTTTAGGTCAAGGAGGGTTCCGTCGAGATCCGTGAAAAGGATGCTGATCCGCATGGCTCCAATACCCCATCCAATTCGCTCACAGCCCGCACCAGCCGTCGACCTATTTCAGGCATGGCTGACTGAACGCGAGCCCAGTTCGGGAGGGCGGGGGTTCCCAGCGGATCGGACAAAAACTGCTCACATCCTTCACCGAGGGCGCGACCGAAAGTCTCAACCGCCTGTTCCTCTTCGTGACGATCGTAGAGGAGATCATTGAAGACCGAGAGAGCGTACGAATCGGCCACTGCATCTTCGGCGTAGCGCTGATAGGCAACGCGCATGCTCTTGAATGCACCCTCGGGCAACAGAGCCCCGGCTGCAGCCAGGGTTCGGAGCAAGTGCTTCACGACATCGATCGCCATCCGATGCAGTCCCCTCATAGGATCTTCTGCGGACAGGTCCTGGTGCTTGTGATCGAACCGGTCGGCCACGTCGACCTGGCATATGCGTCGGGACGAGCGATGGCGGACGACCTCAAACAGAACCCCCATTTCCAGGCCCCAATCCCCGGGCACCCTGATCCACCTTAAAAGGTCAGCGTCAAGCGCCAGCTCTCCGGCCAGAGGATAACGGAACGCAGCAAGGTAACTCAGATACGGGTTACGCCCCACCACGTCGCTCAAGGCCTGCAGAAGCGGGCGCATCAGCAAGCGCGTGACCCGGCCGTGCAGCCTGTCCGAGAACCGCGCGTAGTAGGCCTTGCAGAAGCTGAAATCGAGCCCAGGGTGGAGGATCGGGAAAAGAAGATTGTCGAGAAGAGTGCGCTGATATCCGAGAAGGTCCGCATCATGGAGTGCCACACAACCCGTTCGTCCTTCGCCAAGCAAATAGCCAAAGGCAACCCAGACGGCTTTCCCCTTGCCACTGGGTCCCAGACCCACCATCTGGCTCTCGATCTCCTCGCACAGGACCTGCAAACGAGGAGCATCATTCCAGATGACGACCGCCCGCTGACCCAGTTGCCCGAAATACGAGAGGGCCCGTTCGTACTCCGACTCACTGGCCGCGTCGAGCGAGACAACAATCGAATCGAGGTACCGGACGCGGGCGAGCTCGCAGATCATTTCCTGGAGTGCAGGTCGGTCCATCTCGCTGGCGAGGCACGGGATCACCAGTGACGCCGGCCTCTGCGACGAGTAGGCCGCCAGGTCGACTTCCCGTTCCGCCCAATCGATATCGACCAGCCGGGGCAATGTGGTTATGGTGCCTCTTTGCTGAAAATCACCCATGATGGACAGGGTATCGTGCGGGTCTGCGCCCGGGGAATACCGGCCGCCGGGTATATGTTGGGGAAGAAATCAGTAGCGGAGTCCCGACGCCCCCCGGGGAGCTGATCAAAGCGAGGGTCTCGTACCAAGTCCGGAAAGGCCGATTACGAGCACGAGCACGAGGCACAAGCACGAAAGACCAGGAACCGGACAAGGACCTAGAACCAGGAAGTTAACGGCTTTGTTTTTCGTGCTCGTGCCTCGTGCTCGTGCTCGTAATCGGCCTTTCCGGAGCTTTTTCGACACCAGTCCTCCCTTCGGACTCGCTTTGGCTCCCATAACCCGAAGCTCCGCCCCTACCGTGATTTCCGGATCAAGAATCCCCTGATCGACCGATGTCCACCGGCCGCGCGAATCACCAAAATACGACGACAAGGAGAGCCCGACGATGAAAGAAGTAACTTGCCCCGGTTGCGGGCAAGAGAAGTTTCGAGCCGTCCCTTGTTCCGAGTGCTACTGCTCCTGCGGTACCGCTTTCAGAATCGGTGAAAATGGAGTACCGACCCGAGTGCCGCTTGGATTGGCCGCAGGCGAAACGCCGGTTTCCGGAATCGTACGCAGATTCCTCGGCGCCCGATCACAAAAACCCCGCCCGGCTTGATGGGAGCCGAACACCCTCTGCCGGAGTGGCAGTCACCGGCTGCCGGTGCGACAATCGGTTTGCAGAGATGAGAGCGTCAGCACGAACCTGGCCGATACTCCTGTTCGGATTGGTGAGCCTCCTGGTTTTGATCATATTGTCGGCGCTCGCGGGAGCGAGGATGGCCGCTCAAACCTACCAGGAGATGGAAACAATCCACCAGAGCCACCAGGTGTTCGACCAGGCTCTTAATCAGGTGAAGTCCCATATTTTCCTCGCGTCAATCTACCTGCGCGACTTCTTGCTGGATCCGTCCAACGCGAACTCCGACTACTACCGGCACCAGCTGCGCGAGAGCCAGTCGGCAGCCCAATCCCAGTTGGCCCAGATCAAGCAACTGTCGGGTCATCCCGAGGGGAGCCGGCTGGCCGAGCTGGAACTCCAGATGCAGACTTATTGGAACTCCCTGGAGCCGGTTTTCACGTGGAGCGCAGATGAGAAGACGCGGTTACGGTTTGCCTTTGTCCGGCGGGATGTGCTCCCGCGCCGGCAAAACCTGTTGTCCATGGCCGAAGATATCCAGTCTCTTTACGCCCAGAACTATCAACGCGAGCAGAACCGTGTCAATTCCAGCCGCGCGCGATTTCAGAAGTACTATCAGAACCTCGTCCTGCTGACACTAGCCTTGGGACTGGTTGTCACCGGTGTGGCGGTTCATCGAAGCGTCAGGTTGGAGCGGCGTGCCGCCGAGCAACAGGTTCGGACCGAGCAGGCCGAGCGGGAGCTGAGGCTGCTCTCCCAACGACTCGTCAAAGCTCAGGAGGAGGAGAGGAAGCGCCTGTCGCGCGAGTTGCACGACGAAGTGGGGCAAATGCTGACCGGGCTGCGCCTGGCGCTCGGACAGCTCGGTGAGCTGCGAGACGGCGCCAGGGAGCAGTTCGATCAGCAGCTGGCGGAGGCCAAGTCGTCCACGGAACAGACGTTGCGCGTGGTACGGAGACTGGCGATGGGACTGCGCCCCTCGATGCTCGACGATCTCGGGCTTGGGCCGGCCCTCAACTGGCAGGCGCGGGAGGTCTCCAGGCAAACCGGCATTGACGTCAACATCCAGATCACCGAACCAGTCGACGAGCTGCAGGACGAATACCGGACCTGCTTGTACCGCGTGGTTCAAGAATCCCTCACCAACTGCGTCAGGCATTCCAAAGCCAAACATGTCAACGTAGAGCTGGTGCGCGAGACAGGCTCCGAGGGCGTCAGCTTGACGGTGAAAGATGACGGGGTGGGTTTTGTTCCAAGCACTTCCGTCGGTAAGGGCTTGGGTCTGGTCGGAATGGAAGAGCGAGTGCGAGAGCTGGGCGGGTCGATGATGATCCAGTCGGTACCAGGTACTGGCACCACTCTCCGAGTGCGGCTTCCTTTTCCAGGTGTCAACAATGAGAAAACAGAGAGTGTTGCTGGCTGATGATCATGCCGTCGTAAGGAAAGGGCTGCGGTTTGTGCTCGCCCGAGAGCCGGCGATCGAGGTTGTGGGAGAAGCGGCCAACGGGCATGAAGCCGTGAAACTGGCGGCGGAACTGAAGCCGGACATCGTCATTCTCGATATCGCCATGCCCAACCTTAACGGAATCGAGGCTACGGAACGAATAGTCAGAGAGAACTCCAAGGTTGCCGTCATCATCCTGAGCGTGCATGCCGACGAGAGTTACGTGGTTCGTACGTTGACGGCGGGGGCTAAGGGCTACCTCCTGAAGGAATCCGCTGAAGACGACATCCTGCAGGCAGTGAGGATCGTGGCCGAAGGGCGTCCGTTTTTCAGCCCGAGCATCGCTGCTACCCTGCTCGAGGACTACATGCGGCAGCTGAAACAACGAGGTCTTCAGGATTCTTATGAGCTGCTGACCAGCCGAGAGAGAGAAATCCTGCAAATGCTCGCTGAAGGGAAGACCAACAAGGATATTGCCGGCCTCCTCAACCTGAGCACATATACCGTCGAGACGCACCGCTCCAACCTGATGCAAAAACTCGATCTGCACAATACGGCGGAGCTTGTCCTCTACGCGGTGCGCAAACGAATCATCAGCTAACCGCGCTGCCCGTTCAATCGCTGTCCGATTTGATTCACTTTCCGGTTGATCATTACCAGCAGCACAATCGCCACTACTGGCAACGCAGTTGATAAGAGAACTAAGGGGATCAAGACTACGAGTTCCACGACGCCGATGCCCATCATAGACTCACGCCTCCGTTCAGCCGAGAATTTTAAAGCACTCAGCCATTTGTCGACAACTTTAAGCCAACGGCCTTTGTTCACGCTTACCCTGCAATAGGAAGCGGATTGCGAGCCCGACCGAGCCAACCCCGATCAGAAGGAAGAGTATGGCCGATCCGAGGAAATACTCACGAGTCATGAAGGCCGGCCTGTTGGCGGTCAGCCGCGAGACGATTTCAACGTACCCGGCAGGGCCCAAGGTCCACGGTCTGAACGAAGACAACGAGCCGTCCGCGTCATGAGAAATGAAGCCGGTGTAATACGGAATCAGCACGAGGAAGACGCCGTAGAGATCGATTAGCGCAGCACCGAGCGCCGCAATCGCTGCTACCCGGGTCACGCCAACCCCCGTTAAGGTCGTCCAGCCCGCGACCAGGACTAAGAGCTCGCACGCGATCGTGGTGTAGAGATACCACCCGGCAGTCGCAGAAACTCCCGTGGCGACGAAAGTCAGCAGCACGTGATACCCGAGCCCTAGCCAAAAGAAGGCATAGAAGAGAACGGCTGTCAGGAAGGAGTATCGGTCACGTTCAGGGCGCAGGAAACCCCGTGCCAGGCGTATCGCAGCTCCTACGATTCCGAGCAGGACTGCAATCATCACGAGTTGGTATATCCAGCCCCGGAGTTTCAGAAAGCTCCAGTTTCCAAACCAGACATGCGAGCTGAGAATCGTCTTGAAAGCATTCAGCCAGTCCACGGACAGGGCCGCCTTCGGGAGAGACGAGTCCTGCACCGCGGAATCGAAGTAAAGCCCGGTCCAACTCCCTGATGTCCAGTAATTCAGCGCGTACCACCAGGCAGAGAGGGCAACGGCCGCGAGGCCGGCCAGGCCGACGTCGCCGAACCTTGTCTTAAGCGGCCGGCTGGTGTCGAGCGGGATGAGCAAGCCGAGGCCGACAGGTATGACAGCGGTCAGGAAGCTGCTCTTGGTCAGCAGTCCACACCCCAGGACCCAACCGATAATCAACGCCTGCCTCCGGGACGTGACACCGCGAACCGACAGCCACACCAGAAGAGTAAACAGGAGTACGGCCAGAGACTCGTTCCCGACCCGGACCACATCGAACATCAAGCCGGGCAGAAGCGTGACGAGCCAAACGACCAGAAGCGCTTCGGTGTCTCCGACGAACCGGCGCAGCAGGAAAAATGCCGTCGGGATCAGTCCTGAGGCGATCAAGACACTGAATGCGCGAATCAGGAAGACCCGGTCAATCAGATTCAGACGATCGGAAAGGCGGTACGGAATAAGGCACAGCGCATAGTAGAGGGGCGGATGCTGACGTTCGTATTGAAAGAGGAAGGGATTGGTTTGATCCGCGGCAGTTTCCGTGCGCCCTAGCGAGGGGTCTAGTACGCGCAAGCCGGCCTCAAGACGCCGGCGGTCGGCCTCCTCCAATTTCCAGTACTGGTCGTGGGTCAGGCCGACGCCGAAGCCGCCTGGCTGCCAGGGCAATGGGGCTTGTTTCAGGGAGAAGTAAACTTCCTGGCTGATCCGGTCCTTGTCCGCAACAGGCAAGCGCCCCTCAACGGCCATCAGCTGGACATAGGCAAAGTGGGCATGCTCGTCGAAGCCTTCCCAGAGGGGGGTGAAACTAAGGTAGAACCCGGCGCGAATGAGAAAGATCGCCCAAATCAGAAGCAGCGCACGGCGATGGCCGGCGGCGACGGACGACCAGCCGGTAAGCGACAATCCCCCTCCTTGACCCGAATTACACTTAAGAGCCTACCACCGGCGAGAACGAGATCCGCAGCAAAAAAGCAGGTAACGGCTAAAATTTTGGCAATTTCTGTCTGACCGTGTACTAGAATAGGGAACCAGGGAGGCTGGCCATGATACGGGTGTTGATACTGGTGTTGGTATTCTCCGTCGGCGCTGCTCATGCCGAGCTCAGGAAACTGACCGAGAGCGATTTTAGAACCAATGTAGTCACGCTTGAACCCCGCCTCCGCGACGGGGCCGACGCAAGCGCTGCCTTCAGCGGATACGGCATCTTTCTGTCGTGCTATCCGTCTGGGTCTCCAACTGTTCGTAGTTGGATTGACCCTGTGCTGGTCCTGCCGCGGGTGTATCCTGTGGTAACAAATGAAACGACTGGCAACCAAAGCGACTCGGTTCTGGTTGTCGATTTCCGTTCCCCCGTAAAGAAGATCGGCCTGAAGCTGAATGCGGCTCCGCCTCAGGAGGTTTCGATAGACGCCGTCAGCCCGACGGGAAAAAGCATCGGAACGCTCGCACAGGCAGTTGGAGAGCTCGGTACATTCGTCGGATTCGAAGACCTCAATAACCAGCCGATCTCAAAAGTGATCATCGATTTTCGTTCGGCGGAGACTCCGGAGCGGCTCGCGGCCGTAGTCATCGAGGCCCCTTCAGCACCTCGATTCGAGACGGTTCTGCCTCAAATCGCGCACGGAAAACTGGGACCCGACCTTTTTCTCCGCACCTCGGTCAGCGTGGTCAATTTCTCTAATACCACGGCCAGGGGGGAAATCAGGTTCTACGGACCCGACGGACAGCCGCTTGCGCCCGAGCTTCTTGGGGCCGCTCGGCACAATAACATGGTTGAATTCAGTCTCCAGCCGAGGCAAACAAAGTTCTTCTCGACGAGCGGGAATGACGGTACAGCAGGATACGCGCGAGTCGTATCAAACTCACCCGTCCAGGCGATCGCACACTTCATGTTGACGAGGCGCACCGGGGGCTGGACCGAGACGGCGGTCCCCGCAGTCAAAGGTCGATTCGAGGCGGTAGGTGCGTACAACCTTCAATACCCGGGAGCAACCGGGGCGATCGGAACAGTGCCTCCTCCCCTTCCGTCGGAACCCTTGATAGTCGGCAGCGCTTTGGCGATCGTGAATCTCTCCCCTGACCCGACATCCGTGACGGTCTTTCTAGACGACGAGGTGGGGATCATACGGGAGGAGACTTTCAGTTTGGCACCGGGTGAACAGCGGGCACGTTTCATCGACGAGATCTTTGGTCAGTTGCTCACGCCCCAAGGGACAATACGAATCTCAAGCAATCGGCCGTTAGCGGCGATGTTGGTCAAGACCATCAATGGCCTACCGGTCTCGATCCTCCCCCTCGGCAGCCTGGAAGACTAATTCAAATTGGTGACACGCTCGTGTTGTATCGGCAAATGACTGAAAACAAAGGGACGGAACGTAGGTCTGGTACCAATTTCCGGGAGCCCGTACCAGACGCTTGCACGCCCACCATTGACTGTTGCACCCCGAGACCGACGTTGATCACAGGGAGTTTGGCGCGCCAGGCCCCCAGGCTTTTCACCTTTTCTATCAACACTTTAAGTAAACTAGCTAAAAAATTAGCGAAATACCGTTAAAAAATTGGCATTTCCTCGCGCAATGTACTAGAATGCAGAGTCAGGGAGGATTGAAATGACCATGAGGATGTTGATTCTGGTGTTGCTCTTCACTGTCAGTGCTGTTCATGCCGAGTTGCGGAAACTCAGTGAGTCCGACTTCCATACGAATGTGAGGACTCATGTGCCTGGCCTCGTTGTCGGCGCAGATGCGAGTTCGGCCTTCGGCCGCTACGGAGTCTTTCTGTCAAGCTACCCATCCGGGAGTCCCGTTATTCGTGGCTGGGTTGCTCCCAAACCCGAACCGCCGCTGATCGAGCCGACGGTCGCAAATGAGACGACCGCAAACCAGGCGGACTCGGTTCTTGTCATCGATTTGCGATCGCCGGTGAGCAAGATAAGCCTGTTGCTGGTCGGGCCGACCGGTCAGGAAATCTCGATAAGAGCAGGTGACCCGGCGGGAAACACCCTGGGGACAGTGACCGAAAAGCTGGGGAAGTCGAGAACGTTCGTTGGATTTGGGGCTCCGGGTAATCAGCTGATCTCGAAAGTTATCATTGATTACCGTTCCGCTCAGGCCCCGGAGCAGTTGCTCGCTTTCGTGGTTGAGAAGCCGGCATCGCCTCAGTTCGAGACCGCGCTCCCTCAAATCGCACATGGCCGTTCGCGAGGTGATCTATTTCTACGGACCAGCATCACGATCGTCAACGTTTTGAACACGACCGTGACAGGCGAGATCAGGTTCTTTGGACCGAACGGACTTCCGTTTGCCCCCGAGCTTGAGGGCTCTGCCAGCCGGGATCACATCGTCCCGTTCACCCTCGATGAGGGGCAGTCGCGGCTTCTCACCACAAGCGGAACATCCGGGATAGCAGGATATGCGCGTGTTGTCTCAGACGCTCCCATCCAAGCGATCGCGCACTTCAGCCTGGCTGGAAGCGCTGACGAGCGGACCGAGATCGCGATGACATCAGTCGCCGGTCAATTCGGCGCGGTTGGCGCTTACAATAGGCAGCCTCTTGCCTCGTCCACTGAACCGTCAGGAGTCGACACGGCCTTCGCGATCGTCAATCTCGGCAGCGAGCGTGCCTTAGTTAGGCTTCGCCTGGTTGATGAGAACGACCTCGTGCGCGAGATGCCGTTCTTTCTAGGACCGGGAGCGCAAATGGCGCGCTTTGTCGACGAGGTCCTTGAAGCAGGCTTCGCACCACGCGGGACGATGAGTATTCTGAGCGATCAGCCGGTGGCGTCGGTCCTGATAAAGACCGTCGACGGCCTGCCCGTCTCGATCCTCCCCTTGGGCAGCGTGGAGGACTAGTCTTTCTCGACGAGCCGCGTACCGCAGCACGGGTATTGAAAAAGGTCGAAGGCCTGAAAGGCCGACGACATGATAGCCCAGGCCGAAGCGTTTTTTGCGTAGGCCTGGGTTATTATATCCAAGCAAAAGGACGAGCCCTCCCAAGGAAGCGGCAGCCTAAGGGGACGGCGGCTGGGAGCGCAGGCGTCTCGCCTGCACTCCCAGCCGCCGTCCCCTTAGGCTGCCGCTTCCTTGGGAGGGCTAGTCCTTTTGCTTGGATATAATAACCCAGGCATACGCAAAAAACGC
>Ga0105104_10002968_pt1 | contig 12231 bp, 7 predicted proteins | sample PPLLaktember2015_3_FD_87034 | JGI IMG/M metagenome (GOLD analysis project Ga0105104, IMG submission 87034) | Freshwater sediment microbial communities from Prairie Pothole Lake near Jamestown, North Dakota, USA - PPLs Lake P7 Core (6) Depth... | ecosystem: Environmental > Aquatic > Freshwater >...
ACAAACACTCAAACCTCCGCTCAGCGCGAACAATCACTGATACAACCAGCAAGCCACAAAATGACCCGGCTCGGGCTCGAAATCCGGCGGGAATTTCACGTCGCACAAGCCCGCCATGAAATGCGGACAGCGCGGATGGAAGCGGCAGCCGGTGGGCGGATTCACCAGACTCGGCGGTTCGCCAGGCGGCACTTCCTTGAATGTCTCTGCATTGCGCGCGTCAGGATCAGAAGTCGCGGCGAGCAGCGCATGGGTATAGGGATGCAGTGGGTTTTCAAGCAGATGCCGCGTCTCGGCCTTTTCGATCAGATTGCCTGCATACATCACAAAGATACGCCGTGAAAAGTATTTCACAGTGGAAAGATCGTGGGTAATATAAATCACTGAAAGTCCATGTGACTCCTGCAGGGCGCGCAGGAGCTTCAAAATCTCCACGCGCACAGAGGCATCCAGCATCGAAACGGGTTCATCGGCCACGATCAATTTGGGTTCGCGCAGCATGGCACGCGCGATCACGATGCGCTGTTGCTGTCCACCGCTCAGCATATGCGGAAACTTCTGCAGAAAGTCTTCCACCGGATGGAGTTTTACTTCGCTCATCGCTTTATGAATGCGCGCAAGCCGTTCCTCTTTGTTTTTCATGCCGCTGATAATCAGTGGCTCTTCCAAAATCTTTTGAACATTCATAAATGGCGGTAGGGCCCCGTATGGATCCTGTTGAACATAACCCACTTTAAAACGATAATGACGCAAACCATTTCCCTTCAAGCCAGATAAATTCTCACCGTCAAAAACGACGTCGCCGCTCGTGGGAATGTTCAAGCCAAGGATCGTTTTCATCAGACTGGACTTGCCGCAGCCTGACTCCCCAACCACTGCCACCGTTTCCCCTTCCTCCAATTTAAAGCTGACACCATCCACCGCCTTGACATAACCCGCATGACCAAACCCGAATCGGCGCAGTTCATACCAGACGTGCAAGTCCTGAATGGATAACAGCGTTTCAGCTTCGTTTATGTTGGGTGTATTCATTTTTATATCTCTCAATTCGGTGATCATGTCACTCTCCTGGTTTTTCTGTCATTGCGAGGAAGGCTTTAGCCTAACGAAGCAATGACGGGTTACTCATACAACCAGCATTTGACCTTGCGGCCATTCTTGCCGAACATCGGCGGTTCCCGATCGCATTTATCAAACCGGAATGGACAACGCGCTTTGAAACGACAACCGGTCGGCAGGTCGATCAGACTCGGCGGTTGACCGGTGATGAACATCGGATCCGAATTGCTGCGCAGACGCGGGACACTTGCCATCAACATCTGGGCATACGGATGAAGTGGAGCGGGGAAGAAATCCCTGGCGTGGCCCACCTCCACAATTTGACCCGCGTACATGATGGCGACTTCGTCCGCCAGTTCACTGGAGGTGGCAATATCATGCGTGATGAGGATGAACGAGGTTCCCAGTTCCTGCTTGATGCGCTTGAGAACGTTCATGATGTTGGCTTGCGTGAGCAGGTCGAGGGCTGAGGTCGGCTCATCGAGCACGATCAGGCTTGGGCTGGTGACGAGCGCCATCGCCAGTGCCACACGCTGGCGCATCCCGCCGCTCAACTCAAAGGGATAGCGCTCGAGGAAATCTTCCGGTACACCTACGTGCTGGAACATGCGACGGGCTAATCCCAACGCTTCGTCTTTTTTGATGCCAAGATGGACCATGGCCGGCTCAGCGACCTGATCGCCCACTTTGATGACGGGGTTGAGCGAGTTCATCGCCGCCTGTGGCACAAGGGAGATTTCTGCCCAGCGCACATTTTGACGGAATTGCTCCTCGTCAAACTGCATCACGTCCGTGCCCTGCAGGTAAACTTCCCCACTGTATTTTTGGACATTGCGCGGCAGCAGTCGTAGAATGGCTTTGGCAAGCGAACTTTTTCCGCAACCCGATTCACCGAGGATCACCACGGCACGGTTGCTATCCAACTCAAAGTCAACCCCATCCACGGCCTGCACGGTTCCGGAGCGGGTCTTGAAATGCAGGACCAAATCCTCGATCTTAAGCAGTTTTTGTGACATTACGTTCATACATCCCTCAATTTCGGATTAAAGATGCGGTCGAGCGCGAACCCAAGCATGGCAAAACCGAGACCTGTGGCCATTAGCAAAACTGCGGGCTCCAAAATCCAGTAATAGTAGCCTCGATACAACGCGCCGTTGGAATTGGCATCCTGGATGATCTTGCCCCAGGTCGGCAGGACCGGATCACCCAGCCCCAGCACGGCCAGGGATGCCTCCAAAAAAACGAACGCAGGAACTGCCGAGACCAATCCCGGGATCAACAGGGGGATCATGCGCGGGATCAAATAGAAAAAAACAATGCGTGGGTTGCTGGCGCCATAGGCGCGCGCCGCCTCGATATAGGCTGATTCCTTTACCTGTACAAAGATCGAGCGATACCCTTTGATGGCACCGGTAAATATACTCAGCACGATCGTCGCTCCCAGAATGACCCAAATGCTGCGCGAATAAAAGGTGCCGATCATGATCAGGATGGACAGGAAAGGCAGCACAAGATTGATCTCAGTGATGCGCTGGATCAACTCATCAATCCAGCCGCCATACCAGGTCCCCACTGCGGCAATCACCATGGTCAGGACAGATGTCCCGAGGGAGGCGATCAACCCGAACGCCAGAGCCACCGGTGCGCCCCAGAGTAATGGCACGACCAGATCACGGCGTGCCTGATCGGTGCCCGCCAGCCCATACACTTGCCCATGGAAAACAAATTCCGCGTTGATATCTGAATCAGGCTCAAAGGTTGTGCCGGTGATGGATAATTGATATTTGCCTCTGATCAGATCGCCGGTTTCGGGGTCTGAGAACAGCTGCGGGATAACATCGTCCGTCCTCAGCCTGGTCCTTAACTTTTCATCCTGTGAAAAACGATACGTTTGTTTTTGATTCAATGCCAAATTGACAATCCTGATCTGCCTGCCGTCGGGGGTTAGCCATTCGGCGGAGATGAAAGGTTGTTTTTCATCATATGTGGAACTGAGATAAAGGATCAATTCCTGAGGATAGTAATCATAGGAAAAGTCAAAGGTGTAGGAAACTGCCATGCTGGAAGTACCTTCGGCGCCCGGCGTCACTTCCTTTGTCATCGTCCCATCGGAGGTTCTGACAGCAAACGATTCGGCATATTTTTTGCTTGAAAAGAAATTGATCCAGGCTGGCGGAGCAAATTTGGGATTCTGGTACCAGATTTCCTCGCCGCCGCGCCACAAGCGGATCGCTTCGTTATAAGGAATCTTCACCATGGCATAGATGGCAGTGAAGACCAGCAGAAAAACGACCAGCATCCCTACGATTGCAGAGGGATAATAAAGGATATTCTGGAAGGAATTCTTCAATGAATTCATATTACCGCCCCCCCACCTTGACACGCGGATCAACCAAAGCATAGATAAAATCAAGCAGGAAAACGGTCATTGCCAGCAGATATGCATAAATGATCGTGGAACCGACAATGATCGGAATATCGTAAAGCCCGATGGCCTGATACAACGTCCGTCCCAGCCCGGGCCAGAGGAAAACAGTTTCGGTGATCGTCGCCCCGGTCCATAAAGTGATGATCAGCAGCGCGAAATTCGTGATGATATTGGGCAAGGTCGGGCGCAGGATGTAGCGCCGCTCCACGTCGCGGGAAGGTAAACCTTTGGCTTTTGCCATCTCCACATAATCTTCACTTGAATAAATCAGGAAGAAGGTTCTGTAGTTGTAAATGCTGAGAAAAAACGAGCTGAACACGAGCGATAGAACCGGCAGGATCAAGTGCTTAAGTAAGCTCATGGAGTAATCGAATGGATTCGAGGGCGGCGGTGAATCAACCATGCCGCCAAAGGGCAGCACCTTCAGGAGCGCGGCAAAGATCAGGATCAGGAAGATGCCGTAGAACCAGGGCGGCACTGCCGAAGTCGGGGAAAGCGCCACAACGGCCTTGTCCCAAAAATTACCATAGCGGCGGGAGAGGTTGAGCGCCAGGAAAATACTGGAAAAGAATAAAAAGAGCTGTGAGATTCCCATCAACAGCAGGGTGGCCGGCAGGCGCTCCAACAGAATGAGGCGGACCTGCTTCGAGCCGCTGTCACTGGTCATATTCATGGCGCGCCCAAGACTTAACGTCAGTGCATTGGAAAGATGTCGAAAATTGCGGATGGCAATAGGTACATCCAGGCCCACGCGCTTTTCTTCCAGCGCGATCGTGTCCTGGATCAGCTTTTGGCGCACGGCGGGATCCATTTGTCGGGCGGCCGGATTTGCCGCGATGGATTGTGTCACGCGGTCGCGGATCTCCCCTTTCATGATCCGATCTACGTATCCGCCCATGTTGGCGATCATGATGGTCAGGTAGATACCCACCACAACGGTTGCGAATAAGACCAGTAGGCGCACGAAAACAAAGCGCGACACACGTGTGAAGGTACTGGTGTGAGAGGTCTTCTTCACCGCCCTTTTTTCGATGGGTGCTGGAGTAACTACTGCCATAGATTCCTCACAGGGAGCATTTGGCGGAACATCCCACAGGCCGGAGAGTTAACCGGGATTCGGGACCAACCTGTGGGATGTTCCATAAATTGAAATTCTCAGACTAGGGGATGGCTACAAAGTCGAGCGAGGTAAAGGAAGGAATGGCTACCGCGGTCGGCACAACCACCACTTCGAGTCGCGCTGAACCTGTTTGTAGTTCGGAGGTTACCTCTGGATCCAGAGTCACCTGATACTGACCCTCGGCACCCGTCGCAGCATCACCCACGGCGACGACCGCGCCGGTCGTATCGTACAGGATGTATTTGACGCCCTGAATGTCGGACTCGGGGTAAGGCTCGTCCTTGAAATTCACGGTCACGTCGAAGACTGCTTCTTCGCCAACCTTGACCTGTCCGGGCCCATCAAGGATGGCTGTGGCAAGTTTCGGCTCGCTGAATTGCGCCCAGCGGTCAGCCAGATCGACAAACTCTGTGTTGTTCTTCAGGACCAGGGATTTCTCGGTGGTGAAGACCTGATCGAGATAATAAGGACCTGTCCCGACCCAGAAGTGACCGTGCTCTTCATACCAGGCCTGCAAGTTGGCATAACGCTGGGCAGCCTCTTCCTGGGTGATGTATTGACCCAGAGTGGGCTCGAATGGAATGTGCGATTCGCCTGCCGCCTCGTCGAGATGCCTGGCAAGGATCTCGAGACTCGGCCCGCCCACCCAGCTGGTGTTTTCGATCTCGGCGTCATCGGCTTTGGTCTGAGTGTAGGCGAGTTCGCCCGCGGCTTCCGCCAGATTCGAGATCGCCAGGACGGGCCAGCTGTTATCGCCGGTCAGGCCGAAAGCGGATTGCGGCCAGAGCGGCAGAACGTTCAGTTCAGCATCGGAGTAATAGGTATCGTTATAGGCTTCGATGGTCAGTGGATCGGTGGAAGTGATCCGGTAGCCTTTGAAAGACTCTAATCCCGCGTTGATACTCAATGCCAGGGATTCATCATATAGAGTGCTTTCGGGTTTGGCAGGATCAAATCCCTGGATCATGTTCATGACGAAATCGCCCACCGAGATCGGGCTGCCATCATGCCACTTGACGGTCTCGAACAGATCATCCGGATAGACGACCACGCTCTTGACATTGGCGGTCAGACCGTCCGGGAACTTTTCGGCGGCGGTGATAAAGCGCTGTTCCGTGGCATCCCAGTCCACCCAGGCGTCTTCCGGAACATCCACCTGCGAGACGGTGTTCACAGTCAACCAGTCCAGATTCTGAGTGATCGGCAGTCCTTCCCTGTAGGTCAATTCGGCGCTTGCGATGCGTTGCGGATAGGGCAACCCGGTATACGGGTCAGCCATCAACCCGGCGCCGCCATTGATGTTGGAGCTGCCGGTGGTGGTCATGCGCATCACATGTGCATCCCAGACCCAGTTGCTGCCGCCAACCGTATTCCAGGGCTGCGTGAAGAGATCGTTCGTCCCGATCTTCATCGTGCCGCCCTCCTGCCCGACAAAGCGCAGGTTGTACGGACCCACATTCGTGGATTCCGGTCCCGTGGCAAGGTCATACGTGACCTGGACATTATCGTTATAAGGTGCATAGACCTTCTGATCGATCACCCACACAAACAACGAATCTTCCAAAGAGAGCTCAAGCGCCCTCGACATCATCTCCAGGCGTTCCTCCTTGGAGGAGTAATTTCCCTGCGCCAGGTCATCGCCAAGTTTTTGGAATTCCGGGTCCGAGACATTCGAGATATAGGGCTCACCGGCTTGAATACTGGTATTCAAATAACTCTGCTGGATGTTGGCGCTCTCATCGCGCAGTGTACCCAGACCGGAAGGATTGTATCCGGCCGTGTACAAGTGCCATTGTCCATCGGCCGCGGTCGTCCCCAGCCAGATCGGGAAGGCTTCCGAGGAGTTCTTATACTGGCGGTCGACCGTGAAGCCAACAGTTTCCAGCTGGTTGGCAACATAATCACCGATCGGCTTGCGCGTGCCATCCCCATCCGGGCGGATCAGGAAAATCAAGCTAACCGGCGCGCCATTGAACTGCCATTTGCCGTCCGAGCCAAGTTCCGCACCCATGGCGGTCATTTCCGCATCGATGACCTCCTTCGCCTGGTCGGCGTTGAAGGCATATTTGGCCTCCAGGGCGCGGGCGGTCTCGATCAGGTTGGTGTATTCGATCAATTGGGTGGTAATGGGAAGCAACTTGGTCAGCGATCCCCCTGCAAAGACCTCCTGATTGAGGTAGTTACGGTCGATCAACCAGTTCAATGCTTCGCGGATCTTGCGGTTCGAAAAGGGATTCAAAACAGTCGTATCCGTGAAGACGGCCGGGTTCAGGCTGATGCCATAATAGCCACCCAGAGACTGGGAACTGGATAAACCCGCCTCCCGGATGGCAGGATACATATCGGAAGCCAGGTTGAATGAATAGTAATCGATTGCTCCCGCCTGGAGTTGTGAGATCGCCGAATCGCCTGCGACCACGGAAACATCGATCTCATCCAGCCAGCCGCCGCGCCGTTCGGTCGTTTCCATTGGCGCTTCGGTGGCAGCTTCCGTAGGTGCTTCTGTCATTGCAGGTTCCTCAGTCTGTGCCCCGGGTGCTTCGGTGGTCGCGGCCACCTGTGGAGCGCAGGCCGCCAGCGCCATGCTCATTACGACCAAAAGACTGAGGACAAAATACAGATACTTGATTTTCATTCTCTTCTCTCCTTGAAAATGGAATTGTGCATGAGGTATAGGGTCAATCGTTCATCAACTCAAAATACAAACCACCTCCTTTGAGAGTAGATGGAGGGAGGCGGTAGCCAGGTTGCGTAGCCCTGACGCCCGCCTCTCCACCAATGAATTGCTTTCTTGTGAGGAGAATTCCCTGGCACCGCCCGCCAGGGCAGGTGTTGAAAGCAAAGTAGATTACGCAGTACTACCGCAGGCAGTGACTGACTAACCTGACCCCATCATACGTTTTGAGAATGAATCAAGCATCCGTCTGCAAAGGTATTTCCCCTACTGCTTTTCGATGGATTCGCATCCCTACCCAGAATGGTACAAGCACTCATCCAATGGGATGAACGATGGGTAAAAACCCCTCCTTAGAGGGGTGTTAAAGGCGAATGAAACGAACGGGTTATGTACTATACTGTAGAGGGAAATGGAAAGATGAAACGAAGAGTATTCCTCCTCCTGGGCCTCCTTCTCGCTTTAATTTCAGCCTCCTGCGGAAGTGGAGCAACGCCTCTTACTACGCCTGAGCCTGTTTCCGCGCCGACCAACCGGCCTCCAGCTCCGAGCCGTGTGTCTCCCCAGGCACTCCCCCCCATCTGCAACTGTGTCCTGCGCTTCGACCACATTGGTATTGAACAAGGACTGTCCCAAAGCTCCGTGCGTGTCATTTTCCAGGATAGCCTTGGCTTCCTGTGGTTCGGCACGGAAGATGGGTTGAATCGTTACGACGGTTATACATTCAAAACCTACAAGCCGGACCCCGATGCGCTGAACAGTTTGAGCGACCGCTGGATCACCTCCATCGTTGAGGATGAAGACGGGTATTTATGGATCGGGACGCGCCTGGGCGGCTTGAACCGTTACGACCTGCGTACCGAAGAGTTCGTTCATTTTCTTCACGATGATGCCAACCCTGTTAGCCTGATCGACAATCATATCAACGTTCTTTACCTGGACAGGAACGACAATCTCTGGATTGGCACAGCCAATGGACTGGACCTGTTCGAACGGTCAACCGGCACATTCAGGCACTATGTGTATAGCCCCTCTCAACAGGAAGGGATCAGTGGCAAGAATATCACCGCGCTTTACGAGGACAGTCGTGGACGCTTTTGGGTGGGTACCAGCGCGGGGGGCCTGAATCGGTTCGAACCTTCAGACAATACATTTACACCCTATCAAAACGACCCGGATAATGCCGGTTCTCTCAGCAATGACCATGTCACCGCGATCATGGAGGATAGCAATTCGGCGCTCTGGGTGGGTACACAGGATGGCTTAAACAAATTCAAACCGGATTCCAGCAGTTTTGAGCGATTCATGCACTCGGAGACTGATGAACAGAGTATTGTTGGCAGTACAGTCAATGATTTGTATGTGGACAGCACGGGAAACTTATGGGTCGCGACCGCCGCGGGGCTGGACCGTTTGAGCGTGGGCGGCAAACGGTTTATTCACTATCGAAACGATCCAACCTTTTCCAAGAGCCTGAGCAATGACTATGTGCTATCCATCTTTGAAGACCGTGGCGGTGTACTATGGTTCGGAACGTATGGTAATGGCGTCAATAAATATGACCGGCAGCGTGATAATTTTGCCTACTTCCGTAGTGACCCCAACAGTAAGAACTCATTGAGCGAAAACTTTATCTTCTCCATTTATGAGGACTCTGAAGGCTATGTGTGGGTGGGTACGTTCAGTGAGGGTTTGAATCGTTTTACCAGATCCACAAATCAGGTGGTCCGTTATCAGAATGATCCCAATAAGCCAAACAGCATCAGTTCTAATGAAGTTCTATCGATCCACGAAGACCAGGATGGCATCTTGTGGCTGGGTACGGGGAACGGGCTCGAACGCTTCGATAGAAAAGCATTTTCTTTTAAACATTACAAGCGAAACCCGGATAACCCAGCCAGCTTAAGTGCAAATCGGGTCTATGAAGTCTATGTGGACCGCCAGAATAATCTATGGGTTGGCACCATCGGCGGCCTGGATCTTTTTGACCGGCAAACGGAAACGTTCATTCATTATCAGCCTGAGACGGAAAACCCAAAGAGCCTGAGTGGCACGGCGGTTAATTCCATCCTGGAGGACAACGAGGGGAACCTATGGGTGGGCACATATGACAGCGGCTTAAATAAGTTCAACCGCGAGACGGAGGAGTTCACACAATATCGCTTCGACCCAAGGAATAAACAATCCTTGAGCAATGACGCGATCCTTTCCATTTATCAGGATACCCAGGGACGTATCTGGGTGGGCACAGCCGGAGGTGGATTAAATCTCTATCACCCCGAAACAGGGACCTTCACCTATTATCTGGAAAAGGATGGTCTTCCCAACGGCGTGGTGTATGGCATTTTGGAGGATGAAAAGGGTTACCTCTGGATGAGCACAAACTTTGGAATTTCACGTTTTGACCCTGAGACAGGCATCTTTCAAAACTTTGACGCAGGCGATGGGCTGCAAAGCAATGAATTCAACTCCGGCGCCTATGCAAAAGGCCGAAATGGCGAACTCTACTTTGGCGGCATCGAAGGACTGACCATCTTCCACCCGTCAAGAATTGATGATAGCCCCTATTTGCCTCAGGTGACGCTTACATCGCTCACACAAGACGACAATCCCATTACGACAGATTCGAGTGTCGAGACCACCCGAAGTGTGACGTTGAAATGGCCACAAAATTCATTCGAATTTGAGTTCGCGGCGTTGAGTTACAACCAGCCAAATAAGAATCAATATGCTTACATGCTCGAGGACTTCGACTCTGACTGGCATCTCATCGGCACCAAACGCGATGGACGCTATACCAACCTGCCCGGCGGTGAATATACACTATTACTGAAAGCCACCAATAGTGACGGTATTTGGAGCGAAGCGCCGGTTCGCATCAACGTTACGGTCGTCCCACCATTGTGGCAAACACTCTGGTTCCGTGTGCTGCTGGTCGTCGCCGCGCTTGCCGCGGTAGCCGGTGGATTCCGGTTGCGCACCAAAACGATCCAGGATCGGAACCGTGCGCTGGAACGAATTGTGCGGGAACGCACGTATGCACTTGAGAAACGGGGCCATGAAATGGAAGCGCTTTATCAGGCAGATGAAAAGATCCTGCGCAATGTCAGCTTGAACCAGGTGTTTCAAACGCTTGTGGAAGTTGCGGTGGATATGCTCCATGCTGACCGCAGCGTTGTCTTTGCATGGGATGAGCAGAAGACCAGGGTCGTCCCACGTGTCAGCCATGGGTTTGCACCTGAAACACTGAGTGTGATGGAATTTGCAAAAGGAGAAGGAATTGTCGGCCGGGTATTTGCGACGGGCAAACCTGTCGTGGTATCCGACTTAATCCCTGAGGATTTGCGACCCGATGTGCGCGCCGCGATCAGGGCCGAAGGCGTCAAATCCTTTGTTCACCTGCCCATCGCTGTGGATCACAAAGTTGTGGCAGTGCTCAATATCTGCTTCACAAGACCAGACTTTATCCCTGAAGATACCGTGCGGGTGTTCTCGGCCCTGGTGAATCGCGCCGCGATCTCGATTGCGAACATGGAACTTTTCGAGCAGACGAAGGACCTGGCCGTGATGGAGGAACGCAACCGTCTGGCGCGGGATCTGCATGATAGCGCCAAACAAAAGGCCTTCGCGGCGCTTGCGCAGCTTGGCACCGCGCGGGGCATCCTGAACGGACATGGCAACTCTGCCACCATGCATCTGAATGAAGCGGAAAACCTTGTGACGGATGTGATCCAGGAATTGACCTTCCTCGTGCAGGAGATCTATCCGATTGCGCTTCAGGAAAAAGGGCTTGTGACCACTCTGCGTGAACATGTCTTTGAATGGGAAAACCGCAACGACACAACCATTCAGCTGATCACGCGCAACGAGCGGCGTTTGCCCCTCGAAGTGGAACAGGCGCTCTATCGCGTTGCACAGGAAGCGCTGGCAAATGTGGCGCGGCATAGTCACGCACGGCGTGTGGATATGTCACTGGTATACAATGGCGACTCGGTCCAACTTTCCGTATCCGATGATGGGTGTGGATTCGATGTCAACGTAAAACATGGCATGGGCCTGCGCTCGATCCGTGAACGGGTGGGCAGTATCCATGGTATGGTACAGATCCAGAGCGCACCCGGGCAGGGCACAAGGCTGTTAGTCCAGGTGCCAACAAAAGGCTGAGAAGGAGGCGGTAATGGCAAGCAACAATCATCATAATCGCGTCAGTATCCTGATCGTGGACGATCACGAAGTCGTACGGAACGGCATCCGTTCCTACCTGGAAACGCTGACACAATTCAATGTTGTCGGCGAGGCGGCTTCCGGCGAGGAAGCCCTCAAACTGGTCTCGGAACATATCCCCGACATCGTTCTACTCGATTTGATCATGCCAGGGATGGATGGCGTGGAAACGACGCGGCGCATCAAGCAGATCAGTCCACGCACACAGGTCGTGGTGTTGACCTCTTATCATGAAGATGTGCACATCTTCCCGGCGTTGAAGGCCGGTGCGATTTCCTATATTTTAAAAGACATGAAAATGGAAAAACTGGTGGAGGCTTTGCATCGCGCCGCACAAAAAGAAGTGACGTTGCACCCATTGGTGGCGGCGCGCGTCCTGCAAAATATCCGCAGCGACAACAGCGATGAACAGCCGTTGTTCACTGAGTTGACCGAGCGTGAGCTGGATGTCCTGCGCCTGATTGCCAATGGCATGACGAACAGTCAGATCGCCGAGAAGCTGGTCATCAGCGAATACACAGTCAAAGGACATGTGAGCAACATCCTGAGCAAATTGCACCTCGCAGACCGGACACAGGTGGCGGTGTACGCCTGGCAAAGGGGATTGGTCAACCGGGAGCAGATCGCCAAGAAGTAAACAAAAAGACACGGAGAAATTCCGTGTCTTTTTCAATCAAAGAATGTCGTTGCGAGGAGGTCCGAAGGACGACAAAGCATCCCCATCCA
>Ga0105104_10002969_pt1 | contig 12229 bp, 7 predicted proteins | sample PPLLaktember2015_3_FD_87034 | JGI IMG/M metagenome (GOLD analysis project Ga0105104, IMG submission 87034) | Freshwater sediment microbial communities from Prairie Pothole Lake near Jamestown, North Dakota, USA - PPLs Lake P7 Core (6) Depth... | ecosystem: Environmental > Aquatic > Freshwater >...
AGCGCGGAACTGACCTGTACCTATTCTCCGAACGTGGTGGAAGCAAAAGACATCGTCGTTGCCGGTCTGTTTGGCGCCGATCCGGTGGTGGCGATCAACGGTCCCCAGAATGGCCGTTTTATCGTCGCGATCGCCGGCAGCGATGGCAGGAAAGCGACGAGCGCCGGTCCCATCATGACGTTTAATGTCAGAGGCGTGCAGGGCGGTCAAACGCCGATCGAATGTCAGGCACGCGTCTCCAAAGGAGACAGCATACTGACAAGCATTGCCGCCAGCGGTGCGAACGTAATTGTCCTGGGAAGTACTGTCACACCGACCATTGCGCCTCTCGCGTGTGACAAGGCTGAATTCATTGCCGATATCACCATCCCACCCGGAACAGTCATCGCCCCAAATGTGCAATTCACAAAGAGGTGGCGTCTGAAAAATGTCGGCTCGTGCGTTTGGACAACTTCTTATCGTATCGCCTTCTACGGCGGCGAGCAAATGGGCGCACCCTCGTCGATCCGTTTGCCTGCAGAGGTTGCCCCGGGCCAGACGGTCGATTTCTGGCTTGACATGATTGCACCTGCGGCCGCCGGTCCGCAGCGCGGCTACTGGATATTCCAGAACGACACCGGGAAGCCCTTTGGCGTCGGTCCCCAGGCGAACCAACCCTGGTTTGTGGATATCGTGGTATCGAATGCCACGCTCACACCCACAACGACGCCGACTGGCGAACCTGAGACGCCGACCCCGGAGGAGCCAACGAAGACTGCCACTCCGAGCATTACGCCGGGTGGACCTACCGTGACGCCGATGACCGGCGTGGTCTTTGACTTTGCTGAGAATGTCTGCGCAGCCACATGGTACGGCGATATGGGCTGGCTTCCCTGCCCGGGGACGGACGGCGATCCCAGAGGCTTTGTTCTCAAGCTCGATACTCCCAGACTGGAAACAGGCATCATTGATACGCGCCCGGGACTCCTGACCTTCCCGCAGAGCATTCAGAATGGATTTATTCAAGGTGTCTATCCGCCTTTTCATGTACAAAGTGGCGATCGTTTCCGCTCTATCCTGAACTGTGAATTCGGTGCGACAAGTTGTTATACCGCTTTCCGACTCGACTACCAGATCGACTCGGAGCCGGTCCAGACCTTCTGGGGCCCATTCCTTGAAAGATATGATGGGCACTCTTATGCAGCGGATGTCGATCTGAGTCGACTGGCGGGCCGGGATGTGAAATTCATCCTTACGGTTCTCTCGGCAGGCCGTCCGGAAGGGGACCGTGCCCTCTGGGCGAACCCGGTCATTTACCGGCCCGGCGCGGGTCCCACACCGGAGATGTCACACACACCGACTCCTACGTCAACGGCTCATGGAAGTGACTGGCTGACCTTCACCAATCCCAAGTATGCCTTTGAGTTCAAATATCCGCCCCAGGGACATGTTGTGCCTGGCAGCCATGAGAACCTTGCCCGCATCGACCTGCCCGTCCTCACGGGCACAAACCTGCACGAGAAATATTTGGAAGTCTCTGTTGTGGAGAACTCCAATTCGTGTCAAAGCCCTTTGCCTTCGCCTCGGTCGTCTGAGACGATCGCCCTCAACGGTATCTCCTTCCTGAAGCAGACCGGTATGATGATCTACGCGGGGAGGACATACAAGTGGACAGCTTATTCGACCGTGCGCGATCAAGCCTGCGTCAGCCTCGGTTTTGTCATGCACACTACCGATCCCAGCGTATTTACGACGCCTCCCCCGATCCTTTATGATGAAGCTATCGAGTCGGCTATCTTTGTGCAGATCGCCGGGACGTATGCGTGGCTGGCGCCGTTCCCATCGACCCCCATCCCGACCTTCGCGTTCACACCGATCCCATCACTCACGCCGACAGTGATTTCCACCGCCTATGACGGTACGCCGCAGTACCAGGATGGAATGCTCGCGGGCCAGGTCCTGTCCGGCGGACCAGTCACTGTCAGCTTATTTGATTCAAATCATAATCTGGTTAATGGTTGCCTTACCGACAGTGATGGAACCTATGTATGCCCGGCCCACGCCGGAATCCCCTATACCGTGGTCGCTTCATCCCCGGGTCACCTCAGCGCGCAGGGCTCTGCCATGATCATGGCGGATAGGACCACGACGATGCCAAGGATCAGCCTCCCCGCCGGTGATATTGATAACAACAATGCGATCGATCAATTCGATGCCATGACGATCGGCATGAACTACAACTCCGCCCTGCCCTCTGCCGCAGATCTGAATAGGGATGGGACCATCAACGTGCTGGATCTGGAACTGCTCGCCAGGAATTATCGAAAGACGGGTCCCGTTCCCTGGCAATAACATTACCTGCTAACCGAGTATACAAATTCCTGAAACGATTTTGTAAAGCGTGCCTTGCTAAACCTTTGGGCGTTGTCCAGCATGTCCGCTTGGCGAAAGCCGTGAGCCTGGTCCTCAAACCTCTGCACTGCCTCGACCAGACTCGCTGTAGACTGCTCCGGGAATAACAAGCCCGTCGCCCCATCAATGACCGTTTCCGATGCGCCGCCGCCCTGGTACGCGATGACGGGACATCCCGCCGCCTGTGCCTCGACGATGGCGATGCCGAAGTCCTCTTCCGCCGCACAGACAAAGCCGCGCGCACAGCTCAGTAGTTGGGCAACTGCCTCCTCCGATTGATATCCTAGAAATTCTATGTTCGACATTGCCCGTTTTTGAAGCTTTTTCTTCTGTGGACCATCGCCGATGACCTTCAAAGGCAGTCCCAGCTGCGCGAATGCCTCGATGACCAGGTCGATGCGTTTATGTGGGACAAGCCGCGAGAGCGTGACAAAGTAGCCGCGGCGCGATCCGTTCGGGGCGAATCGATCGGTCTCCACAGGTGGGTAGATCACGTGGGCTTCGCGCTGATAGGCGGATCGGATGCGCCCGGCGATCCCCTGGGAAATGGCGATAAACTCGTGCACGCGCGAGGCAGCCACTTTATCCCAGGCACGGAATTGTCCCATCAGGAGATCCAGTACGGGGTTCTTGCGTGAGTGCGTGCCGTCGAGGTTGAGGTCGCTCCAGGCATAGCGCATGGGGGTGTAGGTGTATGAAATGTGAGGTGCCCCATGGTTCACGCGCACACCATGTGCGACCGCGTAACTGAACGAGACGACCACATCGTACTTGCACAGGTCGAAGCGCTCGATGGCGGAAGGCATCAATGGCAGGAACAGGCGGTGACGTGTTCGTGCGAATGGCAACTTGTCCAAATAGGAAGTCGCAATTTCCTTGTTTGCAACCGGGGTGCTCTCAAAGGCGCTTTTGTTGTACATAAGCGTAAAGATCTCAGCTTGCGGGAAAACTTCCAGCGCGGCGAAAAGGGTTTTCTCTCCGCCGCCCACCGCGGGGAGGGCATCCACGATAAAAGCAATTTGCGGGTTAGATTTCATTCAGATTCTTCCATACCAATTCGGCGGTCGTTTGCCAGGAGAATTCTCTGGCGCGCACCAATCCTTTTTCCTTCAAGAGTGAACGCGTACTGGTGCTGCCCAAACATTCCTTCACCGCATCCGTCAGCCCGTCCGGGTTCGATAAACAGAAAGTCATTCCTGCCTCCCCCATGACTTCAGGCAAGGCACCGCCATCCGAGACAATGACAGGCGCTCCACTTGCCATGGCTTCTAGGGCGGGCAGCCCGAAGCCTTCCTCCTGGGAGGGCAGCACAAACAGCATGGCATTTGCATACAATCCCGCCAGCGTTTCATCGTCAACATAACCGAGAAAACAGACGCGTTCGGTCTGATGCGGGGTATCGACATTCCGAAAAACATTTCCGTTCACGCCAACGATGATCAGCCATGTGTCCTTGAAATCATCCTTGATTTCATTCCATACGCGTAACAGGAGGTTCAAATTCTTGCGCGGCTCGAGGGTCCCCACAAGCAAAATATAACAGGCCGGTAGATCGAACCTGGTCTGTTTTGCATCCGGATGGAAAATGGAATGATCCACACCGTTGGGTGTGACGGTCACGTTTTTGATCCCAAATCGCTCGATCGTTTTCTGTTTCACGTATTCCGACGGTGTGAAGACCTTTCGCACACGCTTCGCCAGCATTGGCAGGAACAGGCGGTACCAGAGGGCAAAACCTGGTTGAAACCATTCCGGATGTTCCAGTGGGCTGAGGTCATGGATAGTGAGCGCCTGATCCCGGATGAGCAGGGGGCCTGTGTTGGCAGGCGACCACAAAATGGAATTGCGCTCCACCTTTGCCGGAAGGACGAACTGCTCCCAGGTATGCCCCAGCCAGCCCTGTCTGCGTGTCGCTTCGACCCGGCTGCCGTTCCCGATATATCGAAGGATCTCGCGCCCGTAGCGCTCCACGCCCGTGACGCGGCGTGCGAGAAACCGCCCATTGACCACGATTTCACGCGTCATGGCTGATTCCCTGTCCCACGAATAGACCCACTGCGATTCCCAACATCAGACGTCCAGGCGCGAGAGTCCAGAGATAATGATCAAAGAGACTGATGATGCCCAGCCCTGTCAATGTCGCGCCGGCAAGGATGGCACGCGGATTTTGCGTCTTGAACAGGCGAACTGCGAATGAAACGGACAATGCCATGACGAGCAGCAAGCCCGGAATGCCAAGCTCCGCTCCCGCCAGCAAAAGGATATTGTGCGCAGGCTCGACCACGTAGCCTGCGCCAGCGCGTCTCGCCAGCTCGAGAATGAACGACCCGATCCCCACGCCTGTCAGCGGATATTCCCGGATCATCCTGATTGCTTCCCCGTTCAGCCAGGCGCGACCGATGAACGAGAATTCCTCCGAATGCGCAGTCGTATTGACGGTCCGTGCCTGGACCAGTTCGCGGTACGGGAAGAGGGTGGCAACAAAGCTCAGTGCCATGACAGCCAGCGCAATGGCAAGCCGCCTGCGGTCGAAGTACTTCGATTTCCAGATCAGAACGCTGCTGAAGACGATCAGCGCCAGCCAGGCGGAGCGGGAGAACGTCAGCGCCAGCAGGGAAATGCCAGGGATGAGCAAAAGCAGGGCGAGGGTGTTTGGTTTCTCTTTACGCAAGAAGAAAGCGAGGGGACCCAGTAACAGGATCAACACAAAGCCGCTGAGGATGTTGGGATGTGGCAGGGTGCCATAGGCACGCAGAAATGCCTCGCCGCCTGGCAGCTCCACAATGACTGCGCCGCGCACCGAGGGATCAAGTGTCCCGGGCCAGTTCAAACCCAGCGGAGCCAGGAAGGCAGTCGTCTGCCGGAGGAATCCGACAATGCCTGTCATGAACTGAATACTCAGCGCCGCGCAGAAACCGAACAGGATGGACCTCCACGCCTGGGACCAGTCACGCAGGGAAAGGATAAAGAGGAAGATCAGCAGGATATGGAGGGCAACATACAACGAGGTGCGCCAATCGCGGGACCAAAGGACGCTAAGAAAGGAAAGAAGAAATAAGAAAGTAAGAAGTAAAAAGCGAAAAGCTGACCGCTGATCGCTAAAAGCTAATCGCTGAAAGCTAAAAGCTAATTGCTGAAAGCTAACAGCTTTTACCGCCAACCAGAGAACCACTGCCAACAGCACAAGCCCATCCGCAAGAAAGAAAATAGCATCAGTGTATGTAAAGTAAATACGATCATGTGGAAATTCGCCGATGGTCCGGTAATACCAAAAACATAAAGCGACCGGGATCAAGCCAACAGTGAATATATAAACATCGCGCAGGACCCTTTCGGCCTGAAGATGCCATACGCGCAGTGACCCCAGCGATAGGGAGATGACCAGGGAGAGGACAGGCAGCAGTCCCCACGAGAAGGATGCCAGTGGATCGATCGGATGCGGTTTTTGTGGCTCTGGGAAGACCGCGCTGGGGTTCTCCCAAACCTGAACGCCGTCTTTCAGCGTTTTGATCTTTACCCAGCCGTTCCGTTCCAGAACAGGAACATACTGCGAGACATTTACAAACCCCCAGCGGACTCCATGCTCACCGGCTTTTTGCAGGATCGAGTCGAGTGCGTCGAGGCCCGCTGGGAACCAGAAGGCGGTGTCGATCTGGGCGATGCCGCTCGTGCGGAGTTCGGGGAGAGTCCGCGCGGTGTGGTAGCTGCCATCGATGGTGGTGGCAGTCGTCAGCGTGGAAAGGAGCGCAAGCTGGTCGCCAAACCCAAAGGTGACGTAGCGCCAGTCCGAGCGGTCCTCCTGTTTAAGGAAACTCACGATTGGGCGCATATTCACTATGCCGGGCTGGAGGGGTATGAATGCTGTCGCCAAACCAACGAGGAGAGAGGTCCCTGCAAGCGCGAGGAAAATTTTTGTCCGGATGCCTCGAAAGCGCTGGCGGAGCAGGATCACGATCATCCCGAAAAACGGCAGTAGCGCGAGCGATGCCCAGAATGCAAAGCGGTCATACGTCAGCCATTCCCAGCCCTTGCCGAAGAAGAGACGCGGCAGGGGAGTAGTGCCGCCGAGGCCGAGGAGAAAAAGCATACCGAAGGCAATTCCCAGACCGAGGAGTGAGCGTTTGCGTGCAAGCCATAGCGCGCCTGGAATGATGACCATCAGGGGTCCGTACACGGGCAAAAAGAAGAACAGGAGCGCTGTGGTATCTTCGAGGAAGTTATGGCGCGAGGCATGATCGATCGGCGTCTGAATAGACTGCGTGTAGCCCCATCCCCAGAAGGGCCAGATCACGATGAGCATGACAAGGACCGAAAAAAAGCCAAAGACGGTGAGCCGGCTTAGGAGTGTTTGCCAGTTGACTTGTTTGTCGACCAGCAGGCGCAGCGTGATCGCCAATATAAGCCAGGGCAAAAGCAGAAGTGTGGCATGATGGAAAGCCATGACCGTCGCCAGGAGGGAAATTGCCAACATGCCGTTAAGCCTATATCCCTCGCGCAGATACTGATTTAGCCCCGCCATGCCGAAGAGAGCCGTCACAGTCGCGATGAGGGTGGGGAGCTGACCGAAGATGTGCGCTGTCAAATACACGGACGCCCGGAAGGCTGCACCGAGAGCCGCGTATCCTGAAGCAGCTTTGCCAGCGAAGATGCGCGCAAAGGCATAAACGGCAAGTGGCAGCAGCGTGACGGCGATCCACAGGAGCAGCGCGAACGCGGCGTCGAGGCCGATCAGATGGCTCAACGCGCCGATGAGTTGATGGACAAGCGGCGGGTAGGAATTGACGGAGAAGCCCGTGTACCAGCGCGCGTCCCACAACGACCACCAATCCATGCGGTAGTGGTCACCGAAGAACATGTGGTTGTAGGCGTCATAGCTTAAGCGGTAACGCGTAGCCAGGATCAAGCCTCCATGCAGGAGGAAGGAAAACAAAACAGCCAGGCGCGCGCTGCGCGGCATCAGGCGGACTCCAGGACTGGAATGCGTTTTGTGCTTTGTCTTTTTTCGAGGGCACGGTTGAATACTTCGATGTAACGGTGGCAGGTCGCTTTCGGTCGCAGGGGCTGGATGGCCTCGAAGTTGTGCCGGGCTTGTGCGCCTCGCAGCGACGGCGAGTCGAGCAGCAGGCGGATCGATTCGCAGAGACTTTGCAGATTGTTGTTTTCGAAGAATTGCACCTGCAGGTTTGTTTCGAGGGCCAGCTTGCGGGTTTCGTCCAGGTCAGAGGCAACCACTACGCGTCCCCATGTGGCAGCCTGGTACAAGACGCTCGAAGAGCCCGTGGAGGCTGTGTACGGCAGGACCACGATCTGTGCCCGCCGAAACAATCCCTTAACTTCATCTTCTGAAACCTGTCCGAGCCATTGGATCCCATGCGATCCATTGAAGTGGGTTTTCAATTCGTGTGCATAGTTTGGAAAACGGTTATGAGCCGTACCTGCGATGGTCAAACGCAGGTTTGGATATTCGCGGCGCAACCGGGTAAATGCTTCGATCAATAACTCCAGACCCTTGTACGGGGCAAGCGTGGTGAAGAATAACAGTTCGTAGCTATTCGCTTCAGCGAATAGCTCGGGTTCGTGGTAGGCACCGATCGGAATGTGTTCACAGTCGATGCCGCGGGCGGAGAGCCAGCTGGCATAATGCTCCATGGTCAGACAGACCACATCCGCTCGCGTTGCGATCTTTGTCAGGAAGCGCGCCCCCAGGGGCGCAAGAGGTCCACCGGGAGCGTTCAACGTCTGCAGGTCGGCAAGTTCGACCAATTCGTGCAGCGTCACGACCGTTGGGAACGCGCGCATGGCGCTCATGGGAGTGAGCAAACCGGCTACATTGGATAATGGGGATTTTCCGAAGATGCTTGCCCCCAGGTTGAACCAGACCAGATCCGGGTTCAGGCGCTTCAGGCGGGACAAAATGACCTGGCGCGCGTGGAGCGAGTCTGGTTGCCAGCAATAGTCAATTTCCGTGAACCCGAGATGATTGGGATGTTCCCCGCTCTGCGCTGCCCCTGCCAGGACCGTGAGATGTGAAAATAATCCCGAATCCGCCAGGGCGCGTGTCACATGATAGCCGTATTGTCCGATGCCGGTAATTGACGGGGGAAATGGACTAACAATAACAAGATGCATGGACGTGATTTGACAGAACCTTCCACACGTTGTATAGTTCTAAAAATTAATTGGCAAATTTACTGTATTGAATTTCCAGTCCGCAGGATTGCTTCGCTGATGTTAGACGTATCTTCTGAGAATCTCTTACATTCTGTTTTCCACACCCTTGCTTACTCTGATGTATTCGATTATCCGTTGACCGCGGGTGAAGTATATTATTATCTCACTTCGATGAGTGCTTCATTAAAGGAGGTCATTCAAGCCCTGGCGGATGAAACCCTCTTTGCGCGGGTCGATGACTATTTCACATTACGCGGCCGGGAAAAGATCGTCGAGATCCGAAAACGCCGCCTCGAAGTTGCGAAACGACTATGGCCTCAAGCCGCACGCTACGGGCGGATCATCGCCAGGCTGCCCTTCGTGCGGATGGTGGCGGTCACCGGCTCGCTGGCGATGAACAACACCGACGAAGGCAAGGATGTGGACTTTATGATTGTTACGGTGCCGGGGCGTCTTTGGATTTGTCGTGCCCTGTCTCTGCTGGTTGGACGTTTCGCAAAGCTGGAGGGCGTGAACCTCTGTCCGAATTACCTCGTCACCACCAACGCACTGGAATTGCAGGAGCGGTCGTTGTATGTAGCGCATGAGTTGGCGCAAATGATCCCGCTTTCAGGGATGGAAATTTACCGGGAAATGTGCCGCCTCAACAGCTGGATGGCTGATTATCTGCCCAATGCATCCATGGAGCCTGAGATGCCAGCAGGCGTGAAGTCCGTGCAAAAGCGTTCGATGCTGCAGCGTACCTTAGAAATTTTCCTGCGCCTGCCGTTTGGGGATTGGCTCGAGAGGTGGGAGATGGACCGCAAGATCGCGCGGCTCACTCGCGAGCAGTCCGCCAGTTTTGAATCCTATTTTTCGGCGGATGTTTGCAAGGGTCACATCGACCGGCATGGACAGAAGACAGAATCTGCCATACAGGAAAAGTTAAAGCAAATTGCTTTAGAGTTTTGATATGACACAAATCCTTCTCGGTCAATCTTACTTTCTGCGTTTTGATCCCAAGCTCTGGGAGGCGATGCAGCCTTACCCGCCGCTGGGGACGTTGTATGCCGCCAGTTATTTGCGCCAGCATGGATACGAGATCGCCTTGTTCGACGCCATGCTGGCAGAGTCTGAAGACGAGTGGGGACAGATGCTCGACCAGCACCAGCCGCAGTATGCCATCCTGTACGAGGATAATTTCAATTATCTTTCCAAGATGTGCCTGTTGCGAATGCGGGAAGCTGCGTTCCGGATGATCGACATGGCAAAGGCGCGCGGCTGCATCGTGATCCTGTGCGGCGCGGATGCCAGCGATCATTATCAAATCTATCTGGTGCGGGGCGCGGACTACGTGCTGATCGGTGAAGGAGAGGAGACGCTGATCGAATTGCTGGGCCAGCTGCCGGCGGGGAAAGAGATGAATTTGAAATCGATTCTCGGATTGGCGTACCGGTCTTCAGATCCCAGTCATGAATCGTCCATCGTCCATGGTCCATCGTCCACTATAAATCATAACCCGCGCCGTCCTGACATTTCCAATCTCGATGTGCTGCCATTCCCTGCCTGGGACCTGGTCGACATCGAAAAGTACCGCCTCATCTGGTTGAAGCGGCACGGATATTTTTCGATGAACATGGTCACGACGCGCGGTTGTCCGTTCCATTGCAACTGGTGCGCCAAACCGATCTGGGGCCAGCGCTATCATTCGCGCTCACCTGAAAATGTCGCCACGGAGATGAAGTGGCTGAAGGAAACGTATCACCCCGATCATATCTGGTTTGCCGATGACATTTTGGGACTTAAACCCGGATGGCTGCCGCGCTTTGCGGATGCGCTTCAGGCGCAGGGAAGCCTGATCCCGTTTAAATGTCTTAGCCGCGCCGACTTATTGACGCGTGAAGGCGAAGTAGAGGCGCTGGCACGTGCCGGCGCCCGGACCGTCTGGATGGGCGCAGAGTCTGGCTCGCAAAAGATCCTGGACGCCATGGACAAGGGGACGCGCGTGGAACAGATCCACGAAGCCGCACGGCGTTTGAAGCGTGTAGGGATCCGGGTCGGATTCTTTCTGCAGTTCGGTTACCCGGGCGAGACGCGCGAGGATATCGAACTGACGGTTCAACTGATGCGCGACGCCGACCCGGATGACATCGGCATTTCGGTTTCGTATCCCATGCCCGGTACAAAGTTTTATGAGGCTGTGCGCAGCCAATTAGGCGAGAAACAAAACTGGCAAGCCTCAGACGATCTCGCGATGTTGTATGAGGGTCCCTTCTCGACGGAGTTTTATCGCAAATTGCACAGCGTGATCCACAAGGAGTTCCGCGCCCGTAAAGCCTGGAAGTCGTTGAAAAGCCCGCGCTCGGTTGTCAGGCTGGGATATAACCTGCTCACGTTGCCCCTTGCCAGAATGCAATTGAATTCCCTGGCTTCCAAATCACAAGTTGCTTTGACGTCCCTGCCGCACCTGCCTCACGAAGCGGCCGCGACGCCCACTCCGCAGGAGGAGCGATGAAAGAACTTCCGCTGGATACCATTGCGGAAGCCTTTTCGCGCACCGCGGAAAAGTATGACTCGTTCGCGCAGGATCACCCGCATCTCACGCGGATGCGGAATAAAGTCTATGCTCATGTGATGCGGCATGTCCCGCGCGGAGGGCATATTCTCGAGCTCAATGCCGGCACCGGCACCGACGCGGTCCAGCTGGCGCAGCGCGGCTACTTTGTCCATGGGACGGATATCGCCTCTGGAATGCTGGATCGTTTGCGAGAAAAAGTGGATTTGCTGGGAATGCACGACCGCGTGACAATGGAGAGGCGGTCGTTCCTTTCCCTGGAAGACGTCCAGGGCGCACCCTTCGATGCGGTCTTCTCTGACCTGGGCGGCCTCAACTGCGTTCCCGATCTCACTCCTGTGATCCGGCAGTTGCCAAAGGTCCTCAAACCCGGTGGCAGCGTGACCTGGGTGCTGATGCCGCACGTCTGTTTGTGGGAGATGGCGGAGGTCTTCCGTGGAAATTTCTCGCTGGCGTTTCGGCGGTTCGCGCGCGGCAGCGTGCGCGCCAATCTCGAAGGTCTGAATTTTGACGTCTATTATTTCTCGCCGCGGCAGGTTATGCAATGGTTTGGGAATGAATTTGAATTGCTTGCGCTGGAAGGCTTATCGGTCCTCACGCCCACTGCCGAAAGCAAGAACTTTGCCAAATGGCACCCGCGTTTGTATCGCGTATTAAGCTGGCTGGATGACAAACTGTCGCCGCACTGGCCCTGGCGCGGCTGGGGGGATTTTTATATTCTGACGATGAGATACAAGGGGTAGGGCAAGATGGCATCCTGCCCCACAAGGAGCCATTTGTGAGCTTCCCCAATTACCCAGACAAGCACAAGCTTGAGTCGCTGCTGACCGCGGATGCGCTCGTCGCCTACCGTGCGCGGCTTGGACGGATGCCCAGGGTGAAACCGGAGGGTGTGCTGTTCTGCCTGGAGCGCGGATTGCCGCACCGCATGCGCTGGCGCATCCCGGTCGAGCGGGCGGGCGCAATGAACGCAGATGTGTATGCCGTGAAGAAAACAAAAGGCAGGGTGGCGGTGCTGACGAGCTTCGGCGGCGGCTCGCCGATGGTCATGGAATTAGCTGAAGAACTCGCAGTGATGGGCGCAAGGAAGATGATCTTGATGACATGGGGCGG
>Ga0105104_10002970_pt1 | contig 12228 bp, 15 predicted proteins | sample PPLLaktember2015_3_FD_87034 | JGI IMG/M metagenome (GOLD analysis project Ga0105104, IMG submission 87034) | Freshwater sediment microbial communities from Prairie Pothole Lake near Jamestown, North Dakota, USA - PPLs Lake P7 Core (6) Depth... | ecosystem: Environmental > Aquatic > Freshwater >...
ATTTTACAAATCAGGTTAAAAATGACTATATGCCGAGTGAACTTGACGATACCCTTATTAAAGATTTGGGACCAATTGCAGATATGATGAGACCTTCAAAAGACCATAGCACCTTCACGCAAGATGTAAGAATAAAAGAGGACTTAGAAAGGATAAACCAAATAATGAAACAAATAATATAAGATGCAAACAGAAAGATTAGATTTAAGCCAACCAACAAACGATCTTACAGCTATTGCTGATCTACAAAGAAAAAGTTTAATAGTTAAGAATGACTATAAAACCGTTAACCCATATTCATCGGTAAATCCTGATGCGTTAGCAGATGGTGATGAATCAGGTAAAGGTACGGGAATTTTCCTTGATACCGTTAATGGTGGGTCATCAATTGATATTGTTGAGAGAAAAAATGAAATTAAACAAAACGAATATCAACCAGACAAACCTTACACAACACCATCAGCGTAATGAAACTTTACAACACATTAAATAATCTTATTTTAGAAGTAGCATCTACCGACCAAATAGTTGATGCAATAAAAAATAAGAAGGTTTGTGTAATTTATTACAATGGAGATGAACCTGGTGGTAAAGGATTAAGAGTTATTGAACCTGTAGCATATGGGGTCAGTAAAAAAGGTAATCCTGTTCTTAGGGCTTGGGATAAGGAAGGTTCGTCTCACAGGGCGTATTTAGGTGAAAAACCTCTTCCGAGTTGGCGGTATTTTAGAGTAGATAAAATGGAATTCATAAGACCTACTCAAGAAACTTTTAACACTCCTAGACCTGGATATAACCCAACAGGGGATAAAAGTATGGAAAGAATGATAATTAACGCAGTCTTTGGAAACGAAAATATAGAATAATATGAATACAGAAGATGAATTATTACAAAGATTAATGGTCTCTAAAAAAATTATGGATAAACATAATGGAATGGATAGAGGTCAAAGTAGAGGATCATCAATTGGTGGGGATTATTCATCACCAATGGTAGAAAACTACGAAGCTCCCGCAGCAAGATATAATCTACCAGCCGAATTAATGGAAGAAACTAGACCTGTTAGTCAACCTAGACAATCTAATATACCAATGGAGGATAGAATTGCAAGTTCTAAACTTCCTGATGAAATTAAAAGATTAATGATGGAACACCCAATCCAACAGCCAACGATGGGTATGTCGTCAGGAGCAGTTTTAAGTGACGATTTAGTTGAGAAAGCATCTCGATTAATGGGAACAAACGCTAAAGGAGAACAAATGTTAGAAAGTTCACCAAGAAGACAAGCTACTCAATCACAACCACAACAACAATCTCAACCATCAACATCGTTATCGGCAAATCAAATAAAAGATATTGTTAGAGAAACGGTAGAAAATGTTCTTAAAGAAAATGGATTACTTGTGGAATCAGAATCAAGAAGTGACGATCAATTTAAGTTTAGAGTTGGTCAACACCTATTTGAGGGAAAAGTCGTAAAAGTTAAAAAAATGTCGAAGTAATACTTTAGAATAAAATTATAAGAAATACTCACTTTAAAGGTGGGTATTTTTTTTTATAGTTGATTATTTGGTAGACATTAATTAAACTTTAACAAAAGAAAATTATGTCTAAAATTAATGTATTAGTATTACCTTCTGACACAAGTGGAGTTGGTAAATATCGTTCGGTAGATCCACATATTAAATTACAAAATCTTTATCCTGAGGACTTTCACGTCGATATAGATTATCAACCTAAAATAAATGACTTAAACTATTGGAAAAAATATCAAATAGTTCATTTCCATAGAAGTTTTGGTGATGTCGAACAATGTCCTCAATTAATTAAATCCATACAAAATTTAGGTATTATTGTAGTTGGGGATATTGATGATTATTGGTTACCAACAAAAGAACACCCTATCCACCAATTGATTATTCAAAATAAAATGCACCAAAAGATTGTAGATAATCTTAAGGCGTGTGATTACGTAATAACAACTACTGAACTTTTTGCAAGTGAAATAAGAAAATTCAACAAAAATGTAGTTGTATTACCAAACGCAATTGACCCTAAAGAACCACAATTTAATCAACCAACCTTACCTTCAGATAAAATTCGTGTTGGGTGGTTAGGAGGATCATCTCACTTACACGATTTAAAGTTATTGGATGGTATGGTTAGCAAGTTATCACCATTACAAGACAAACTACAATATTACATCTGTGGGTTTGATATTCGTGGAGTTATAACTGAAATCAATAAAGATACTGGTGAGAAAACTCAAAGACCTATTAAACCACAAGAAACCGTTTGGGTAAGGTATGAGGAAATTTTTACCAATAACTATAAAATTATCTCACCTGAATACAAAACATTCTTAGATAAGTTTGAGGAGGGTGATTATCCGGCAATTCAAAAAGAAAATTATGTTCGAGTTTGGACGCGTCCTGTTGAGTCATACGCTAAAAACTATTCTAACTTTGATATTTCTTTGGCACCAATTAAAAACCATATCTTCAATAGAATGAAATCTCAATTAAAAGTTATTGAGGCAGGATTCTATAAGAAAGCATTAATTGCATCAAATGTTGGTCCTTACACGATTGATTTAAAACACGCATTAGATAAAGGTCAATTTACCAACGGAAATGCGTTATTGGTAAACGAATCTAACAACCATAGTGATTGGGCGAAACACATTAAGAAATTAGTTGATAACCCAAATATGATCACAGATTTAGGTGAACGTTTATATGAGACGGTATCACAAAAATACGACCTTAACATTGTAACAAAAACAAGAGCAGAATTTTACAAATCCTTAATTAAATAATATATGATTAACATTCCAATTACAAAAATTTTATTTTTAGATATCGAGACCGTTGGTGGTTGTAAAGATTACCAAAGTTGTGTTGATTCAAACCCAAGAGTTGCATACCAATTTGAGAAATACTTCGATTGGTTCTTAAAAAGATTTCCAGAGGATAAAGAGTGTGGTGACCTTGATTCTGTTGAGGAACATATGGATATGGTCTTTAGTAAACGAGCGGCACTTGTTCCTGAATTTGCAAAGATTGTTTGTGATTCTATGGCATTTGTTTTAGACAATGGTGAAGTTAAAAAACAAACATTCTCAGGTGACGATGAAAAGGCACTTCTTATTGAGGTTAGAAATATGTTAGACCGTTGCCATAATTTAGATTTTTACTTATGTGGTCACAATCTTAAGAACTTTGATATTCCGATGTTAGCAAAGAGAATGATAATAAACGATATTATGCCATCAAAGATTCTTCCTTCTTACGATACAAAACCTTGGGAGGTTAAAGCTATTGATACAAAAGAAATCTGGCAATACGGAGCATACACAGCGATCGGATCATTAGATTTAATGTGTGCTTGTTTAGATATCCCGACACCAAAAGATGGTGAGGTAAATGGAGGTATGGTTCATACCGCATATTGGGATCAAAATAGATTAAAAGAAATTGGTGAGTATTGTGAAAGAGATGTTGAGGTATTGATTGATGCAATTAAAAAATTAAAATCATTAAAATAATGAGTGACGAATTAGAAGGATTAGATAAGAGTGACTTAGAGGACATAATGAGGATGTTGGATCAAATTGATCTTGATCAAGATGACGATGTCAATTACAACTCAATTATGGAGACGTTTGGTCTTGATCTTAAAGAATTGGAAGATAGTATGGAGGGTTTCATTCCTAAGATGGAAGTTACTTTTTCTAAATCCAATTCAGATGCGGTAACCCCAAAATACGCTTACCCGTCAGACTCAGGGTTTGATCTATATTCAACTGAAGAGGTAACGATTTCAGGTGGTGACAGAAAATTAATCCCAACGGGAATTCATATTGATATTCCAGAAGGATATGAAATACAAGTTAGATCAAAAAGTGGTTTAGCTCTTAAGCAAGGATTGATGGTATTAAATTCACCTGGTACCGTAGATCAAGGATATACAGGTGAAATTCAAATTATTATGTTTAACACAACAAAAAACAAAGTTAAGATTGAAAAGGGTCAGAAGGTTGCTCAAGCGGTTTTATGTCCTGTTGTTTCAGGTAAGTGGATAAACATAATTGAGAAGAATGAATTAAACATTAAAGACCGAAATGAAAATGGTTTTGGAAGTACGGGATTAGTATGATAACAATAATATATTCAACACATAAGGATCAAGAATATAATAACAAATTTAAACAACATTTGTTACAAACGGTAGGATTAAATGATGTTCAGATTTTAGAATTTGTTAATCATAACCAATATTCATTATCCCAAGTTTATAATAGTGGTGTCACACAATCAATCTACAATATTGTTGTATGTTGCCACAACGACATTAAACTTGAAAAGAGTTGGGGTAAAAAATTATTAGAAGATTATTCTAATAATCCCGAATTCGGTATAATTGGAAAAGCGGGTTCTTGTTATTTTCCCGAATCAGGTGTTTACTGGGATCGAATGTCACAAACAATGGTTGGTCAAGTATATCACCACCCTGAGGGTCAAAAAAAATGGATAAATAGGTATTCAGTTAAATTACCATTTTTAATACCTGTCGTTACAATAGATGGTTTATTTATTTCATTCGACAAGACAAAAATTAAACATACGTTTGATGAAACTATCGGTAAGTTTCACTTCTACGATCATTTATTTTGTATGCCAAATTATTTGGATGATGTTAAAATTGGGGTTACCTCATCGTTTGAGATCACTCACGAATCTATGGGAAAACCAAATCAAGAATTTTGGGAAAGTAAGGATAAATTCCTTAAGAAGTGGGGTAACAAATTACCTTTAGATTTAAGACCTACCAACGTATCCTACCCTACAATTAAAGAAAAACCAATTAAAAATGTTGGTAAAGTAGCGATAATAATACCAACAAAAGGTAAAATAGATATGTTATACGAATGTGTAAAATCTTTTTATGATAATTGTAATTCAGATTTATTTGAAGTTTTTATTGCCGACACAGGATCTTCGGATGAGGAAAAAATGGATATTAAAACAAATATTTTACCTTTAGGTGATATAAACTTAATCGAGTACGACTATTATAATTTTGCCAAAATTAATAATGATGTCGTTAAAAACCATTTATCTGATAGACACGAGTTTTTATTATTTTGTAATAACGATATAAAAATATTAAACAACGTTATATATGGGATGATAAAAATCTTCAAAGAAAAACCAAAGGCCGGAACAATCGGGTGTAGACTTCATTTTGAGGATAACACGGTTCAACACGACGGGGTTATATTACAACCCAACCCAACCACAGGTCAGATTAATTTAACTCACGCATCATTAGGGGCGTATTATTCATACACAACAGGGATAAAAGAAGTTATGGGTAATACTGCAGCTCTAATGATGATTAGAAAAAAAATCTTCAGTAAAATTGGTGGATATAATGAAGAATATACAACTTGTTTTGAGGATGTTGAGTTAAATTTATCAGCCAGATTAAATGGATTTATAAATTATTATGATGGTTCTTTAGTGTCGTATCACTACGAAAGTCAAACACGAGGTAAAAACGAGAAAAATTCAAAAGGGGAATATAATGATTATGTAAATGTGTTAATTCCTTTTATTGAAAAACATCATAACAGGTTATTTAAATAAAACAACATATGGAAACTTTTATTTTTGTTCACGATGAGAACATAATTATTGATTATATTAATGCGGAAAAATTCACATCATTAACTAATGTGAAATACGTTTTTGTTGGTAATAAAGAATCAGAAAAAATTAAAAATTTAGAAAATGTAATAATTTGTAACGAATTAGAACACAATTTAGAGGACTACCCAAAAATGACTTCTTTTACAGGATGGTATGCATTATGGAAAAATAACCTAATAAAGTCCGATCGTATTAACTTATTTGAATATGATGTGAATTTGGTTGATTCTATTAAATCAAACATAGAATTTAATTTTGACTTAGGGTATAAAATAATCGGTTACATACCTCTTTCGGTGTTCCATCATAATTTTATTAGTCAGAAACAATGGATATCCCATTTACAATCATCAATACAAAAATACTACAACATAAATTTGGTTGATTTTGTTAATACCTTACCTCAAGATAAAGTAGTGACCGTTACATCTAACCATTCATTCACTTTTGATATTTTTAATGAGTATATGAAATGGATTGAACCTATGATTGATGACTTAAAAATATCTGAATTTTCAGGTCACGAGGTGGAAAGATCTATAAGTATTTTTTATTTATTAAAAAATATTAACTACGTTTTTTTACCCGAACTACTTCACCACTTTCAATTTGACTCTCACGAAACTCAAGGTATAGGGAAAGGTAAATTCGAATCACAATATAAAAATTTACTACAATAAAATAATGAAAAAAATTGCAATATGTGTTCTAAGTAGGGGTTATAACGATATTAATCAATATCGATCCCTTATTGAGAGAAATATTTCGTTAGAAAATTCATTACATAATGAAAAAATAAAAAACTATAGTTTTATAATTTTACACGAAGGAAATATTGGTGAGGATCATCAGACGTTCATTTCAAGTAAAACACCAAATTTAAAAATAGAGTTTTGGGATATAAAAACCAAAACCCCAAATAACGCTTTTGATAATAATAAAAATATTGTAAATGAATTTTGTCCACCTAATTGGCTTACAAACAACTTCCCAATTGGGTATAAACATATGTGTCATTTTTGGTCAATAGATTTTTTAGATTACCTAAAAGATTTTGATTATGTTATTCGAATAGATGAAGACTGCGTTGTTGAAAATTTTAATATGAGTATTATTGATGAAATGGAAGACGAAAATTTACTTTTTGTTTCCCCTATGTTTCAAGAACAGGATGTTGATTTAGTTATTGTTGGTTTGGATAACTTGAGAAACGAATATATAAAAGAAAATGATCTACATAATACCACTGAATTTAATAAAATAATGTGTCCTTACACTAATTTTATGGTTGTTAATGTTAAAGAAATTAATAATAATTTAAAAGTGAAAAAATTTTTAAATAAAGTTGATTCTTGTGGATGTATTTACAGCAATAGATGGGGGGACTTACCTATTTGGGGAGTTATTTTAGATACCATTTTAGATAAAAACCAATATAAAGAAGTAAAAACTATAAAGTACTTTCACGGAAGTCACAATCAAAAAATTAATTAATATGAAAGTAGAAAGAGTTATTTTAGTTTCAAATAATAACCCACTTTATTATGATTTTTGGAACAACTTGTCAAAAACATATAAAGAAAAATTCGATATAAACCCAACTTTAATTTTTTTTGGGTCTTCAGACGATCTGAAATCCGCAAATTTATCTGAGGAGTATGGAAACATTATATTGGAAAATGAAATTAGTGGTATCTTACCTTGGCAATACACTTGGGCATTATTTTATTTTACAAAATTTTATAAAAATGAAGTGTGTGCGGTTATGGGTATTGACCAAATACCGTTAGGGACATTTTTTTTAAAAGATTCCATAAAAGACGTTGACGATAATAATTACGTAATGTTAATTGATAACCAATATACATTAGAAAATAAACACCCTAAAAAATGGGATGAAGGAGGGTTTAGCCCATCTGCGTATCATATCGCTAAAGGTCAAACTTTTTGCGATGTGTTTAATTTTGAGGACTCCTTTGAATCTGAGGTTATAAAATTAAACTCTTTAAACATAAAAACTATGTGGGGAGATAAATGGGGTACAGATGAGGCTTATAGTTGTTTAAAATTGAATGAGTTTAAAAACACCGGAAGAGTTTCAGACCTAAGTTTGTCTCAAGATTTTTTAGATAGAAGAATTGATTGCCATAGAAATAATGAGGTTAATTATGATTTAGACCAACTCAATTCTAATTTTTTCATTGAGTGTCACGCCTGTCGACCATATTCTAATCACCAAAATTACTTGGATACCCTATTTAGTAATATACCTAAATTTTTTTAACTATGGAAAATATTTTTATACACGAGAGTTCAATAATTGAGAGTAACCATATTGGTGAAGGGACTAAAATATGGGCGTTTTCCCATATCTGCAATGGATCGGTTATTGGTAAAAATTGTGTAATAGGTGAGGGTGTTTACATCGGACCTAATGTTTTAATTGGCGATAATTGTAAGATACAAAATAATTCATTAATATACGAAGGTGTGATTTTAGAAGATAACGTTTTTTTTGGTCCTAATACCGTAACAACAAATGATTTCACCCCAAAGGTGGATGGTGACTGGATGAATGATGGTAGATTTAGAAAAACTTTATTTAAAAAGGGATGTTCTATTGGTGCAAACAGCGTTATAATTTGTGGGATAACGGTTGGTGAAAATAGTTTGGTGGGAGCAGGATCTGTTGTCACTAAAGATGTTCCTAATAATTGTTTAGTCTACGGGAATCCCGCAAAAATAAAAAATAAAAAATAAAAAATGAATAAATATAAAGTTGCAATAGTAGGGTGTGGGGCTATTTTACCCAGACATTTAGAAGCAATCGGATTAAACGATGAGTTTGAGTTAGTTTCTGTTTGTGATATCCAAAAAGATTTAGTGGAGAACTTGGGGAAAAAATTAAACGTTAAACATTTTACAAATTTTAAAGATTTAATAGATAGTAAAATCGCAAACTTTATAACAATAGCAACACCTAATTCTCTTCACATAGAACAAGCCATATATGCGTTAGAAAACGGATGTGATGTTCTCGTTGAAAAGCCGGTTTCTTTTACTAAAGATGAGGTTGAGGAAATTATGTCCGTCGCTAAAAAAAATAATCAAAAAGCATATTGTGTATTACAAGTAAGGCTTAACCCAACAGTATCTCTTATGAAAGAAATACTAGATTTAAACCTATTGGGGAAAATAAGGTCAATAAATTTCATCCAAAGATGGCAAAGACCATTAGAATACTTCACAGGATGGAGGTCTTTACCTAATGTGGGTGGTGGAACTTTATATGAAGTAGGGATACATTATTTAGATGTTATACAAAAACTTTTTGGTAAACCATCAGTACACTCATCAAAAGTTTACTCAACTAAACATACAGATGTGGATATAGAAGATACTATTTATAGTATTTTTGATTTTGGTGGTTTTGGTGGGACTTGTGAGGTTACGATAGCCGCAGAACCACAAAATTTAGAATGTTCGGTAAGTATTATAGGTGCAAACGGATATGTAAAACTAGGTGGTAAGGCATTAAATATAATTGAGTCTGCAAACTTTTTATCTCACGGTAGTCAGTCTGAGTTTGATAAAATTAGAAAAAAATACGATATATCAACGGAACCAAATAATTATGGGTCTTACCAAGGATCGTGCCCAAACCACCCTTTTGTTTACCAAAATTTAAAAGATTTTGATATGTCGGAGACGTTAAACGTCATATCTTTAATTGATGAAATTTATGAAAAATCAAATATAAAGTATAGAAAAAACAATGAAGATTGATCGTGTAATATTAGTTGTTGACACTAATCCAACGTATACAATATATTGGAATATTGTTTCACAAGTATGGTTAAAAAAGTTTAATATAAAACCGACTCTTTTATTTTATGGTACCGAAGAGGAGTTCAAACAAAATAATTTTATAGTCGATAATTTAGATTATAAAATTTTAAATCCTATACCCGACATATCTAACCCAAATCCAAATTGGGTCGTTACGTGGGCGTTATTTTGGGGTGCCACTCAATACCCAGACGATGTTTGCATGCTATCAGGAATCGATCAAATTCCTATAAGTACTTTTTTCTTTGAGGCAATATCTGAATATAATGACAACCATTTTGTTGTTGGGTTTTCGGACGCTTATAAAAATTACACTAAGGACACGTTAGGTTACTTTAACACACAAAACAGAGTTATGTATCCGTCGTCACATCTTGTTGGTAAGGGAAAAATGTTTAAAAAAATATTTGAGATTGATGAAATTTATGAAAATGAAATGAGAAAGGTTTTTGATAGTAAACATAGGTATCATCTGAATAATAAATTTTATGGAGACAGTAAACTTTGGGGTTTAGATGAATGTTACGCTTCCGAAAAAATAGCTTCATACCCCAATCAATCAGAAATAAAACATTTAGAAATTTTTTGGGACTACTGGCACCCAAGAAGAATAGATTTAAATGGTAATATTAATAGCGATTTCAACGTTGACCTATTAAAGGAGGGTTACTACTCAGAGTTAACTTGTAAAGGTTATGAAACATATCGAGAAAAAATAAATTTAGTATTGGATAATTTAAAAGAAATTTAAAAAATGAAAAAGGCATTAATAACAGGAATAAACGGACAAGATGGTTCATATCTTGCCGAATTACTTTTAGAAAAAGGTTACGAAGTGTGGGGAACAGTAAAAAGAAATTCTGTTTCTGAGACACAATCTTCTAGGATTGAATCTTTAAGGTACGGTAATTTAATTCATCTTGAGTACGCTGATTTAACAGATATGGCATCTTTAGTTAAAGTATTATCAATGGTACATCCTGATGAGGTTTACAATTTAGCGGCACAGTCTCACGTAAGAATTAGTTTTGACCAACCAATCTATACCACAAATGTGACAGGTGTTGGAACCCTAAATCTACTAGAAGCGGTTAGATTAGTTTCCCCACACTCAAAAGTTTATCAAGCATCATCTTCGGAAATGTTTGGCAACTCAATAGATCAAGATGGTTATCAAAGAGAAACTACTCAGATGAATCCAGTATCACCTTACGGTTGTGCCAAAGTATTCTCATATAATATTTGTAGAAATTATAGAAATTCTTATGGTATGAAGATATGGAATGGTATTTTATTTAACCACGAATCACCTAGAAGAGGAACAAACTTTGTGACTAATAAAGTTGTGAAGGCGGCAGTTCGAATTAGTTTAGGGTTACAAGATAACCTACATTTGGGTAATCTTGACGCAACAAGAGATTGGGGTCACGCTAAAGATTATGTCGAAGCAATGTGGTTAATGTTACAAACAGATAATCCTGATGACTATGTGTGTGCAACAGGAATATCACATTCAGTAAGAGACTTATGTGATTATACATTCTCATCGTTGGGGTTAGATTATAGGGATTATGTTATTGTTGATGAAAAACATTTTAGACCTGAAGAGCTGGAGAACCTGAAGGGGGACTCAACTAAAATGAGGAATAAACTTTCTTGGGAACCTAAATATACATTTGAGAGTATGTTAGATGAGATGATTAAATATTGGTTAGAATATTATGGAAAATAAAATATTAGTTACGGGAGGTAATGGTTTGGTTGGATCTGAATTCAAAGGTAGTCAGTACTTTAAACCCCCATCCAAAGAATATGATTTAAGAGATAAAGACCAGACTTATCAATTAATGTTAAAAGGATTCGATAGTGTTATTCATTGCGCAGCCAAAGTTGGTGGTGTTGGTGGTAATATGAATTTTAAGGGTGAGTTTTTTTACGACAACATTATGATGAATACAAACGTAATTGAGGGAGCTAGATTAACTGGTGTTAAAAATTTAGTAGCATTTTTATCTACGTGTGTTTTTCCTGACCAAGTTGATTACCCTCTAACGGAAAAAAAGATACACTTAGGTCCCCCACATTTTTCTAACGACGCATACGCTTACGCAAAAAGAATGTCTGACATTCAAATCAGGGCATACAAAGAACAATATGGGTTAAATTACAAATCAGTAATACCATCTAATATATATGGGCCAAATGATAATTATGACATTGTTAATGGTCACGTATTACCATCATTAATACATAAATGTTATTTAGCAAGAGAAAATAAAACCCCATTGTCCATTTGGGGATCCGGTAAACCATTAAGAGAATTTATTTTTAGTAAAGACGTTGCCAAATTAACTGAATGGGTACTCCACAATTATAACGAAAGTGAACCAATAATATTATCCACATCGGAAGAGATATCAATTATGGATATGGTGGGCATCATTGTTGAGTTGATGAACTTTAAAGGGGATGTTGTTTTTGACTCCTCAAAACCAGACGGACAATTTAGAAAACCATCCGACAATTCTAAAATAAAACATTATTTACCTGATTTTAAATTCACCCCTATTTACGAAGGTTTAAAAGAAACTATTGAGTATTTTGAAAATCATTATAATGTTGTAAGAAGAAATGGATAAAAATAACATAACTATCGGTATCACA
>Ga0105104_10002971_pt1 | contig 12227 bp, 11 predicted proteins | sample PPLLaktember2015_3_FD_87034 | JGI IMG/M metagenome (GOLD analysis project Ga0105104, IMG submission 87034) | Freshwater sediment microbial communities from Prairie Pothole Lake near Jamestown, North Dakota, USA - PPLs Lake P7 Core (6) Depth... | ecosystem: Environmental > Aquatic > Freshwater >...
GTTATTTTGTATAAAAAATACCTACGTATGGCCTTTATATGGAAACAAGGGGTTGCAACCCCTTGTTTCCGTGACTTTTGAGACAGCCCCTAGAGGTTAAGATTTAATTGGTGAATAAAAATTCTCAGTAAATATAAATATTAATAAAGTTAAATCATGGCGGGAATTATTACTCTTAATCTCTTGACATTAATTATTCAATTATATTATTAATCTTATCAGGAGATTCCTGTATGAAAATAATAATAAAATACTTATATAATATTTCACTGTCAATTTTAATAATCAGCACTTTATTGACCTGCAAAACAACTAATCAGCAGGTCAAAGAACAAAAAGCAGCCGGCAATAATCTTATGGAGAGGATTGCCAACAGAGAGACGCCTCCTGTTTATAAGGACTGGAATAATTATCCCGACATAAGCGGGCTTGATAAGTATCAGCTTACTGCAAAGCTTGCTGTTTCCTGGGATTCCATAGAGCCTAAGGGTGAAAGCGCCAATTGGGGAAAGATGGGCACAATACTCGGTCTTGAATGGGACAAAACAAGAGACGAATACCCCTGTTTGACGAAAAACATAATCAATATAGAAGAGGCTAAAAAGATATATGAGATGATGCATCAGTTAAATCCGAATATAATGCTCGGAGTCGAAGTAAGATGGGATGCTATCAGGGAATTTGAACTGCCGGAAGATCACAGATGGTGGAAGCGCGACGGAAACGGCAGCAGGGTAAAATACGGACAGTCCACGCCACCGAGATTTGAAGTGAATGAAAAGAATCCCGAATATTTAAAGTGGCTTGGCGAAAGGTGCAAGGCAATACTTGATACAGGAATCGTTGATTTTATCTTCTTTGATCATATCACATATATGAAGAATCACGGCGGCGATCCTCTGCCTGCATTAAAGGCAGTGAGAAAAGCAGCGGGCCCTGATGCGGTTATTATAGGCAATACTCACTTTGTGATTATGAAAGACGCTGCAAAATATATAGATGCATGGGGAGAGGATGAAAAGGTTTCAAATCTTGAGGATGTAATAAAATTCTGGGAACAGAACGGAAGAGCTCAGCCAAAGTTCAACTGCTGGGAGTTCTGGGGACCCAAAGAAGACTTGAAAAAAATGAGATATTATACAACCCTCGTAATGACCAACAGCAATGCATCTGTGCGGTATATCGACCATACAGGTTCGACAAAGCCGTCCCCATGGTATGATTTCTGGGACATTAAGATCGGAAAATTCAAAGGCGACGGCTTTATAATGAACGGCTGTTATGCCAGGGAATACACAAACGGAACAACAGTATGCAATAATTCAGGCGAGACAAAAAAAATGATTTTCAATGAAATGCGCGAGCGTGCGTCAAACAAAGAAAAGTCAAAGGAATTCACTCTGGAAAAAAAAGACGGAGACATGTTCCTTTATGTGAAATAAAAAAAGCGAGTGAGGGGAATTGAACCCCCGTGACAAGCTTGGGAAGCTTGTGTTCTGCCATTGAACTACACTCGCGGTTTGTTTAAATATTAAATTTTCTTAATGGAGATGTCAATTGTTTTTTAAAAACAGTGACAGATATTTAAAAGTGTTTAGAGATAATCCATTTTAAAAACTGAGTATAGACCTTCCATGAGTTATCTCCGTAGCCGCCGGACATTATATATGCTTTCGGAATCTTAAGTTCCGTCAGGAAGTTGAAAACCATTTTGTCCCTTTCCAGAAGCTCTTCAAGCGTCAATTTTAAAAGTTCCGCTGACTTAAGCTCATCAAGCTCGTAAGGATCTGCGCCTGATAAAACCAGAGCAAGATCCGGCTTTTTATATTTTTTCAATCTGTTCAGACCGTTCAATAACTTTTTATTATAAAGCTCCTCTTCGCCGCTTTCAACAGGGATGTCGATATCGGAAGGAGTAAAAGAAGGATCGAATTCCCCTTTCTTATTATTTATGATCTTGTCAAGAGGCCAGCCTTTTGCCATATGTATGCTAAGCGTTATGATGCTGCCGTCATCGGCAGTGAGACTTGCGGTGCCGTCCCCTTTGTGCGCATCAAGATCGATCACCCATACAGTCTTAACGATCTTTTTTGCCTGAAGTTTTCTTATCCCTACAACAACATCATTTACAATGCAAAATCCTTCACCGTAATCCCTTTTGGCGTGATGCATGCCCCCGCCTAAAAAAAAGCAGAAGCCTTTTTTTGCCCCATAATAAAGGCTCTGATATGTTCCTGAAACTTTCCTTAATATGGTTTTAAAATGTCTTTTAAGAGGATACTTTGCATTAATGGGATTATACCTGTAATAATTACCGTTTTCATCAATAAGTTCATAAACTTTAATGAGAACATCTTCAAGTTCCTTAGAAAACAGTTTGCCGACATATTCCTTTGAATGAACCCTTAACAGATCTTTTTTTGTGATCTTGATATTTTTCGTTTTACGCAAGAGCTTAACTGCCTTAACTTTAATATGTTCATCTTTTTTTAAATAATCAATTATATTGTTTACTTTATCGCCTTTGATCGGTATTTCAATACCGTAATCAATATAAGCGGGATTCTTTTTTGCATCGTATAATAACATGACTGCAATATACATAAAAATTTGAAAATTATCAATAGTGTACTGCTTCTTTTAGACAGTCCGCTTGACAAACGTTAAATTATGAAATATAAAGAAAAAAACACTTTTGGATATTATCAAATGAAAATATTTAGCTGGAATGTTAACGGCATAAGAGCCATAGCCAAAAAAGGCTTTCTGGACTGGTTTGAAAAAGCAGACTTTGACTTCCTCTGTCTGCAGGAAACCAAGGCTCTTCCGGGGCAATTAAGCGGTGCCTTAAAAAATCCGCAGGGATATTTATCCTACTGGAACTATCCTGAGTATAAAAAAGGGTACAGCGGGGTCGCAGTTTATACGAAAATAAAACCCGAAAAAGTTGAAACGGACCTCGGCGTTCCCGAATATGATGATGAAGGAAGGACTCTGATCTTATATTACGATAAATTCGTTTTGATAAATACATATTTCCCGAACGGTCAAAAGGATGAAGACAGACTGATTTATAAGCTGAGTTATTATGATGTTTTTCTTGATTTCTGCAACAGACTGGTAAAGGAAGGGAAAAATCTCATAATGTGCGGAGATTACAATACCGCCCATAAAGAGATCGACCTTGCGCATCCCAAAGAAAATGAAAAGGTTTCAGGTTTTCTGCCGATCGAAAGGAAATGGCTTGATAAATATGTAAACAGCGGATACATTGACACATTCAGATGCTTTACAAAAGAGGGCGGTCATTATACATGGTGGGATTATAAGTCAAGGGCAAGGGAACGGAATATCGGCTGGAGGATTGACTATTTTTTTGTCAATGAACAATTTAAGGATAATGTTAAAAGTTCCTTTATTTTAAAGGACATCAATGGATCAGACCACTGCCCCATCGGTCTGGAATTAAAATTTTAGGCAAATCATGAACATTAAAGCTGTGATTTTTGATCTTGACGGTACCCTGTTAAACACTCTTGATGATCTGGCTGATTCGGTCAATGAACTGCTGGATAAATATAATTTCCCTCCCCATCCTGTTGATAATTATAAAAAATTCGTAGGAAACGGAGCGGAAATGCTCATTAAAAGATCGATCCCCGAAAATTCAACGGATAAGACGGATTTAAAAAAAATAACTAAAGAGCTGAGAGAAATATATACCGGAAGATTAATTAAAAAAACAAAACCGTATGACGGTATTTATAATATGCTCGATGAATTGCATAAAAAATACGTTCCATTAAATATTTTGTCCAATAAGCCGGATAAAGAAACAAATATGCTTATCGATCATTTTTTCAAAAAATACAGGTTTAAATTTATCATGGGAGCATCGGAAAAGTTCGCTAAAAAGCCTGATCCTTCAGGCGCTCTATTTATTTCTTCCGGTCTCAATATTAAACCTGAAAGCTTTGCATATTTGGGAGATTCAGACGTCGATATGCAGACCGCAAATAATGCAGGTATGTTTCCCATAGGAGTACTGTGGGGATTCAGAGACAAAGAGGAGCTTTTATCAGGCAATGCACAAAAATTATTATCAAATCCAATGGAATTAATTGATTTTTTATTTAATTAATTTTATAACTCAATAATTGTTTCTGGCATCAGGTTAAAATATAATGAGATATGCAATAATTTCAGATATTCATTCAAATCTTGAATCTCTTAGAACCTTTTTTAAAATAACAAAAAATTTAAGAATAAATAAATTGATCTGTCTCGGCGATCTCGTCGGATATAATCCCAATCCCAATGAATGCGTTAAATTTATTTCCAGTATTATTAATCTTGAAATAATAAGAGGCAATCATGACAGAGCTGTTGTTTATAGTGATTACCTTGATTTTTCGGATTATGCAAAAGAAGCAGTTAAATGGACGATCAAAACTCTTGCCGTAGAATCAATGAATTATTTAAAAAGCCTGGTTATGGGGCCCAAGATTATTGATAACACTTTTGCAATATGCCACGGCTCTTTGGTTGACGAGGACAATTACCTTTTATCCAAACATTATACTGTTGAAGATTTTAACTGGCTTATCAAAAATAATATGCGGCTTTCATTTTTCGGGCACACCCATTATCAGACAGCATTTTCATTGGATGGCGAGGGATCAATAAATACAATAAAAGACAGTACGATCATGCTGGAAAAGGATAAATATTATCTGGTCAATCCGGGATCCATCGGTCAGCCCAGAGATAATAATCCAATGGCAGGTTTCGCTGTTTATGACACTGAAACTTCACGGATCGATATAATCAGATATGAATATCCTATTAATATCACTCAAAATAAAATCTTAAAAAACCATCTCCCCGAATTTTTAGCATTCAGACTTGAGCTTGGAAAATAATTTAAAACTTTTTTAAAAATTTATATTGGATATTTTCAACTAATAAGATAAAATATAATTGAACGGTGATCTTTGCGTTTTTTTAAATTTGAAGTTGATATTAAAAAGAGTAAAATAAAATATTTAAAAAATTTAAAGCTGATAAATTTTAATATTTGAACAATATATTAATTGAATATAATAATATGAGTTTGTTAATGGGTGGCACAATAAAGAAATCCAGGTCAAGGTTTTATTATTTTGATTTAAAGGAGGGGCAGTATCTATTTTATGCTGCCGTTAACAAAAATTTATGACAAGAGAAGAAAAAATTGGAATTATAGAAAAAATCGATATTTTTAAAAATTTATTGCATGAAGACTTTGTCCAGATCGCAGAAGTTGCAAAAGAATTAACCTTTAAAAAGGGAGAAATAATCTTTGAAGAAAATTCAAATGCCGACGGATTTTATATCATCTGTAAAGGTAAAGTTGAAATATTAAAAAAAGGCGAGGATACGGATCAGCTTGAAGTCCTTGCGGTAAAAAAAGACGGAGAGGTATTCGGTGAAATGGCCATTATTGACGAAATGCCGAGAAGCGCAACCATAAAAGCCAAGACCGATCTGACTTTACTTAAAATAAGCAAAGATATTTTTAATGAACTGCTCAAATCATTTTCACATATCACAGTGGAAATTGCAAGAAATGTCTGCTCTACAGTAAGAAGTTCCAACAGCAATTATATCAGAGATCTGGAAAAAAGGAATAAACAGCTTAAAAGCGCTTATCAGCAGTTAAAAAAGACCCAAAATGAATTAATTCAGGCAGAAAAACTCTCTTTAGTAGGCAAATTTGCTTCTCTTATAATTCATGATATCAAAAATCCGATGTCTAACATAAAAGCTTATGCAGAGTTGATCAGTATGAACAATCCCAGCGACACAAAAACAAAAAAATCAACGGATATAATCATTCATGAGGTTGAAAGATTAAACAATATGGCATCCGAACTTCTGGAGTTTTCCAGAGGAGATATGCAGCTGAATAAAACTCCCATAAATATTTCAGCGTTCATTTCAACAATGATCGACATAGTAAAAGAAGATTTAAATAATAGAGATATAAATATAACCCTGCCTGATAAAACAGACAGCATAGTTTTAGTGGATATAGAAAGAATGAAAAGAGTTTTTCTCAACTTAATTTCAAATTCAGCTGATGCCTTATCATCAGGAGGCAAAATAATAATTAAACTCACTGAAGAAGGCAACTGGGTAAAATGGTCCATACAGGATAACGGTTTCGGCATGGAAGAAGAGATATTGAATCGAATTTTTGAACCGTTCTTCTCTTTTAACAAAAAGGGCGGAACAGGATTAGGCATGACAATAGTGAAAAATATAGTAGAAAAACACAGCGGATATATAAAATGCGCAAGCAAAAAAAATCACGGTACAAAATTTGATATTTATCTGCCCAAAGCATAATTTGAAATTTTACTGCGGATTTTTTTGGCGCCTAAGCTAAGGGTAAAGCCTACTTTCAAGTAGTTTTTAACATTATATTATTTGTCTTGTCATTTCGATCCCGATTGCAAATCGGGAGAGAAATCTTTTAAAAGAATTTATGATTACCCTGATCAGTAAGATTTCTCCTCACTTTGTTCGCAGAAATGATATAAATCAGCTCTGCTGCAATTGTTCACACTTACAGAGACAGTCAAAAGACAGTCATTTACTCTAAGTGCATTAGAATATTAATATGCTTTTTGTCATATTTCTTTATTATGATTTAATAAAATTTGATTTATTAAATTGAAAATGCAAATTATACAGTTCAACCGTACAATTTAATACAAGCCCCTTCCGGTTATCCTTTGCGCCCAAAAAAAATTAAGCCTTTGCATCTAAAGAATATTTTCAATTAAAATATCAGGCTGATCATAAAACTCTGTCATGCTGTTTATCAATCTTGCTTTTTTGAAAAATCTTAAATCTTTTAAAAAGATTTCTTCTTCCGATATAATTTTTTGCTCAATGAGCTTTTCTCTTTTTGTCCCTTTAAGCAAAGGGCAAAAAGGAGTAATCCAATTATTGCCGTTAAAAAAAACTATATTGGAAATTGAAGTATCCGTAATCCTGTCATTTTTTATGATTAATATATCATCACAGGTTTCTTTCATTTTAAGAAGTTTATTTATCTCTTCCCTGTTTTCATATTTATATGAATAATCAATATCATCAGCATGAACAATTTTCAACGAATTGATCTTTCTGACAGAATAAGGCAAGAATTCTATCTTTTTTATTTCACTGCCATAAACGACCCTGCATTTGTATAAATCATCTGTGATATGTCCAGGAATATTAATTATTTTATTAAGATCAAGAAAACCGTCAATGTTAAATAAATTTTTTCTTGAATCATTCATTCTCTTATTATGAAAAACAATATTATATAATTTCTTGTCTTTTACTTTAATTGTTTCCAGTAACAGGCACATAGATCTTTTCCAATAGTTCATTATATTCTTTGTTTACATCACTGTAAATAGTTATGCCGCCGCCGCTTTTATAATACATTTTATTGTTTGCCTTTTCAATAAATCTTATCATTACTCCGCTGTCAAGCTTCTCACCGTCATAATAACCGTAAATACCCGTATAATATCCTCTTTTATAATTTTCAACATCTTTAATTATCTCAACACACTTTTTTTTCGGAGCGCCTGTAACAGAGCCTGCAGGCAGGAGTGAAAAAATGATATCCCCAAGTCTGTTCCGCCAATCTGGATCCAGGTCGCCGCAGATCTCGGAGCTTACCTGTAAAAGATCTTTATTACAGGTGTTTATCCTGTCAATATACCGGAATTTATTTACCCTGACATTCTTTGCAACCATGCCGAGATCATTACTGATCAGGTCAACAATTGTAATATGTTCCGAAAACTCTTTTTCATCGTTTATTATTAATTTTTCGGCATCAGGTATTGAGGCGTCGATTGTTCCTTTCATCGGATATGAATAAATTTTATTGTCTTTAATGATCACAAACTGTTCAGGAGAAAATACAACAAATTTATCTTTATAATAAAGCTTATATTTTGCATCACTCAAATAAAAAATTTCTTTTAATGTCAGATTTGAATTGATAGGGGTTTTAAAAGTCAGGTTTAAAAGAAAACTGTTCCCTTTTTTTTCTTCATTTATAACTTTATTAAATGCCTTTTCATAAACACTGAAATCAACCGGATTCTTTTCAAATAATAATTCCTTATTTAAATTATTGGCAGAATCATGATTTTTAAAACCTCTTATGTCATATAAAATTTCATTATTATTTATTTTATTTAACGGAATCACCAGACTTTTCCTCAGATCAAAGTCAATAATAAATAAAAAGGGAATTCTTTTTTCTGCAAGTAAATTGATTTTCTGCTTCATTAAAAAAACATATAGCATAATTTTTAAACTTTATAATTAAATAATTGATAAATTTTATTGACATTTATTTTTTAATATTTCTATAATGTCATATTAATCATTTTTTGTTTAATAAAAATTTTAAAGCATTTTTTATGTTAAAACCTTTTATTCTTAAAAATATTTTTATAATTTTATTTATAGTATTAATAGGAATCATATTGTATTTTACTTATATTGCTCAGGCTGTCATAGTTCCTATTATATTTTCTTTCTTCACTGCTTTTTTACTGCACCCCATAATAATAAAATTAACTAAACTGAGAATACCGTATTGGCTTTCGGCGATTATTGTTTATCTTTTATTTTTAATCTTTTTTGTTATTATAATAACAACTTTGACTGTTTCCATAATTAATTTACTCAATTACATGCCATTGCTGATCAAAACCATACAGAGTAAATTTGATTATGTTTTAAATTGGCTTAATAATATTGATTTTATAAAAGAATTTATCGATGCTCAAAAAGATAAATTTATTTTAAACGAAAATATATCCAATTTAATGACTTTAACAAATTTTAACAGATATATATTAACACCTCTTAATTTCATATTCAGTATTTTAAGAGGATATATCATATATTTCATAGCCCTTATATTTATTATTCCTGTTGTTGATATTATTCCGGAAAAAATAATGTCAGCCTTTAAGGATGAATACGGCATTAAATTAAACAACATCTTAAATGACATTATAAGCAAAATACAAAACTATGTATTTGCAAAATTTATCATCAGTTTAGTTGTAGGAATATTCAGCCTTGTTATATGTCTGGTCTTTAAAATTAAATTTGCTTTTCTTTGGGCAACATTGATATTTTTATTGAATTTTATACCATTTTTCGGAACTTTCATTGCATTGACATTGACAATATTAATGCATTTCATACAATATCAGTCAATAATCTTTTCTTTGCTGCTGTATGCTTCATTAATGACAATTCAGGTAATTATGGAAAATTTTATTCAGCCTAAGTTCATCAGCGACAGTGTAAACTTAAGTCCCATAGTCATTATAACAAGCATTCTTATATGGGGTTATATCTGGGGATTATCCGGAATTTTACTGGCAGTTCCGATTACAAGCATAATTAATATAATATTCAGCAATATATCCTCTTTAAAGCCGATAAGCTCGATCATCAGTTCAAAATAATGGATACTATTTCTTTTTACTTAATTTAACAGCGATTCTGACCATATTTGCAAAACCGAAAATTATTCCTGAAAACAAAAAAATAATTGTCATGATCTGCTTCGTTTTAAATAATTTATCTAAATAAGTCCCGATAAAAAATCCGGCCAATGTTGAAAATATAAAAGAAAAACCTAAAGAGCTGTATTCAAAAAATTTAAAATTACCCTTTTTTTTATCACTGTTATCCATTTTTAACCTTTATTAATAATCCTGTCATTCTCTAGCGAATGCATGGAACATCCCCAGTTTTTTTTATTTTGTCATTTCGAACGAAGTGAGAAATCTTTTTATATTATAACAATTTTTGTTTAATTTCACTGATAAAATAAATATAAATTGAGAATATATAAAAAGTTTCTATAAAAAAATAACAAAAAATACAAGCTTCCATACATAATGAAAACCGGTTTTTTCCGGTCCGTCTTTTGCGCCAAAAAAATGATGCCTGAACGGCTTATGCAAAAGCGGCAATTCATCAGTTTGAAAATAATTTGATCCTTAAATAAACAACCGCTTTTTTCATATAAGGATCCAAACAATAAAAATAAACTATCAAAAATATAAAAAAGATTACGGAAAAATATCCCGGAATATCAATCAATTCAACTGAAGGTATAATATCAAGTAATGATATTAATTTTAAAAACAGATAACAAATTAACTCAATGATTTTAAAAATGATCATTATCTTAAAAAAAAGACTGAAAATTATCAAAAAAAATAAAACCGTAAAAACAAATGAAAAGAGCGGAACTACAATAATCGAGCTTAACAATGAAAAAAATGGGACCTTTTCAAACACAGCCCATTGCAGCATAAAAACCGACAAAAAAGCGGACAATGTAACTGAAATTAAATTTTTGATCTTTTCCGGGATTTTATAAAAAAGCTTATCTTTGATTATGTTATTAAATAAAAGAATTCCGGCAGTGGCAAAAAATGAAAATTGAAATCCGAGATCAAAAACAAAAAAAGGATTGATAAAACATAAGATAACCGCTGATATCGATAAAATCGACATACCGGCAGATGTAATTCCCGCTATAAAAAAAGCAGTTGAAATTATGTACATATAAAATGCCCTCTGGCTGGAAGCTGATTCTGAAATAATAAAAATATATACGGATAAAAAAACAATGCTTATCATCAATGATTTTGATTTTGAAATAATCAGATTAAAAATCTTAAAAATTATTATCCCGAGGAATCCGAAATTAAACCCGCTTATTGCCAGAAGATGAATCATCCCCGTGTTAATGAACTGCCTGTTTATTTCCTCATCCAGACCGCTTCTTATGCCGAAAAAAACCGACTGAATGAACAAAAAGCTTTGACCGTTTAATTCAGCGCAAATCATTTTTAAAATCTTTTCTCTGACCCTGCACAGACTGCTTTTTATCAAATCCGTAAAAAAAGGCATGAATATTTTATTATTAGTAATCTCAATGTCATCCGGATCGCATCTGATTATCCCGTAAATATTTTTATAAAACAAATTCTCCCTGTAGCTGAAATTAAATATTTTGTTTTGAGGCAGTATGAAGCTCTTATTTATTGTGATGATATTTCCTTTATCAACAGGACAGTTTATATCATTGATTTTTAATAATATCCTGAATTTCTTAATTGATTTTAAATAATCTGATGTATCTGTTTTTTTCACAGCGATCACGCTTATCACCGTTTCTTTTTTGGCGTTGTGAAGAACCGGAAACGTCTCAACCTTACCGATCAAGCCTGTATTATCATTTATCATTTCCTTAAAATAATCATATGAATTGCATATATCTTTTAATCTTAAAAAAAACATAGGCAAAATCAGCCAGATAATTATTAAGCTGATATAAATCCTTTTCTTTTTGAACAAACAGCTTAATATAAAAATTATAACAGTTAACGGCAGATATATCAGCATTATGATAAACAGCTGTATATCGGTTTTAGATTTAACATAAACTGTAATAATCATTAATACAGATAGAACCAGAGGCAGGGAAATGATATCCGCTATTTTTTTCATTTATTATCCTGTTATCAAGGTTTATAAATATATTTTTCATTATTATTAATATGCGGATTTGTAATTTTTCTTTACTTTTTGCAAAAATAAATTTGCAAAACCTCAAATTCCCTACTATAATTTAAACGGGCGTTCTTTTAAACTAGAATTATGGATACAAACAATAAGCTGATTAATCTAATTCTAATATTATCAGTTATTATAATGTTAACAGTATTTTTAGTACAATGCGATTTAATGTATCCGGAAATAAATAATACTGAATTAGAATTTTTAAAGCCTGATAAAGGCGAAAACTCATCATCTTCATCATTCTCAAATTCATCTTATTCTTATTCATCTTATTCTTATTCATCAAGTCCATATTCATCAAGCTCTTCTTCATCAAATTCATCTTCATATTCTAATAATTATCCTGATTTAAACAGCATAACCGTTAATCCGACGACAATTATCAGCTCAGGTACGCTTAATATTGACGCAACTGTAACAGATAACAGCGGATACGGTATTAATACTGTTTGGATTCAATTAAGAAGCCCGTCGCTTAGTAAATATAAAAGCACAAACTTATTTTATAATATTTCAAGCTACATAGGTTCTGTTGATTTTCAGACTTA
>Ga0105104_10002972_pt1 | contig 12224 bp, 9 predicted proteins | sample PPLLaktember2015_3_FD_87034 | JGI IMG/M metagenome (GOLD analysis project Ga0105104, IMG submission 87034) | Freshwater sediment microbial communities from Prairie Pothole Lake near Jamestown, North Dakota, USA - PPLs Lake P7 Core (6) Depth... | ecosystem: Environmental > Aquatic > Freshwater >...
AGGATGGTAAAGACCATAGAGAATCTTCATCAGGGTGCTTTTGCCAGCACCGTTCTCTCCCAATAAAGCGTGGACTTCGCCGGACTTCACATCGAAATCGATACGGTCATTGGCAAGCACGCCGGGAAAGCGCTTGGTAATGCCACGCATTTCGAGGCTATCGATGCGGGCCCGGCCGGACGGGAGTTTGTTTGCTTCTGCCATATTGTTTGCCTTTACTCTATGGTCTGATTACTTGTTTCGCGACATTCCTACCGCATTACATTATTTGACCTGACAGGCTTCTCATGAGAAGCCTGTCAGGATTCGATTTACTTGCTTCTACTTGGTGGTAATGGAGCCGTCGATGATCCCTTGGATGGTCGTATCGGCCAAGGCCTGGACTTCCTCAGGAACTGTGTAATCCGGGTTGAATTCGATCACTTCACCGCCATTGGCAAGATCGATGACAAAGGATTGGTCACCTAACGTGCCACCCTTGATCAGGTCGATCATCTCAGCCAACACGACTTCCCAGTGATAGACCTGGCTGGCAACCACGATGGTGGGAGCCAGGGAGGTCTGGTTGGATTGCGTGCCAAACCAGAGAACATTGTTCTCTTCGGCTACGCCAATCGCACCGACAACCATCTGGGCTGTACCGGTCAGTACGTCCGCGCCGGCGGAAACATGGGTGTTTGCAGCTTCGGAGGCCAGCGCCACGTCGGAGAAGGAACCGATGTAGTTGACATTGACCTGCAGATCGGGTTTGGTCGCTTTTGCGCCCAGTACAAAGCCATCCACATAGAGTTTGGCATCGCCGGTCTCGATTGGGCCGACTACACCCATGATATCACTCTGGGAGAGGCTGGCTGCGATCACGCCATTGACATAGCCACCCTGGTCGGAAGCGGCTTCGTAAGCGAAGACATTCGGCAGACCGAAGGTGTCTACAGTGGTGCCCCAGGCAAAGCTGGTTTCGGGGAAATCGGGAGCAATCTCTTGCAGGGAAGAGCCGTATTGCGAGCCGTGGCCGATAACCAGGTCAAAGCCCTGGGAAGCATAGTCACGGAGCGCGGCGGCAGCATCATCTACCACAAACATGTTCTCCGAGTAGACGATTTCGAACATCGACTCGCCGCCCATCTCTTCCTGGATGCGCAGCAGGGCATCGTACATGCTCTGGCTGAAAGCCAGGTCATTGATAGCGCTGGGCATGACCACAGCCACGCGGAAGGGTTCTTCCGCGACAGGTTCTTCGGTCGCCGTCGGTTCTTCTGTGGCGGCAGGCTCTTCGGTGGCAGTGGGGGCGGCAGGTTGGGTGGGCTCTACAGGTGCGGGAGCTTCCGTAGCAGGAGTGCCACAAGCGCCTACCACCAATGCCAGCAAGACGAACAGGACAAACAGGCGTACAGTTTTCTTCATTTTCTTCTCCTTTTCAATCATTTATTTGAACGAACGTTTTTCATAGCGAGCAGGTTTTGCCAACGCACCTCCTGATGTGGGGGAAGCTCAATCTTCCCGTTCAAATGGTTTTGTCAGAGCCGACGGGCCGCGTACTCTCGAAACCGACGCGACCAACACCAGTATTGTCAATACATAGGGCATCATCACCGCGATATCCGACGGGATAGGAATGCCCAGCACCTGGATCCATAATTGCAGGGAGTTGACCATGCTGAATAACAGTGCGCCGCCAAGCACACCCCACGGACGCCAGCCGCCAAAATAGACTAGCGCCACGGCAATGAAGCCCAGCCCACTGGTCATGTTTTGCTGGAAGACGTTCAACAAGGCGATGGACAGGGAGGCCCCGGCCACACCTGACAGGGTCCCACCCAGCACGATCGTAAAATAGCGGATACCTGCTACCGATACCCCAAGCGAATCGGCCGCTTCGGGGTTTTCCCCCACGGAGCGGATTTTGAGACCGAGGGTGGTCTTGTTCAAAACAAACCAGGCGATGGGAACCAGTAAATAAGCCCCGTAGACCATCAGGTTCTGGCTGAAGAAGATCTCGCCCAGCCCGGGAATATCACTCAAAAACGGGATGTGAATTTTCGGGAAGCCTTTCACCGTCTCGACCGTGCCCAGCATCTTCTGGAACAGCAGATCGCTCATGCCGAGACCGAACAGGTAAAACCCGATCCCGCTGATGCCCTGCTGGGCATGCAGGTTGACAGTCACAAAGGCCATTGCCAGCCCCATGATGGCGCCCACCAGCAAGGCAACAAGCACCGCTAACCCCAAATTTCCGGTTGTGAGCGCCACATAGAAGGCGGCAAAAGCACCCAGAAGCATCTGGCCTTCCACGCCCAGGTTGAGCACACCGCTACGCTGGCCGAAGGTCTCGCCGATGGCGGCATACAGGTAAGGCGTAGCCAACCGGATACCGGAAGCCAGAATGCCGACCAGGACGGTAACAGAGAAGAGATCAGAAATCATACGCGCACCTCCGTCTTGACGGGGGCATCGGGATCAGGTTTGGGTGGCGCGTCCTCTTCTTTCGCGGCAGCCAGCCTGTGTCTTTGCCTGCGGCGGCGCCAGATCTCGCTGCTGACCACGAAGACCACCACCAGTCCGTTCAAGGCAGTCACCAATGCAGATGGCACCTGTACCACGCGCTGCATACTATTGGCTCCGACCAACAGCGCGCCAAACAAGATGGAAGCGGGAATCGACCAGATAGGGTGCAACTGTCCGAATAGCGCGGCCACGATACCATTGAATCCTGCGCTGCCGGTAAAGCCCGAAGCGGAACCATCGGTGATCATGCGATAGTTCACACCGTATACCTGGGTGGCGCCAGCCAGCCCTGAAAACGCGCCGCTTAGGAGCAGTGCCAGCACCACGTAACGTTTGACGTTGATGCCTGCATAGCGCGAGGCGTTCGGGTTCTGGCCTACAGCGCGGATACGATATCCAAGCGTAGTGCGCCAGAGCAGGATGTAAACCAGGACCGCCAGAACCACCGCGATCAGCGCGCCCAGGTGCAAACGGGTCGGCGTCCAACGCGGCAATCGAAAAGCTTCCAGCAGGCGAGCAGTCTGGGGGATTTTTGAAGCCAACTGGGCCTGGGATGGATCGATCATTGGGCCGCGCAGCATGAAGTTCATAAATTGGACAGCAATGGCGTTCATCATCACCGTACTCAGGATCTCGTTTACGTTGAAATAAGCTTTGAGGAAACCCGGGATGCCACCCCAAATCCCCCCACCGACGAACCCGGCCAGCATCGCCAGAGTGATGACCAGCCAGCCCGGCAGGTCTGTAAAGGCCAACCCTACCCAGGTAGCCAGGATCGCGCCGATGATCATCTGCCCTTCTCCGCCAATGTTGATCACATCTCCGCGGAAAGAGATACAAATGCCCAGGGCAACCAGCAGCAAAGGCGTCGCCTTGACCAGGGTCTCTGCAAAGGCATTGGTGCTGCCGAATGCGCCGTCCCAGAGGGCGCTATAGGCTTCCAATGGATTTGCCCCGAGCACAAATAACATCACCGCGCCCACGGCAAGCGCGGCCAGAGTCGCTATGACGGGCAGCAAAGCATCAAATAAGGTGCTGAGTCTAGATCGCATGAAATCCCTTTCTTCTCAAGGCCAAACAGCAAATTATATTTTCAAACAGCGACTTTTTATGTATCAACTCCATGTCTGTACCAAACTGAGTCGTAAGATTTCATCATCAAAATAATTTGCGCCCAAAGCCAACGGCAAGTTTTGTTTGCTATAAAACGATACTTTTAAAGCTAGAACAGCCTGATTCAGTGCTTTCCCCAGCAAATTGTGTATTTCTTCTTCAACCAACACTGACCGAATATCTGTCATTGCGAAGGCAATACTCTGATGGCAGTAACGTCGGAGGATCTCACTGAAATGCAACTGCCCGTCTATTTGCTCGACAGGCTCGCGAAGAAAGCTAGCTGGAATAACATTCCTGGCCAGAATAACAGGCCGGTCATCAGCGTAAAATAGACGCGTTAGAGATAGTAATTCATCGCCCGGCTCGATTGCAAGCGTAACAGCTTCCTCTTCGGTTGCTGTTTTCTTCTCTATAGCTAAAGATTTGATCGTTGGTTTATACCCATTGGTTTCGATGATGCGCACAAATTCCCATATATATCCCAGATGTGCATTTATCTCTCGAACTCTAATATTGACATATGTGCCGTCCCCCTGTTTGCGCAGGATAAGTCCGTTCACTGCCAGTTTTGCGAGCACAGTCCGCAAAGTTGCCCGGCTTACGCCAAACTCATCCGACAAATCGCTCTCGGATGGCATCCTGCTTCCGGGAGCATAGGTGCCATCATGGATTCGTCCGCGGAGGAGTTCTTCGACTTGATCTGCGATTGACTTCGTTTGAATTAAACTCATGCGATGTATTTGTTAGTGGGCAGTCGTCTGACGTTTACAGTCATTTTGTACCATAAATCACAAACAATTACAAGTACTTTTGATAATTATTAAGGATAGGATGAATATCATGGACAAGAAATCTGATGTACGCTAAGAAATTTCTTTATAGATAATTGCCCAGCACAGTGACCGTTCAATCAGTTTCAAAAGGTATACCAAGGGCAGCGGGCGGAGAGGCCCGTAGAGTACGCAATACCTTTGCGATAAACCGACGAGTTGGTCCGGGCAAAGCTGCTAATGTGCGCTCAACCCATTCTGCATTACCAATGTTGACAAGCAACAGGGTCAAAATCATGAGCGGAAAAGGTGCAACCTGCAATACCTGCGAAGGGATATTTGGCAGGCTAGGTTGCAGAACCAGTCCCAGCCATTGTAACAGAGCAAATAAATATGCGCCGAAGGCTGCCCGAAGCGGATTCCAACCACCGAAGATGGTGATCGCCAGCGCAATCCAGCCGATACCATCCAGGCCGGAAATTGTTCCCTTCCAACCGGCCTTGACACTTAACGAATAGGTTGGTCCTGCCAACCCGATGATAGCGCCGCCTAGCATCGTATAGACGTAGCGCATAAAGTTGACATTCGCGCCACGCACGAATGCCGCCGCGGGCCGCTCACCGATGCCTTGCAGCATAAGACCCGGACGAGTACGGAAAATCCACAACCAGGCCAGAAAGATCAGGAGATAGCTCAGGTAAGTCATCAAATCCTGATTGAAGAGCAATGGGCCAATAACTGGGATTTGACTGAGACCCGATACAGGCAGGGCTGGAAGACGCAGACCGGCCAGTCCCATGAACGGATTGCCGAGGAAGTACGACAGGTCACGGCAGAGCAGCGCCAGTACGAACCCAACTGCCACCTGAGATTGCTTCAAGGTTATCGAAGCGAAGGCCACTACGAGCGCTACCAACGCACCGATAAACATCCCCATCAGGAACCCCAGGAACAGGTTCTCTGTGCGAACAGAAACAGCGAAAGCACCCATTGCCGAGAGCAGGATTGTACCGTTCATCGAAAGATTAATCACACCGGCACGCTCAGAAATCGTTTCACCAATCACAGCAAAAATGACGGGAGCAGCAGCGAAAAGAACTCCGGCCAGACCAATGATAAGTGTGTTGCTATCCATGATCACCTCAAGACCGACGCATGAATTGTTGGCGTGCACCCTCGACCATTAAAACGAACAAGACGAGCATGCCCTGCAATACGCCAGAAAGGGACGAATCGAGTTTGAGCACAATCGGCAACTGGATGCTGCCAATATTGAGACCTGCAAAGAACAAGGCCACCGGCACAGCCCAAATTGCCTGGTAATTGACCAGCATGGCCACCAGCAGGCCCAGGTAGCCATATCCGCTCGAAATAGACGGAATCAGGCGGTGATATACCGCTGTTACCTGTATAGCTCCTGCCGCACCGGCCAGGGCGCCACAGAGCATGAAGGAAATCATCATGTATTGCCAGGTGGGTATTCCAAGCAAATACGCAGCCTTAAAATTCTTACCAACTGCCTTAAGTCGCAAGCCAAAGTAGGTTCCCTGTAGCATAAGATAAACAATCACAATTGCTGCCAGTGCAATAACGAGTGCCCAAGGGCTGAGGCGCAACTCTGGAAACATAGGCAGCCACAGAGCTTCGTCGAACGGCTCTGTCCCACTCATCGAACCAACTCCGGGACGTTTCCATGGACCGAAGATAAGCCATAACGTGAAAGCAGTAGCTACAAAGTTCAGGCCAAGCCCGCCAAAGATTTCGTTCACACCCCCAAAGGTTTTGAGCACGCCCGTCAGAGAAGCCCACAGCGCCCCACCGACCATCCCACCAAGGATAGAGAGCACGATGATCAGCGCGGGGGGCAGTCCGCTATCTTGCAAGAGGCGCAACATCCAGGTAGTGGCAATCGCACCCAGAGTGATTTGCCCTTCCACACCAATGTTCCACAGCCCGGCCGAAAAGGTGATGAGCAGGCCTGTGCTGGTCAGCAATAAAGGAACCCAACTGACCAGTACATCCGTAAATTTCTTGAATGAGCCAACAGATCCGCTAATAATGTTCTTATAGGCTTCCAAAGGAGGCGCGCCAACGGCCAGCAAGATTAACGTAGTAAACAAAATTGCTAAAACAAGCGCCGCGAGCTGAAATCCGAGGTTAATCAAACGGCTATTTTTGGTCATTTGTATCCTCATGCTTCTTGTTCCGGCCAATTCTTACCGCCGATAAGTTGTCCAAGTTGCTCGATGGTTATGGTAGCGGCATCCAACGGTTGGGATACCTTGCCACTGAAGAATACCAACACGCGGTCGCTATATTGCAAAATTTCTTCCAAATCTGAAGAGATAAAAATGATAGCCGCGCCTTTCCTACAACGTTCCTTCAACTTTCTCCAAATGTAAATCACCGACTCAATATCCAGGCCACGTGTAGGATGCTCGATCAGCACAAGCGCAAGCGGATCCCGCAAAAGGGAGAGCAGCGCCCTCTGCTGGTTGCCACCTGAAAGCGACTCGACTTGGCTAGACGGCAACCCCTTGATATTGAAAGATTTAATGCGTTCGTCGGCCATATTTCGACCTTTTTCGTGGTCGATGAACACACCGTTCTGCTTCTCAGCTAGCACGAAATGCTCGGTCAACGTCAATCCCGGCACCAGGGCTTCTTCCAGGCGTGCTGCTGGTAAAAATTCCACGCCGTTCTTCTTGAAGATGTGATATGACTTACCAGTTAAATCCTGCCCGTTGACCTGGATGCGACCAGCCACCGTTCGCAGTAACCCGGCGCAAGCCCGCAGGAAAGGCCCCTGGCCGCTGCCTTCCAGGCCAGCCAGCCCAATCACCTCTCCCCTGCAGACTTTGAGATTAGCACCTCTGATCTTGAGCCTGACATCTTCAATGCCCATATCGCTCAAGGTCAGCACACTACCTTCCTGACCCTCGGTCTGCCGCGCTCCAAGGATGATTTCCTTGCCGAACATCATCTCCACCAAATTCTTTGTGGAGAATGGACTCTTCGCCTCGCCGACCAGCTTTCCCTGCCGCAACACCGCTACCTGGTCGCAGAGTTTTTCCACGTCTTCGAGTTTATGCGAAACAAAGATCACGGTGATGGCTTGCTCAGGGAATTTTTTCAATGTGGCGAAAAGTTTTTCTTTCTGCGCGGCGCTGATGCCTGTTGTCGGTTCATCGAGAATTAAAACCCGCGCACCCAAAAACAAAAGGCGTATGATTTCAAGCTGTTGACGTTCACCTACCGTTAGGGAGTCCACATAGCTTTCCGGATCGAGAGAAAATCCAAATTCCCTGATAAGCAGGTTGAAGTCTTGTATGGCTTCTTTTCGATTCGGAAAGAAGCCGCCTGGAAGGCCGAGTAAAAAATTATCCAGAAGGCGCATGGGAGGAAAGTCCAGCGGGTCCTGGTGCAACATCCCCACGCCGTGTTTAATGGCGTCCGCCGGGGATTTGATGATGACGGGCTTTCCATCCAGCAAAATTTCGCCGCCATCGGCTTGCATGAAGCCCGAAAGAATTTTCATGAGGGTGCTCTTGCCCGCGCCGTTTTCGCCAAGAATGCCTTGAATGGTTCCCGAGGGAATATCCAGCGAAATGTTATCGTTGGCATGATTCGGTCCAAAATATTTGTGGATGCCGCGCAACTCAACCTGCATGGGTTTATCCTTCTTTGCTTGCGTTAGAAAAGAGTAGGGGAAGGCCTCTGCCTTCCCCCGTGGGTAAATCTAAGACTATTCGGAAACGCTCTGGCCTTCCATGCCTTCCAGCAATTGCGGCAGGTACCAGACTTCCTGGTCTGTGGCGACCTGACCATCTGTGAGATAGGCAGTGCCATCTTGCAGATTGATCGGGCCAGTCCAGAGATTCAAACCACCGGCGAGTGCTTCAATGAACGAGTCCAGGTTTGCGGCTGCATCTTCGGCTAGGGCAGCCCCTTTGACAAAGCCGACTGCGCTGGTATCGATGTTGTTGATATCAGACCAATCAGGCCCATTCCACTCGAAGTGAGACTCAAACGTGCCATCCATGGCAGCGCCGATATTCGCGACATAGGCAGGACCCCAGTTGAAATAAGGCACACCCACGCAGACTTCGGCACCTTCGTCACAGGAACCAATGAAGTCATAAGGGATCGCCCATACTTCTTTGCCAGCCGCAGCAGCCTTTTTTGCCTCGGTGAGGCCTTCTGTGGTATCGATGCCAGAGATGATCACATCGTATCCACTATTGATGAAGTCGTTGGCAACCTGAGTTGGGTCCGAGGTAACACCGGGAATGTTGAACCAGAAACCAATCCAGGTGACCTTGAACTGCAGGTCGGCGGCATCATTACCGAGGTACTCGGTCCAGCAATATTTAGCGCCCAGGTAAGCGGAAGCAGCCAGGCGGCGAGTTTCATCGTTGATCAATGGGCCAAGGTAACCAATCTGACCAGTCTTGGTGGTCAGGGCAGCGGCACAACCGGCCATCATCTTGCCGTATTCCATACGGCCCATGATGTTGACCATGTTAGGGATTTCCTCGAAGGCTTTGCCATCTTCCCAAACCTGATCGCCGGAAGCCATGATAACCTGGATGTCAGGATTTGCCTTGGCAAAGGTCGTGCTGGCGTCTTTCATGTCATCAGAGTTGAAGATGACCAGCTTGGCGCCTTGTGCAACCAAATCCTCAGCTAGTTGGTCAGGCGTGGTGCCTGGGCGGTCAGCCGGATTGACTTTGTCGATGTAGACCATCTTGGCGCCAAGTTTCTCTTCTACGTACAGGCCAGCCTCATAATGGGCCTGGCTCCAGCCATGGTCATTATATGGGCCAACCATCAATATCCCAAATACGAACTGCTCGGCGGGCGGTTCAGTCGCTGCCGGCTCTTCGGTAGCTGCCGGAGCTTCGGTCTCAGCGGAGGGTTCAGTTGCGGCGGGTTCAGTCGGTTCAGCCGGCGCAGCGGGCTCAGCGGGTGTAGCCGTACCACCGCAAGCCGATGCGATCATCACAAAGGCCAGCGCAATCGTTAAGATTCGCAACATTGTAAGGCGATTCATTTTTTACTCCTCGAAAGTATAGGTTTAGTGGATCGACAAATTAGCAAGAAGCGTTTTATGTTTTGAGAAGTAGTACCTCCTTTCCTTTGAAAATGTCTAGACAATAGGCACTATTCTACTTGTAAGGCATATTTTCGGCAACTAATTGTGTCTTAAAACCTGTGCGAACGCAAGTCACAAGTTTCACGGATTACACACGAACAATGTCTTAGCTTGTGCAATAAAGCCGGCTTTTTCTAGCGAAGCGGGCACCTCCCGATCAATTCGATCCCACAACCTGCACAACAAAGGCCCGACAAAATTTTTCGAGACTTTGTAAGAAATTTGAGAATACTCAAGCGCCTGTTCCCATTCGCCAATATGAGCATAGCCTTCCACGAAGACAAATCGCTCAAGAGGATCGTTTGGGTGATCGTCCAATTTGAAGGTCTTATCGCCCAGGTCAGCTACTTGTTGCCAATCTTCCATCTGTCGCGCCAGGTCTGCCTGCTCGAAATAGTAACACCAGCCATGTTCCGGTTCAGGGCCATAAATCTCCGGCATGCGTGAATTCGATTCATGATCCAAAATTGGCGCAGGGGAAGAAATCATGGCAGCTTCGCGCATTAAACTGTCATCGGGGATCAGGTGATTGTACGGGTCGATTTCCGGGTCTAGCAACCTCAGGCAGCCCGGCGGCGCATAGTAAAAAGCCACAACCTGCGAAGTATTCCCCTCGAACTGCCCAGCCAGATAGTCATATGTTACCTGTAAGCCCGGCTCCATACTCGTCAGCGCGCCACCCAGCCGATTGGTGGGATAGAAAAGCAGATAATCTACACGGCTGGTGTGGTTATCCGGCGCGTAGATCCAATTCAAGGCCGCGCCAATCGAATTATCAGCATAAAAGGCCAGTTCCTCGTTCATCAGCACAATGGTGCCTGGCTCCAGTCCCGGTACACGCCAGGTCATCTGCCAAAATAAGTTCTTTTGCGCGTTCCAATCGCGGCGGAACTCATTCGACCACTGGAACTGCCGCCCGGCCGCGAGCGAAACGAGCACCGCTAAAAGGATCCAATTTAGTTGACGCGGCAACAAGGCCAGCAAACCGGCCAACAGCAGGCTGACCCCCAACATAAACGACAACGTTGCGCGGTTGGCCGGATATCCTAACGAGACCGGCACGCCCGTCAGCCAGAAGGGCCAGCCCGCCACTAACAGGATGAAAAAGCCCAAACCAATGGCCCAAATTGAATCTTTTTTGTCGCTTCCTACTGGACCCCCAACCTGCCTCCCGAACCAGGCAACGACCAGCAGCCCATACGTGACCAGCGTCACTGCCCCGTAAACCAGCGTGGTGCGCGGACCGTCGGTCGCCAGGTCAGGCAGCCGGAAGACCTGCGCCCAGGCCGCTACGGCGACCGTCCACAGGCTGGCCGGTATGGTGGTGAGCAAATTGAACGGGGTCGTCCCGGCCTGGTCAGCACCGATCTCGTAGATCTGGTTGTTGAAGATGAATAAACGGGATAAGACCGCAGCCACGAAGACGGCCAGATACGGCGCCCACAGGCCTAAAGTCCGGCGCAGACGCGTGCGGAAGTCCAGGTCTTCCTCGCGCAGCGCAGTCCAGATGACGGCCGGCCGCATCAACTCCAGCACGAAGAAATATTCGTGCATCCACAGGTTCAACGCGGAAAAGAGCATGCCGAATCCCGTCTTGAGCCAGTAACGGTCCCGCCAGGCGCGCAGCATTAAGTAAAATGAAAATAAGAAGAAATTGAGAACAATGAAAAAATGACCGTAAAGGTAAGCCCCCGATTGTTGGTTGAAACCGGGATAGATCAGGAAAAGCAGCGCGGCCCCGAGCACCAGACGCGGCTGCTTTGGGAACAGTTCCCGCAGGATGGCCCAGGCCAGCAGACCCGACAGCCAGCGCCAGAACAGCGCGAAAACCTGCCAGTAGAATGGGACTTGCGGGAAGAGCCGCGTGGTAACCTGATAGAGCAGGCCCCACACCGGGCGATTGGTGGAAAAATAACGCGCCATCGCCTCCGGCCCGAACTGGTAACGGATCCACGACATGGGCAGATCGTCCCAATAAAAACCTAGTTGCGGCATTAGCAGCCCGTAGGCTAGGACTGCTACGATTGCCAGCACCAATGGTGGGGAGGTGAGCGATGCGACTATTCGTTTCATTGTCTTAGTTTGGTAGTTCAGTGGTTTAGTAGTTTTTTAGTTGGGTAGTCGCCTGCCTAAAAGTGACTACCCAACTACACAACTATCCGACTAAGGAACTATGGAACTAAGGAAAGATCCACGTCCCGGTCTCACCCTTAATGGCGCGACCGATGTTTTCGGGATTAGTGATGAGGGCTTGTTTTCCACCCGCCTCCAGGTACCAGATGATGGCCTCGATCTTGGGTGCCATCGAGCCTTTGGCGAAATGGGTGCCTTCCGCAAGGTACTGTTTGGCTTCGGCCAGGGTCATTTTGTCGAGCCACTTTTCATCCGGCTTGCCGAAGTTGAGGGCGACCTTCTCAACCGCAGTGGAGATGACGAACAGGTCGGCCTTGACCTTTTGCGCCAGCAAACTGGAGGCAAAATCCTTGTCAATCACGGCGGCTGTGCCTTCGTAGTTCCCATCCCCGGGATCGATGACGGGGATGCCGCCACCACCGACTGTGATGGTAATGATACCCCGCTCCAGCAAGGTTTCGACCGTTTCGAGTTCGACGATTTCTTTGGGTAGCGGCGAAGCCACCACCCGACGCCAGCCGCGACCGGCATCCTCCACCACAGTC
>Ga0105104_10002973_pt1 | contig 12222 bp, 10 predicted proteins | sample PPLLaktember2015_3_FD_87034 | JGI IMG/M metagenome (GOLD analysis project Ga0105104, IMG submission 87034) | Freshwater sediment microbial communities from Prairie Pothole Lake near Jamestown, North Dakota, USA - PPLs Lake P7 Core (6) Depth... | ecosystem: Environmental > Aquatic > Freshwater >...
CGAGGAGTTCTTCATGCGCCAGGTCGCCGGCCATGCATCGGCGCGCGAGGTGGACCTGTAAGCGCTGTTCTTGTTCCTGATTCCTGATTCCTGAATCCTGGATCCTGAATCCTGAATCCTAATCGATGATCCTCCCCGCCATCGCCCTCAGCGTGTTCCGTGAGTCGGTGCGCGACAAGGTCTTCTACAACCTGTTGCTGTTCGCGGTCATCCTCGTCGGCGCTTCGCTGCTCGTGGGCCAGACGACCGCCGGGCAGGACCTGAAGATCATCAAGGACCTGGGCCTCGCGGCGACCTCGCTGTTCGGCCTGTTCATCGCGGTGTTCATCGGCATCGGCCTGGTGTGGAAGGAAGTCGAGCGACGCAGCGTCTACAGCCTGCTGTCGAAGCCGGTCCGCCGGTCGGACCTCGTGCTCGGCAAGTACCTCGGCCTCGTCTTCACGCTGCTGGTCAACGTCGCGGTGATGGCGCTCGCGCTGTACGGGCTGCTCGGCTACGTGCACCTCACGACCGGCGAGGCCGAGCGGCTGGCATGGGAGGCCCCGGCGGCGGACCCGGCGCTGCTGATTGCCTTCGCGCTGATCTTCGCGCAGCTGATGCTGGTGACGGCGCTCGCGCTGTTCTTCTCCACGTTCTCGAGCCCCATGCTCTCGGCCGCCTTCACCTTCGGCCTCTACATCGTCGGGCACTTCAATGCAGACCTGAAGAACTTCGAGGCGATCGTCCCCTCGCGGCCCGTCGCGTGGCTTGCCCGGGGGCTCTACTACCTCCTGCCGAACCTCGCGCCGTTCGAAATCAAGGCGCAGGTGGTGCACGGGCAGGCGGTGGCGGCCGGGCACGTCGGCCTCACGCTTGCCTACGCAGCGGTCTACATCGCCGCGCTGCTGCTGGCGGCCTCGGTCATCTTCTCCCGGCGGGATCTCAAATGAGCGCCGCGGGCACGGGGCTTCGCGGCGCGGGCGTGGCGCTGGCCCTGGCTGGCCTCGTCGGGACGGCCGTGGGGCTGCAGGTGGTCCGCGACCGAGTCTACGGCGAGCCGCGTCCCGAGCGCGGCTTCCTGTACCTGCAGTCGCCGCAGACGGTGCGCCGGCTCTCGTTGTCGTACGCGGCGCTGCTCGCGGACCTCTACTGGGTTCGGGCGGTGCAGTACTACGGCGGCAACCGGTTGGCCAAAGAACCCAACCGCAATTACGATCTCCTCTACCCGCTGCTCGACATCACCACGACCCTCGACCCGGCGTTCAACATCGCCTACCGCTTCGGGGCCGTCTTTCTGGCGGCGCCGTTTCCCGGCGGCGCCGGACGGCCGGACCTCGCGATTGCCCTTCTGGAGAAGGGCTTCCGGGCGAACCCGCGCCGGTGGCACTACCTGTACGACATCGGGTTCGTGCACTACTGGGAGCTGAGCGACTTCCCGGGGGCGGCGCGGTGGTTCGAGAAGGCGGCGGACGTGCCGGGTGCGCCGTGGTGGCTCCGGTCGATGGCCGCCGTGACGGCGACGCAGGGCGGCGACCGGCGGGCCTCACGGCTGCTGTGGCAGGTGCAACTGGACAACGCGGAGAACGACTGGGTCCGGAACAATGCAGCGCTGCGCCTCCGGCAGCTGGACGCCCTGGACCAGATCGATGCCCTCACCGAAGCGCTCCGGCAGTACACCGCCCGGTCGGGTGCGGGGCTCCGCCGCTGGGAGGACCTGGTGCGAGCAGGGGTGATCCCCGGCATGCCCCGGGATCCCACCGGGGTGCCGTACATCATCGACCCCGACAGCGGGGTCGTCACCGTTTCGCCGGAGTCCGACCTGTACCCGTTGCCGGTCGGGCCTCGGGCGACGCCACGCGCGCGCTGAGGGTCACGATGCCAATGGTCCTTGCCGGTCTCTTCGGTCTCCTGATCGGCAGCTTCCTGAACGTCTGCATCTACCGCCTGCCCCGCGACCTCTCGATCGTGTGGCCGGCGTCGCGCTGCACGACGTGCGGCCGCGAGCTCTCCTGGTACGAGAACATTCCTGTCATCAGCTACCTCGCGCTGCGAGCCCGCTGCCGCTCCTGCGGCGAGCGGATCAGCCCGATGTACCCGCTGATCGAGATCGTCACGGCGCTGATCTTCGCCGGCGCGCTGGCCTGGTACGGCTTGACGCCGCTGTTCGCGGTACGGCTGGTCTTCGCCTGCGCAATGGTCGTGCTGTCCGTCATCGATCTGCAGCATCAGATCCTGCCGAACGAGATCACCCTTCCCGGCATTGCGGTTGGGCTGGTGGCGAGCGTGTTCCTGGAGCCGGGGTTCCGCGACGCGCTCATCGGGGCGGTGGCCGGCGCGGCGATCCTGTGGCTGATCGCATGGACGTACGAACGGCTGCGCCACCAGGAGGGCCTCGGTTTCGGCGACGTGAAGATGCTCGCGATGATCGGCGCGTTCCTGGGCTGGCCCTCGATGCTCCTGACCCTCGTGATCGCGTCGTTCCTCGGCTCGGTCGTGGGCCTCTCGCTCATCGCGTCGAACCGGGGAGACCTGGGTTCGAAGCTGCCGTTCGGCACCTTCCTCGCGGCAGCCGCCATCGTGTCGGCACTCGCCGGACCCGACATCATCGCCTGGTACGCGGGGTTTTACAGATAGCAGGCAGCCGGCAGCTTGCGGCTTGCAGCAGATCACGCCGGTCCGCTGGATCGGGTCGTCTCCCGGCAGTGTCGAGGGTTGCACTGCCAGCTGTCAGCTGCGAGCTGCCAGCTTCACCGGTCGAAAGCCAGAACGACATGTCGCAAGCCGCATACGCCCTTGTCGGCCTCACCGCGCTCGTCGCCGGGCTCGTGGCGGTGCTGGTCTTCGCCTTCCTGCGCTTCGGCTCGGCGGTGCGGGACATGAAACGCCAGGTGCACGAAGGCAACGCGGAGCGCGCGTTCGTGGCGGGCGCCCTCGAGGAGGCCATCGGCCGGCTCCGCGAGCAGGGCCGTGAGATGACGGCGCGCGCCGAGAACTCCGAGCGCCTGAACAGCGAGATCGTCTCCAGCCTCACGTCGGGCCTGCTGGTGGTCGGACTCCGCGGCGAGGTCCGGATGCTGAACCCCGCCGGCCGCCGGCTCCTGCGCCTCGCGCCGGGAGACGCGGCCGGGCACTTCCGGGCCCTGCTCCAGGAAGCGCCGCCGATCGCCGACGTCGTCGAGGAGTGCCTGTCGAGCGCGCAACCGGTCGTCCGCCGGGCCGTCACCATCCGGCGGCGGGATCAGGCGCACTCGCACCTGGGCGTCACCGTCTCCCCTCTGTTCGACGAGCGAGGGGCGTTGCAGGGGGCGGTCTGCCTCTTCTCCGACCTGACCGCGGTGATGGAGCTCGAGGAGCAGGTGCGGCTGAAGGAAAGCCTCTCGCGCCTCGGGGAACTCACCGCCGGCCTCGCGCACGAGTTCCGGAATGGCCTCGCGACGATCCACGGCTACGCGCGGCTCATGGCTCCGGAGAAGGTCACAGCCGAATACGCGCCGTACGTGCAGGCCATCCGTGAAGAGACCGACACACTCGGCCGGGTCGTGAACAACTTCCTCAACTTTGCGCGCCCCGTGCAGCTCACGCTCGCGCCCCTGCAGCCCGAACCGCTCGTCCGCCAGGCGTGCGCCGAGATCGAGGCCGACGTGCGCGCGCGCGGCGGGGACGTGACGGTGTCGGGCTCCTTCGCAGTCGTCGAGGGAGACGAGGTCCTCTTGAAGCAGGCGCTGTCGAATCTCCTCCGCAATGCGGTCGAGGCGTGTGCCTGTGTGGACCGGCCGCCGCGGATCGAGGTGGAGTCGCGCGTGGACGGCGCCAGCCGCCTCCTGCGGATCGGCGTCGCGGACAACGGGCGCGGCATCGAACCCTCCGCGCGTGAAAAGCTGTTCCGGCCGTTCTTCACGACCAAGGACCAGGGCACGGGCCTCGGACTCGCGCTCGTGCAGAAGATTGCGGTGTCGCACAACGGGCGCGTCCAGGCCTCCGACCGAGACGGCGGCGGCGCCGTGTTCACGCTCGTCCTCCCGCTGGCAGGACACTGAGACCGCGAAGCCTGCGACTCGATCACCGGCGAGCCCTGAGGGCAGGCCTGCGAGCCAGGCCGAAGTCGAAGGGCCTCTGGCAGGTCGCTGATTCCGTGGGTTCGTCGGGGCGGAGCTTGGCTCCGCCCGGCACGGCGAAGAAGCTGCAGCGCTCCGCCGCGTCCGCCTGGCAGTTCCTGCGATCTCCTTCCGGCCCTTCCCGCCACCGCCGGCAAAATCACCGCGTTCCAGCGTGGTCCTCTCGTTGCAGAGGGACCTGCCGAGCGTCGGATCAACGATCGGGTTGCGGGTACGACCGCGCGACGGGCGTGCCGGCCTGACGGCGTCCCCTGATCCCGATCCCCGACCCCTGTCTTCTCTGGCCGAAGGCTTCCATGCGTCGATCCGGTTTCACCCTGCTCGAAGTGGCCGTCGCGCTCGGTCTGCTTGCGGGCGCCGTCGTGGCGCTTGCGCATCTCCTGCTTGCGTCAGCCGAAGCCGGCCGGGACACCTGGCGTGCGGACGTTGCCTCGGTCCTCGCGCAGGAACGGATCGAGCAGCTTCGCGGCCTCTCGTGGGGCTACGAGGCCGACGGCGCACCGCGCGAGGATACGGCCACCGTCGTGGCCGGCCTGGGGGCGGAGGAGGGCGGGCCGGGTATAGGCCTCTCTCCACCCGATGCGCTGGAGCACGATACGCCCGGATTCGTGGACTACCTCGACGCGTCGGGCCAGCCGGTGGACAGTGCCGGCGGGTCGGACCGCGTCGCGTTCGTCCGCCGTTGGTTCGTAGGCACTTGCGCCGGCGGCCCCGGCGAGGCGCTCGTGCTCCGGGTCCTCGTCATCCGTGGCGAGGCCCGTTTCCTGGCTGCTCCCGCGCGCTCGCGCGGTGCCGCGGTCCTCACCACGCTCAAGACACGGAGGACGTGGTGAACCCCGTCGCTTGTTCGCGCCGAGGTTTCGCCCTGGCGGAGGTGCTGGTCGCCACCACGATCACGCTGCTGCTTGCCGGCGCCCTGCTCTCGATTCTCGGGCCGGGCAACATGGCGTTCCGCGCCCAGCCGGCGCGCATCGAGATGCAGCAGCGCCTCCGCTTCGCGGCCGACGTCCTGAACGCGAGGCTCGTGGGCGCAGGCAGCGCGCCCACGGGCGGACTTGCCGTCGGTGCCCTGGGGTTGCAGACGGCCTGCCTGCTCCCGTACCGGTTCGGCCATCGAGGAGCGGACCCGCCAGGCACCTGGCGGGAGAGCACGCTCTCGGTCATCGCCGGGAAGCCCGGTGCCGCGGTGGCCTTTCTGGGCGCCCCCTTCCTGGCCGGGGCGTCCGTCGCGGTGCTAGATTCCAGCCGCTGCGCGCCCTCGTCGCCAGCCTGCGGCATCGCGGCGGACACGAACGTGCTGCTTCTTCCAGGCGGCGGGCAGGCCGACCTGTATCGGGTGGACGTTGTGTCGCCTCCGGTCCTCACGCTCGTGCGCGCGTCGGGTACCGCACCGCGATCCTACCCGGCGGGCACCCCCGTGGTCCCCGTGGACATCGACGTCTTCTACCTGCGTGACGAAGAGGACGGGCTGCAATTGATGCGCTACGACGGCTGGGAGTCCGACCTGCCGCTGCTCGATCACGTCGCGCGTTTCCGCGTCCGCTGGTTCGGGGCGGCGGAGCCGCCGCGGTTTCGCGAGGCGGCCGGGGACGCGGTGCCTGGCCCCACCTACGGCCCGGCGCCGCCAGCCGGTGCATCGGACGTCGCGGAGGATTCCTGGGGCCCGGGGGAGAACTGCCTGTTCTCCCGCGCGGGAGGCGCTCCCGTTCCACGACTCCCGGCGCTGGGCACGAGTCGACTCTCGGTGGTCCCCCTGGACGGCGCGGCCTTGACCGACGGCCCCTGGTGCGCCGATGCCGCAACACCCGGCCGGTTCGATGCAGATCTGTTCCGGGTCCGTCGTGTTCGCGTGTCGCTGGTGGTAGAGGCGGCCGCGACCGGCTCACGCGGCCGTGACCCGCGGCTGTTCAGCCGTCCCGGCGTGGGAGGCAGCCCTCATGCCGTGGTACCGGACCAGCAGCTCACCTTCGAAGTCGTCCCTCGCAGCCTGGGCGGATGGTGAGGTCATGGTGGAGCGCGACGGTTGGGCGATCCTCGTCGTGATGTTCGCAACGTTCCTGTTGTGCGCCATCGGCCTGGCGTTGGGGCTGGCAGCCGCCTACGACGCGCTGGCCTCCGCAAACGTCAGGGCCGCCCGGTCTGTCTTCTACGCGGCCGAAGCCGGGTTCGAGCGTGCGGTGCTGGACCTGCCGAGGGTTCCCGACTGGGACCTGATTCTCTCGGGCGCTGTCACCTCCGGCTTTCGCGACGGGACGCCTGCCGGCGCACGGGAGGTGCCGGGCGGCGGGACGTTGAACCTCGACGAGTGGGTGAACCTGGCAAACTGCGCGGCCCCGGAGCCCTGCGGCGACGCATCGATGGACGCCATCACCGACGAGCGCCGCTGGGGCGAGAACAACCCCCGCTGGCGCCTCTTTGCCTGGGGCTCGCTGTCGGATCTGGCGCCAGGCGTCGATGGGCGAAGCGACGCCTACCTGGTGGTGCTGGTCGCCGACGACCCGGCCGAGACGGATTCGGACCCGGCGCGCGACGGCGCCACCGCGGACGCCGGCCGGGGAGTGCTCCTGCTCCGGGCTTCGGCCTTTGCCGCCGGTGGCACCGTCCGCACGGTCGAAGCGACCGTCGCTCGCAGCGCGCAGCAGCCTCCCGCGGTTGGCTACCAGGGGCAGCGGGGACCGAGCCTGACAGCCGGCGCCGTCGCCGCCCCGGGCGACGCCTTGAGCCGCAGCGAGATGTCGATCGTCGAGGGTGGAATGGTGCGGAGATGAACAGGCAACTCCTCGCGACGCTCATTGGGTCGTGTGCCTGGTTGATGGCGGTTCCAGGGTCTGCACAAATCGACCCCCTGCTCTTCTTGAAGGAGAGCAAGCCGGCCGTCCTCATCGCCCTGGATGTGTCGAGCCGCATGCAGCGCGATCTCGCCGGGCGCTACCTGGACCCGTCCTCGTACGCCCGGGCCGGCGCGGACTGGGAGCTGACGATCGGCGTGAACGGAGGCAACACGGCTCGTTTCTACCGCCGGCGTTACACGGGACTGACTTGGCTCGACCCGGGCGGACCCTCGCGTGCCGCCGTTACGGCGATCGAGACCGTCGGGGACCAGCAGGCGGCCTTCGCGGCCTTCGACGCTCAGGCTCGATTGGCACTCGCGAGGGCTGCCTTGAGCCGCGCGATCGAGGGCAATCGGGTATCAACGCGCTTCGGGCTGGTGACCGGGCGCCAGGCGATGCCGCGCTTTCAGCAGCACCCGCCGGAGACGCTGGTGCTGGAGCCGACCGATCCCCTGGCGCCGACCGAGACGGGTATCCCGGGGACATGGAACGCGGTCCTCGGAACCGTCGATGCCAGTGCCGCAGAGGTATTGGATACCGGGGTCCTCGTGCGCGCGGACGACGCGGGCGCGACCGATGCCGTCCTCGCCACGCTCGCTCGAAATCCCCTGGAGCCCGGCGCCGTGGTGCCTGCGGGACTCGACGGCGCCGGTCGCGGAGATGCGCCGCTGGTGCAACTGCTCGACGACCTTCGCGAGGAGGCCCGGCGCCTGATAGCTGCCGACCCTTTCTGCCGCAACACCGTGGCGATCCTTGTGACGGGAGGCGGCCAGGAGCCCGCCGGCGATGTGACGCTGGCCTCGCGGGCCGCCGCCTTTCTCCGCATTGGCGGAAGACGGGTGCCTCTCTACGTTGTCGCCCTCGCTCCCGATCCGGCCGAGAGTGAAGGGCTGCGAGCGGCCGCCGCTGCTTCCGGCGGGCGCTACCTCGAGATTCCAGCCGCTTCCGGCACGCTGCCTGAAGCGGAGGGGATCGTGACCGCCGTCGCTGCCAGCATCAATTTCGCCATCCAGCACGCCTTTGCGCGGTTTGCCGACATCAACGCGCTCCCCGGGCCCGATCAGCCCCTGGGGCCACTGTCGGAGTTCCCGATGGCCCCCCCGGTTGTCGGGACGATCGACCTCGAAAACGCCGTTTCCGCCGGCGGCGGGCTCCTGCCCCTCACCCGGGTGACGACTCCATCGGGCGCGGTGCTTCCGCAGGCGTCGAACGTGTTATTGACGGCTGGCTTCACGCTTCCCGGCTTCGACGGTCGCCTGCGCGCCTTTCGCGTCTACCGGCCGCAGCCCGACCCTGCAGGCCCCGGGGGCTACCGTTTCGTCGCGGACGGCACACTCCTCTGGACGGCGACCACGCCGCCACCCGCCTCTCGCAACATCTTCACGGTCCTGCCGGGGCGCGGAGTGGTGCCGTTCGACACTGGCCAAGTGGACCGGCTTGCCCCTTACCTGCGCGTCCGCGACCCCGCGGCCCTCGTGGCGGCGATCCGGGCGCATCCGCTAGGCGCCGTCACCACCTCCACACCCGCGCTGCTCACGCCGCCCGCCCTCCCCGCCGGAGACGATGCGTCGAGGGCCTTCGTCGAGGCGCACCAGGACCGCCGCACGTTGGTGTTCGTCGGCCTGGACGATGGGATGATGCACGCGTTCGACGGGCGGACGGGGCTGGAAGTCTGGGCGGTGATCCCGTTCAACCTGCTGCCCCGGCTCCAGTGCCTGCTGGGTGGTCAGCCGATCGACGCCTTCCAGCACTACGTCGGCGGTTCGCCTCGGCTCGCCGACGTCGTCTCGGAAGGGGAGTGGCGAACGCTGCTGGCGTTCGGCGAGGGGGCGGGAGGCACCTTCTACCAGGCCTTCGACGTGACGCTCGAGGGGATTGCCCGGGCCATCCCCCGGGCCGCGGATCCGCGGTCGGAGCTTCTAGGCTGGTTCGCGGACCCCGGGCGGATCCCGTTTCTCTGGAGCTTCCCGTCGTACCAGCACTTCGACGCGAGCCTCGGGACACAAGGAGATGTGGCGGGCGCCGCCACGGAACTGGAGAAGACCGTCGGCCAGTCATGGTCCACGCCCGCCATCTTCGGTGTCCGGGCGGACACGCCGTCCCTGGTGCTGGTGGGGTCCGGCCCGTTGCGGGCGGTCGATGAGGGAGCCGCGAACCGGGGCGGGATTGGCGCTGGAACCCGCGTCTACTTGCTCGACGCCCGGAGCGGAGCGGTCCTCGACAGCCGCGACGTCGGCAGAGACGGGGAAGGAGAGGAGCAGGATGGTTGCCCCGCCTCCGGCTGCAGCCGTTTCAAGAACGCGCTGGCGGCCGACCCTGTGGTGCTCACTTCGGCTGCCGGCGAATCCCCGCGTGCCTACCTGGGGGACCTGGACGGACGGCTCTGGCGGTTCGACGTTGATGTCGGTGGCGGAGGGCCCCAGCTCTCGGTGCCCCGCCTCGTCTTCTCCGCCGGCGCCGGCCACCCGCTGCTGGCGCCCGTCGGCACGGTGCGGGCGGGCACCGGGGGCACGTATGTGTTCCTTGGAACGGGCGGCGACCAGCTCGCAATGGCGTCGGACCGCCCGGCCTCGCGACTGCTGGCGCTCCTCGATTCGCCCTCCGGCGTGACGAGGGTGGCCGAACTCTCCCTCGAGTCGCGCGCAGGCGGCGGGCGCGACGAGCGGCTGTCGGCGCTGCCGGCCGTCGGGGGAGAGGTCGTCTTCTTCTCCGCCACCGCCACCGCGGCCGGCTGCCAACCTGCCGAATCGCGAGTGTATGCCCTCACCATCTCGGGCGGAACGGCCTTTGACACGACCGGGGACGGCCGCCGCGACACGGCAGATTCTCCGAGGGTGGCAAGTGTTGCGGCAGGGCGGGCCAGCGCCCCCGCCGTGGCCGACCGGCACTTGTTCGTGGCCGCCGGCGATCGCCTCCAGGTGTTCGGCGATCCCGCCGGCTTCAACGCCGGCCCCGGCTTCGTCGGCGTCCGGATCCTCTCCTGGCGCGAAGTCGGCAAGGCTCCTGGCCCCTGAAGCTCAACGGGTGTCCGGCCGATACCAAATACGATAGAGTGTGGCCTCGACGTGCGGAGGCCGTCTGCCCGTCGGCCGGGCCGACGTGAGGGGGTTGCCATGAAGAGTGCACCGCTGATTTGGGGCCTGGCGGGGATCCTCCTGTATGGCGGTGTCGCGCGCGCGCAGTCGCTCGCCGAAATCGCCCGCAAGGAAGAGGAGCGCCGCAAGGCGACGAAAAGCCCGGGCAAGGTCTACACGAACGACGACCTGCGCCGTTACCCCGGACTGCCACCGGCGTCCCAGCCGGCGCCCCCGCCCGATGCGCCAGGCGCCGCCGACCCGGCCACGGGCGCCAAGGCCCCCGTTGCCGCTCCGGCCGAGCCCAAGGAAGAGAAGGACGAGGCGTACTGGAGGAAGCTGATCAGCGACGCGAAAGCCCTCCTGGCGCGGACCACCGCCCACCACGAGGCGATGCAGACGCGCATCAACTCGTTGACCGCGGACTTCTACGCCCGCGACGACCCCGCACAGCGCGCGGTCGTCTGGACCGACCGGACGAAGGCGCTCGAGGAGTTGGGCCGCCTGGCGCAGGACATCGACAACCAGAAGAAGGCCATCACTCAGATCGAGGACGATGCGCGGAAGGCTGGGGTCCCTCCCGGTTGGCTTCGTTGAGGTCCGGATGACGACGTGCAGTATCCCATCCTGATCGTCGAGGACCGCGACTCGCTCCGCACGATGCTGCGGCGCACCCTCGAGTCGCGCGACCACTCCGTCGTGGAGGCCCGCGACCAGCCCGAGGCCGACCAGCACCTGCAGCAGGGAGGTCTGGCCCTGGTCCTGACCGACCTGCGCCTGCCCGCCGGCGATGGCTTCGGGGTGCTCGCGGCGGCCAAGGCGGCGGACCCTGAACTGCCGGTCATCGTCATGACGGCATACGGCAGCATCCAGGACGCCGTGCTGGCGATGAAGCAGGGCGCGCTCGATTTCCTCGCCAAGCCAATCGACCCCGATCACCTGCTCCTCCTCGTGGAACGCGCCCTCGGGTACCGGCGACTGGCCGCCGAGTGCCTGCTGCTGAAGGAGGAACTGGCGTCGCGTCGCGGCCTCCCGGAGATCGTCGGCGAGGCTCCGTCGCTGCGGCAGGTGTCCGTGGCCCTCCAGCGGGCCGCAGGCAGCGAGGCAACGGTGCTCATCGAAGGGGAGAGCGGGACCGGGAAGGAGTTGTTTGCGCGAGCCCTCCACGCGCTCGGCGCGCGGCGCGACGCGCCGTTCGTTGCGATCAACTGCGCGGCGATTCCGGAGAACCTGCTCGAGAGCGAGTTGTTCGGCCACGAGAAGGGGGCCTTCACCGGGGCGGTGGCCCGCAAGCCCGGGAAGTTCGAGCTGGCGCACCGGGGGACGATCTTCCTCGACGAAATTGGCGACCTGCCGCTCGCGCTGCAGGCCAAGATCCTCCGCGCGCTGGAGGGACGCGAGTTCGAGCGCGTGGGCGGGACCGCCACAGTGCGGGTGGACGTCCGCGTGGTGGCGGCCACCAACCGGAACCTGCGCGCGGCGGTTGCGGCCCGAAGGTTCCGCGAGGACCTCTTCTTCCGCCTGTCCGTGTTCCCCATCACCGTGCCGCCGCTGCGCGACCGCCGCGAGGACGTCCTGCTGCTCGCGCGTCACTTCATCCGGCGTTTCTGCCGCGAGATGAACAAGCCAGCGATGACGTTGTCCGAAGACGCGGAGCGCGATCTGATGGCGTACGACTGGCCGGGCAACGTTCGCGAGTTGCAGAACGCCATCGAGCGGAGCGTGATCCTGGCAGACGAGGCGGTGATTCACCGTCACCACCTGCATCTCGCGGCGCCGGCGGCCGGCGTTCCGTTGCGCGACCCGTGGGAGCAGGTAGACCTGTCCGGGCCGCTGCCGGAAGTGTCGAGGCGGGTGCAGGCCGAGGTGGAGCGGCGGAAGATCGAGCAGGCGCTGCGCGAAGCCGGCGGCGACGCCGGCCTCGCGTCCGAACTGCTCGGGGTTCCTTACAAGGTCCTGTTGGGGAAGTTGGCCGATCACCGGATCGCAGGCTGACGCGCCAATTGTCTACTTGGGCAATTGGCCATTCTGTCCCCTGGCTCCCTCGTTCCCGGAGTCCCGGTCCCCGTCTATCCCGCGCGAAACCCCACCCGCTCCAGCGCGCTTCTGAGTTCTCGCGCGCTCACGTCACCGACGACCGAGGCCGCCCCGATGCCCGACGGCAGAACGAAGTGCAGCCGGCCGGCGGCGACGCCGGCCTCGCGTCCGAACTGCTCGGGGTTC
>Ga0105104_10002974_pt1 | contig 12222 bp, 8 predicted proteins | sample PPLLaktember2015_3_FD_87034 | JGI IMG/M metagenome (GOLD analysis project Ga0105104, IMG submission 87034) | Freshwater sediment microbial communities from Prairie Pothole Lake near Jamestown, North Dakota, USA - PPLs Lake P7 Core (6) Depth... | ecosystem: Environmental > Aquatic > Freshwater >...
GGAGAGCGACAACGGCGAGATAGCGAACAGAGAGATTCCGGACGCCCGTAAGAACGGTGACCGGAATGACACAAAGAAAGACACCCGCCACGGCGGAAGAAGCGGGGCAGGCGAAGAATGCAGACGCCTGCCGCCGCGACGCAAGAAAGGATAAAGGATGAGGCAGAAACGATGAATGATGAATGATGAATGATGAACGAAAATTTCGATTAGGCGGCGGGTTCCATCCCGCCGCTCTATCCGGCACGACAGAGCGTGCCGGCTAATCGGTGATGGTACAAAACCGCAATTCTATCTATGAAACTACATTTCTGCTTCATCCTACTTATCTGCGGCTCCCTCTTGGCCGCCGACGTTCCGCCTGCTTCCTATTTTGTAGCGAACGAAGGTCAGTGGGAGGCTCCGTTTGCTTTTCGGTATGACGGGGCGGGCGGAAGCTATTTTGTGACTTCGGAAGGGCTGACGATAGATCTGAAGCAATACAAACGGTCGGCAGTTAGTTCAGAGCCTGATCGCCTTCCGTGGGAAAGACGGGAATCGCGGCCAGCATCTGTGCGGGGACATGTGGTGAAGGTGAAGTACCTGAACGCAAATCCAACTCCCGAGATCAAAGGCGAGGAAAGATTGCCGCACTACAGCAATTACTTTTTAGGTTCGGACAGTTGCACATGGCGGAGTTTTGTGGGACACTATCGCAGAGTAATGGCTAAGAATGTTTGGGCGGGAGTGGATATCGAATACCGGATTGAGCCAGATGGAATCGAGTCAGTCTATCATCTGGCGGCGGGAGTTGATCCGGGTGTGATACAAGTGCAGTATGATGGATTGGATGCCCCGCTTCGCACAGACAATCAAGACAATCTGATCCTGCAAACATCTTTGGGAATAACCAGAGAGAAAGCGCCTTTTGCCTGTCAGGTTTGGCAGGGCAAGCGGGAAGAAGTGGCAGTTGCCTATGAAATCATGAGCGGAAACACAATCAGGCTTGCCTGTTCGGGTTACGACCGGAACATCGGAATGGTGATTGACCCCTTGCTGTACGGCAGCTTTTTGGGAGGGGGGGTAGATGAGGAGATTGAAGGGATTGATATTCTGCCTGACGGTCGAATAGTTACCAGTGGTTCGACCTATTCCACAAACTTCCCGACGACGCCGGGCGCCTATCAAGAACACTGGAATGTCGTGACAAATTCTTTCGCAGGTTTCGTTACGGAGTTGACGGCAAATGGGGACTCGATGATTTTCTCCACTTACTTGAGTGGACAAAGGGGGTATGTATGTCCTTACACGATTTCGGCACTTTCGGATGGATCAATTTGGACGGCAGGTTACATCGAGTCATATGGAGTTAATCCCCGATGGCCACTTACGCCCAACGCTCTGGACACAATCGCTGCTGGCGAATATGAGAGCTTTTATACTTGGTTGTCGGCGGATGGTTCTGCACTAATATACAGCTCATATCTTGGGGGAAATGGAGACGATTTTATAATCGATATTAAATTCGATACTACAGGAAAGCTCATTATGTCAGGCGCAACAGAGTCTAACGATTTTCCTGTGACTGCGGATGCTTTTGCCTCGAATCGCGAGTGGAGTTCTGATGGATTCCTGTGTGCCTTCGATCCCGTAGACCAACGGATTGACTATTCAACTTTCATTCCGGGTGATCACGATGATGCAATACTCAGAATCTGGATGCGATCACTGGCAGAGGTATGGCTAAGTGGTCGTTCATCCAGTTCTAACTTTCCGGTAACGGACGATGCTTTGCAGCCGCAAAATGCTTCGGGCGGAGGACCTAGCAGTACATTTGATGATGGTGTTTTTATGCGATGGGATTTGGCTGAACATCAACTTGTTTACAGCTCTTATCTGGGAGGATCGGACGAAGACCAGATAGATGATCTTTTTATGCTTGATTCTAATAGATTAATAATTGTTGGGCGTACACGTTCCATAGATTTCCCAGTCACTTCTCACGCAATAGACACGATACGTTCCGGTGGATTGGACGGTTTTATATCCTTGATCCAGATTCCTTCGGATACGATGATCAGTTCCACTTTCTGGGGCGGCAGCGATACCGATTATATTCAGTCCATATGTGCAGACAATCGTGGAATCGTAGTGATCGGCTGCACACGAAGTCCCGATTTTCCGGTCACGTTTGGAGCCTATGATACGGTATTCAACAACAATGGGCAGCCGGGAGAGTCCTATGATCTGTTCATTAGCCGGTTGAATGCAGATTTGTCCCATTTGGAATACAGCACATACCTTGGTGGAGCGGGACCGGATAATCTTTTTACCGTATGTTTCATATCCGCAGATACGGTTTGGATGGGAGGTGAAACCGGTTCCGGCGATTTCCCGATTACAGCACAGGCGGTACAGCCACAGCTTCACGGTGCGATAGATGCCTTTATAACGAAGTTCGCCATACCGGATACGATTTCCACGGTTACCGTTCGACCAACATTATTAATTCCCACGGACATCAGCCTGACCGTTTATCCCAATCCCTTCAACAGCACAGCGCAGATCACGTTCACGCTGCCGGTGACGCAATTTGTATCGCTTAGACTTTACGATGTGCTGGGACGGGAAGCGGCAACAATATTATATGGAATGAAGACGGCGGGAGAACATCGCGTGCGTTTAGACGGCGGCGCTCTTTCTTCCGGTGTGTATTTTTGCAGCATGGAGGCGGGAAGGGAAATGCGGACAAAGAAGATTGTATTGATGAAGTGAAGAGCGCACTGTCCGTCTTTGACGAGATGCGGCGGTCAGGCGACCGCCGCCTAGTAGAACGAAAACTCCGGGCGGGTGACACACCCGCCACGGCGGACAAGAAGGAGACCCCCCCTTTGCCCCCCCGTCCACGGGGGGAAACAATACTCGATGAGGGCGGAGGGATGAAGGATGAAGAAAAGCTGAAATCTGAAAGCGGAAAGCTGAATACAAATCCGAGCGGTAGCGGCACGATATATCGTGCCCGTCTTTGCTTTGAAAACAGAATCCCTAACGACGAAAGGGATTCCGTTCGCGGACGAACGGAATGACGCGCATATCATCATGAAGAATGCGCCCCCCCTTGCCCCCCCGTGAACGGAGGGGAAGAAGAAAGACGGGCGGGTGATACACCCGCCACGGCGCACCTTGCGGCGGTTGCGTCGCCATTGCCGCTCAGGAGAGCGACAACGGCGCGACAAGAGAATGATGAATAGAAAGCGTCGTAGCCGCGCACGGCAGTACGATCAGGACAGCGCCCCCCCCCTTGCCCCCCGTGAACGGAGGGGAAGAAGAAAGACGGGCGGGTGATACACCCGCCACGGCGATATCAGCCGTTACTTTTTGGCTTCGATGTTGATCAGACGGCTCTTGGCGGTTTCCGCTTTGGGCAGATGGATTTTCAGCACGCCGTCTTCATATCCTGCTCGCGCGGCATCGGCTTTGACCGTATTGGGCAGGCTGAAGCTGCGCTCGAAGCGGCCGTAGCTGCGTTCGATGCGGCAGTAGTTGTCCTTGCCTTCGCGGGTTTCCTGCTTTTTCTCGCCGGACAACGTGAGCACGTTGTTTTCCAGAGTGATCTTGACATCGTCCTGCTTGACACCCGGCAGTTCGGCGTGGATTTCAAAACTGTCTTCATTTTCCACGATGTCCACGTTCGGGCCCCAAGCCATCATATCACCCGTGCGGGAATTATTCAGAAATTCCTCCATCATCCGGCTGACGGGGCTCCAGCTTTCGATCCAGAACGGACGCATTATGTCCGTTCCCTGCGGTCTCCATTTGGCGATTGACATGGTTGTGATCTCCTATGCTTGGTTTATTGATTCTGGTTTCGTTTTCACCCTCGCGATAGAGTATTGGCAACCAGTATGCCGATCTCTATAAGAATTTGTTATACAAGAGAATGCTTGCATTAACTGTCTATAGAATTGATTTGCTTCAAAGCCCGGAATGTCATGATGTCATACTCGTCTGCCAAATAGGCGGCTTGGCAATTTCAAAATGACAGAGTCGCGATTAAAGCACTATACAGATTTGCGATATTCTGCCTGCAATTCAGCCTTGCCTCCTTGCAAGTTCGGGGCGATAAGGTTATATTCCTAAATTCAATAGGCGTTGTTAAACCGATTGGAGTGTGCATGATTTCCCCGAAGCACTGCCCGCACTGCCTGAAAAAAATTCCGTGGCGAAAACGCTGGAAGCCGCGGTGTCCGTTTTGTTTTAAGACGTACCGCCGCCGCAGCGGAATGAAGGATCGCAGTCTCATTGGCCAATGGCTGGAAGACCGGAACATCGCATTTTGGTTTTTTCAGTTTCTACTGCTGACGATTTTGGCGGCGATTACGATGCAATTATCCGGCTATCCCGATTTAATTCGCTTCATTGACGCGCGGCCCGTGTGGTTTGCGATCTCGATTTGGTGGGCGGCGATGTATATGTCGGTGATCGGGCGGATCTATTTCCCGCTGCTGGTCGGTGCGCCGAAAATCCTCAGGCGGGAACGGGCGGTGATTAAACACTATCAGCGATTGACGACGATCGGTTTGATCATCGGTATTCCGTTCGCGCTGCTTTTCGTCGGACTGCGGGACGTTTGGCTGCGCTTTCCCGGCACGGTGTTCCTGCTTTTTATACCCGTTTCTTTGTTTTGGGCATATCAGGCACTCACCTTGACGGACGTGGACTATGAAGACGAGCGGGTGTTTACCTTTCTGCAGGAATTAGGAGCGCAGGACCGGCTGGAGCACCGGCATCAGGCCTACTTCGTGATGATCGGCCTGCCGCTGGCGGGACTTCTCTTTTACTATTTTATGACCCATCATTGGCTGGCCGATGCGATTCGCGAATCCACGGAATCGGGAATCCTTGCCATGTTCCGCGAACTCTGGCAGCGCACCACGGGACGAGGATGAGAAAAAGGGATGAAGGATGAAGCGGAAACGATGAATGAGGAAGGTGGAAAATCCGAAGATGGTTTCCACATGGGATTGAACTAAACCGTTTCAAGGGGCGGGGAGATGAGCAGACGTTTGCGCAGCATCAGCATCGTACTTTTCAGCGGCATCCTGACCGGACTGGTCATGTGGTTCGGTTGGCAGAAAATGGACATAGGGAAATCCTTCGATCCGCGCATTGCCAGGATCGAAAGTCATCGTGACAGTCTGCGTGCATTACCCCGCTATCACGAATCAGGGGATTTCTACATTGAAGATGTTACGCTTGGTCTATGGATCCAGCTGGATGATCTTCACATTGCCGTCATATTGAATCCGCGCGACATGGATGCGCAAATCCGCAGAGTGGATCTTTTGTACAGATTGGGATTGCATGAAGACGCTGTTGTTGCGTTGGATGAAGCCATAGAATTAAATTCAAGACGAATCGAGCTATGGCTAAAAAAAGTCGACCTTATGCAGCGGATGGGCAGACGCGATGACGAGATTACCGCTTTAAATGTTGTGCTTCGTTTGGAGCCGAAGCGAACCGACTTATGGCTGAAAAAAGCGGGATTATGCAGCAATCCGGCGCGGCTTCCGGATTGCGCAGATGCCTATGAGCATGTGTTCCGGCTGGAACCGGAGAACAAGCAGCACCGGCTGGACTTTGCCTTAATTTGCCATGAACTCGGATGGATAAACAAGAGCGAAGAGATTTACGAAGGGCTGCATCAACGCTGGCCGAAGGATACAACGCTCTGGCTGAGCCACGCGGAAAAATTAGGGAATCGAGAGCAATGGGACGACTATGTGCGAGTCATGGATCGTATGTTAGCCATCTTTCCGGACAATGTCAGCCTGCGAATGTCCAAACTGCAATCGGTGAGGCTCTCGGGAAATCTGGCGGAGATGGAAAAGGAGAGCGGGGAAATCCTAAGGCGGGACACATCGCATCATGTTCTCTGCATGGTGTATCAGTATTTAGAAGAAGGTTACGATTATCGAAAAAAACCCGATAAAGCATGGGAGATGTGCAACCGGCTGATCGCCTTGGATTCAACACTGATTTGGGTTTGGGAGCGGCGAGGATTTCTGGGGCATTACGTTGGGAAAACGCTTGACGAGCAGTTGGCGGATTTCGACAAAGCAATAGCGCTCAATTACGCGATTGATCAGGGGGATCCATTTGGTATTACGGACGCGTTACAGGGCAAATGTCAAGTCCTGACGGAGATGGGAAAGATTGATGAGGCTTTGACGCTGGCGGATTCAATTATCGGCTTAAAAGACGATGCGAGAAAATATATCGAAGCCGCCGGGTGGGGGGCGAAAGCGTACGCTTTAAAAAAGACCGGGAGAACCGAGGAAGCCCTGGCAGCTATCGAAAATGTCATCAACCTGACACCGGATGACGATTGGGCGCAGCGATTCCAATCCAGACTATTGCGCCAATCGCGTCTGCAGACTCAGACAACGCCGGCTCATAGCAGGACATATAAAATCGGGCCGAATAGCGAGATATTCATTTCCGGTGAATATTTAGATGAAGCCGTGTTGGCGCGAGTTGATTCGGCCTGGGAAGCGGCCAAGAATGCCAAAGGCAGTGATTCGACCCGCGCGTGGCATCAATTCACGAGGCTCTTCAACAGCGCCGGGCTGCCGCCGGATTTGGACACGATGGGGCGAGCCGCCGTGCTCAACATGCAACCGCATACGGATGAGGAATTGATGGCGAAGATAGATTTTCTGGTAATGGATGGTCTGCTTGAAGAAGCGGAACGATCTTTGTCGGACGCGCTTGTTTATTCGTTTAATCCGCTGCTCCGGTATGAGAGAGCGAAAGTCCGGGCGCAGCTCGGATGGCGGGATAAAGCCCTTGCGGATTTATCGTCAGCCGTTTATGAAAATCCCCATTACAGGTATCAGGCCAGAAACGATATGGGTTTTCTGAGTTTGTGGAAAGACTCCTTGTTTATCGGCATTGTGGGGGAACGATGAGCAGTAAGGGATGAGGGCGGAGGGATGAAGGATGAAGCGGAAACGATGAGCGTTGAACGACAAGGGATTTTACATGCGACTTGTAGGGACATGGCCTGCCATGTCCGCTTGCCTATAGTACAGTGCCGCACGGCAGTGCGCAATGAAGACTCCGGGAGCGTCTGATGACCCTCCTCGGCGGAACACTTTGCGGTGATTGCGTTGTGGGCGGAATAAAGACGCCCCCCTTTTATCCCCCCGTGAACGGAGGGAAAAAGAGAGATCCTTCACTTCGTTCAGGATAACCGAAGACGTTCAGATTCCGGCAGGGTCAGCGACCCTGCTCGGCGGCCATTGAAGTGTATATCGTCATTGTCCGCCTTTTGCGAGATCTCGCCACGCGGACCGGTCGGAAGACCGACAACGGCGAAGAGAATGGAAATCAGGAAAGGAGACTTTGTTGAAGCAGCCTAAGAATTCCGCAGCATTGTATGTACAGGCAAAGGATTTTGCCGAACTGAAGCATCCGCGCGCGCTGGCGGTCAGCCCGGACGGCGCACGAATCGCCTTCACGCTCTCTTGGTGTGACTACGAAAAGAACAAATATTTTGCCAGTCTGCATGTTTTAGACACGCGCACGAACCGCGTACAGCAATGGACACGCGGCGAGTTTTCGGATCGTTCTCCGGTGTGGTCTCCGGACGGTTCGCGGCTCGCATTTCTGCGGCACGATAAAGGACTCGACCGCATTTATATTATTTCGCGCGACGGCGGTGAAGCCGAAGACGTATTTCACGCGTGGGGCAGCTTTGCCGCGGTGAAATGGGCGGATGATTTTACGCTGATCGTAAAATTCCGTAAGAACGACAGCACTCCCGAAATCGAAAAAGCGATTGCCGAGGGTAAAGAACCGCAAGCGAAGACTCCCGTTTCCCGCAGAATCACGCGGCTTTATTGGCGGATGGACGGCGAGGGCATTCTGCCGCAGGATAGTTTTCAACTCTACAAGCTCGACCTTGCGACGAAGCAATTCACGCGGCTCACGCAGGGCAAGACGGACATCGGCGCATGGGATGTCTCGCAAGACGGAACATTCCTCGCGTACGTGACGAACATTCATCGCGATCCCGATCTGCATCCGTTCCATCAGCAAGTCATTCATCTGAATCTGAAGAGCGGAAAGAAAAAAGATCTGCCGTGCCCGCTCGGAGAAAAGTATACGCTGGCCATCAGCCCGAACGGAAAGTATTTAGTGTATATCGGCCATCACAACATGAATCCGGCCTGGGAAACGGATCTGGTTCATCCGTGGCTTCTGGATCTGCGGTCGGGAAAAGTCCGCGATCTCACTCCGCGTTTCGACCGACAGGCCAATGATGAAATGCTGGGCGATATCGGACACGGCGGCGGTGCGCCGCTGCTCTTGTGGAGTGCGGACAGCCGCCAGATTTATTATCAGATCACGGATGAAGGCGACGTGTATCTGGCGCGCGCGGGTTTGAAGCCGGGCAAGCCGGAACGCATGTGGCCGGATAAAGGGCATGTGGCTTCAGCTACAATCAACGGAAAATCACTCGCGCTTCTTTATTTGAATCTGGACAATTTGGGCGAACTCCATTTCTGCGGCGATTGCACGGCGAATAGGCTTGCGTTTGAAAAAGTTGCCACGTTCAACACGGCGTATCTGAAATCGCGCGTGTTCGGGAAAGTGCGCGACGTGCACTTTCGATCCGGCGACGGCGCGAAGCTGCACGGTTGGCTGATCACTCCGCCGAATTTCAATCCGCGGAAAAAATATCCGGCGATTCTTCAGGTGCACGGCGGGCCGCGCATGCAGTACGGGCGGACGTTCTTCCACGAAATGCACTATCTGGCGGCGCAGGGATTTGTGATGTTCTACACGAATCCGCGCGGATCGCAGGGTTATGGCCAGGATTTCGCGGCGGCGACCGTAGCGGCTTGGGGCACGGACGATTTCAACGACGTCATGGCGGCGGCGGATTATCTGGAAGAGCAGCCGTTTGTGGATAAGAAAAAAATCGGGATTACGGGCGGCTCGTACGGCGGCTACATGACCGCGTACGCCATCGGACGCACGCATCGTTTTCGCGCGGCGGCGGCGCAGCGCGGCGTGATGAATCTTGCGACCATGCAGAGCACGTCGGATATCGGCTGGCATGTGCGCAACGAACTCGGCGGCTATTACTGGGAAAATCCCAAAGGCTACGAAGCGATGTCGCCGATTACGTACGCGCGCAACATTCGCACGCCGCTTTTGGTAATTCACAATGAAGGCGATTTGCGCTGCGCCATCGAGCAGGCCGAGCAGCTTTGGACGACGGTCAAGATATTAGGCAAAGCTCCGGTGGAATTTCTGCGGTTTCCCGAGGAATCGCACGGACTTTCACGCGGCGGCCGTCCCGATAGGCGCGTGGCAAGACTGGAAGCGATAGCGGAGTGGATGAAGAGATGGATGAAATAGGGATGAGGGCGGAAGAAAGACTGGAGACTTGAGACGAGAGACTTGAAAGAAATAATGAATGATGGACTGGCGAGTTAAGGCGCTGGCACAGAAATTATTGTGGCGGCTGCCGGGCGGCGTGCGCTTGAATGCCCGGCTGTCTTCCGCGTGCGCGGGTCACGATCCGCAGCAGGAACTGCTGCGGAAGCACGTTCCCACTTTTTTCCGCCACTGGAATCTTCTGCATGAAGCGCGGCAAAAATCCGATCCGCCGGAAGCGACGCTGGAAATCGGAACCGGCTGGGATCTTGATATCGCGCTGCTGATGTCTTTGTGCGGAGTGAAGGAAATCACCACGGCGGATTTATTCCGGCACGTGCGATGGGATCAAGTGCGCCGGCATTTGTTATTGTTCGAAGAAATCATTCCGCAAATTTCCGGGAATTCGGGACGCAATCCGGAAGTGGTACGCGCGGAATGGCGGCGGCTCTTGAACGCGGAATCGCTGGAGGAACTTTGCACTTGCGGGCGAATCCGCTACATTGCTCCGGTGAGTGCGGATTATCACGAAATTCGCGATAACAGTTTGGACGTTTGCTACACGACGGCAGTGTTCGAGCATATCCACGCCGAAGAAATCCGCCGCATCCTCGAAGCGACGCGGCGGAAGCTGCGTCCCGGCGGTCTATCCTCCCACATTATTGATCTGAAAGACCACTTCGCCTATTTCCAGCCCGGCTTGCCGTACAATCATTTTCTGCGTTTTAGCGAAAAAAGATGGGAGTGGTGGGCGGACAATCCGATGTCGTATCTGAATCGCATGTCTCCTTCCGACTGGCGCAAGGTGTTTCAAGAGACGGGATATGACATTGTAGTCTTTCATGCCGATGAAGAGCACACGATGCAGGGAATTCACGCGGAATTGCTGCATGAAGAACAGAAGCACCGGTCGAATGAAGATCTGCGGATCGGCGAGATTCACGTAATTGCGAGACGCGGACTATGAAGGAAAGGATGAAGGATAAAGGATGAAGCAGAAATGATGAACGCTGAATGATGAACGATGAATTGTAGCGCGCGGCCTACCGCGCTGCTTTTCAAACAGGATTGAAGTTATGACCGAACAAAAAGCGCCGTGGTCAGAGCGGCTGTGGCGGAATCCGCCGCTGTTTGCGCTCGTGCTTTTGGGTTTGGGATGGTGGGCGCATGTTGGTTTCGGCAATCCATGGCCGCTGCCGTGGCTATGGTTGAATAGTGTTGCCACCGGACTATTTCTTCTGGCGGGCATTTTAGCCGTGTGGGCTTTCGTTTGTTTTTACAGAAGCCGCACGGGATGGGAACCGACGGACAAGCCGTGCTTCTTAATTGCCTATGGGCCGTTCAAATTTTCGCGCAATCCCGCTTATTTGGCCTTACTCCTTCTGCTGATCGGCGCGGCTTTCTGGATGCTCGATCCGCTTGTCTTGGCGGCTCCGCTGCTGTACTTTTTGGGCATGAACACAACTCAGATTTCCTATGAGGAACGCAGGCTGCGGCAGCAGTTCGGTTCCGCTTATGACGATTACTGCCGCAAGACAAGAAGGTGGATCTGACGGAAAGGATGAAGGATAAAGGATGAAGGATGAAAAAGACTTGAGACCAGAGACTTGAGACTTGAAAGAAACGATGAATGATGAAGTAAGAGCAGTGGTCTGTAAAAAACTGAATGTGCGCAGGAATTTCTTATAGTCATTGGGAAAAACATCATGTCTTTATCATTTCATTCTCTTTTACGGATAGGCACCGGATTATTACTTGCCGGAATGCTTGTGCTTGGGTGCAAAGAATCCGGGGATGAGAATAATCCGCCGACGCAGAAGACGCGGTCGGAAACGATTCCAAGCGATGTGGTGAAGGGGACTCCGGCCACGGATCAATTTCCGCCGGTGCTGCATTCGAATGAATGGGATGATCCTGTCCCGATGGCGGGGCCGGTGAATACCGCCGGAGCGGAAGATGCTCCCGTGATCACGCCCGACGGCCAAACATTTTGCTTTTTTTTCACGCCCGATATCCGCATCCCGCCGGAACGGCAATTGATTGACGGCGTGAGCGGCATCTGGTGGTCGAAACTTGTGAGCGGCGAGTGGACGGAGCCGGAGCGGATGGTTTTGTGCGAGGACGTTGCGCTCGACGGGCCGATGTGCATTGAAAGCGATACGCTGTGGTTTGCCTCCTTTCGCGTAGGAAACTACCGCACCGACGGTGACATCTATCTTTGCGAGAACCGCGGCTGTCATTGGGAAAACTGGCAAAATGCGGGCGAACTGCTGAACGGAACGTACAACATCGGCGAAATGTACACGAGCGCAGACGGCTTGACCTTGATTTTCGACCGCACGGGCACGGACGGATTCGGCGGCGTTGATCTTTGGCAAACGGAATTCACGAACGGGAGTTGGTCAGTGCCGGAAAATCTCGGCGCGGCGGTGAACACCGCGCTGGATGAAACCCGCCCGTTTCTTTCATCCGAAGGAACTGAATTGTGGTTTACGAGCACAAGCCGCCTGGGCTATACCGGCCCGGCGCTGTTCCGCTCTGTCAAAACGGATTCCGTGTGGGGAGCGCCGCAGGAAATTATTTCGAACTTCGCGGGCGATCCGGCGCTCGATGCTGCGGGAAATATCTACTTCACCCATCATTTTTTCATCAACAGCGGGGCGATAATCGAGGCGGACGTGTACATGTCGAGGAAAAGATAAGGATGAAGGATAAAGGATGAAGGATGAAGCAGAAACGATGTACGATGAATGATGAAAGATGAACGGAAGAAAATGAGAAATTAGAAAATGA
>Ga0105104_10002975_pt1 | contig 12221 bp, 9 predicted proteins | sample PPLLaktember2015_3_FD_87034 | JGI IMG/M metagenome (GOLD analysis project Ga0105104, IMG submission 87034) | Freshwater sediment microbial communities from Prairie Pothole Lake near Jamestown, North Dakota, USA - PPLs Lake P7 Core (6) Depth... | ecosystem: Environmental > Aquatic > Freshwater >...
CCGTATCCTGGAACAACTCGGCCAGGGCGGCATGGCGACGGTCTACAAGGCGTATCATGCCGGGCTCGACCGCTACGTCGCGATCAAGGTATTGCATGCGGCGTTCCGCGAGGATCCTTCTTTCACCGCGCGCTTCACCCGCGAAGCCCGGGTGGTGGCCAAGCTCGAGCATCCCAACATCGTCCCGATATACGACTTTTCCGAATACGAGGGCCAGCCCTACCTGGTGATGAAATTCATCGAGGGCGAAACCCTCAAGGCCCGCCTCGCGCGCGGCCCGCTGTCCGCGGGGGAAGCCGTCCGGGTGATCCAAGCCGTCGGCGCGGCGCTGGCGTACGCGCACTCCAAGGGGATTCTGCACCGGGACATCAAACCTTCAAACGTACTGCTCACCCCGGAAGGCGGCATCTACCTGGCGGATTTCGGGCTGGCGCGCATCGCGCAATCCGGGGAATCCACGCTGTCCACCGACATGATGCTGGGCACGCCGCACTACATCTCGCCGGAGCAGGCGCAGGGCGTTAAAAATCTGGATGCGGGGACCGACATCTACTCCTTCGGCGTGGTAATGTACGAACTGTCGGTCGGCCGGGTGCCCTTCAACGCCGATACCCCGTTTTCGATCATCCACGATCACATCTTCACCCCGCTCCCGCTGCCGCGCGCAATCAACCCGAAAGTTCCCGCCGCTGTCGAACGGGTGCTGCTCAAGGCGCTGGCCAAGGACCGCAAAGACCGGTATGCGGATGTGGACTCACTGGTCAAGGCGTTCCAGGAAGCCGTACGCGAAGTTACCATGGCAGCCGGCGCGCCGGCCAAGGCATCGGTTTCGACTATTAAGCTGGCCGAGCCGCCCTCCGCGGCGGCCGGCAAGTCGAAAGCCGCAGCGGGCCCGGTGAAACCGCCTGCGGGGGCGAAACCGCCGGTATGGAAACGAATCCCGAAGTGGCTGTTGATCTTCCTGATCATAATGGCGTGCGGATGCATGTGTTTTGGCGGATTGGTCGTGCTGGGAAATATTTCCGACAGGCAGGATCAGAAAGCCACCGAAACCGCGCTGGCTTTGCTGCCCGCCACGCCGATCCGCCCCTCTCCGACGAAGGAACCGACCAAGGCGATGCAGCCGACAGAGGGAATCGCCATCCCGGAGGACCTGCGCGAAGCCTGGAAGCGGTTCGAACAGGGGCTTGCCTATCTGAACGAAGGAAATCAGCAGTCGGCCGACAAGGAATTTATCACCGCGCTGGATATGCTTCCCGCCGACCGGACCGGGGTGATCATCCTGGCCGTTCAAAAACTCAACGCGCGCGGCCAATGGATCATGTCGGCGCAATATCTCCAAAAGGGATTGGATAAAAATCCCAACGATCCCGCCCTGCGAACGGCTTCGGCAGAGGCGCTTTTCCATGTGGCGGGGATAAAAGACACCGAACCGCTGATACGATGGTTCGTGGAGCGGATTCCCGGCTGGGCGATCTCCCAGGGGGCGATGGGACGGTGGCTTACCATATGGTCCCCGTTCCCGAAAGACGGCGAGCCGTTCATCCGCGGCGGCATGGAGATTGCGCGCGGAGAGGAGAAACCGGTGTTGCGGGCGATCATGGGCGAGCACTATTGCGTCACCGGCGACACTTCGGAAGGCATCACGTTGATGAAGGATATTCTGAACGATCCCAATACACCCCCCTGGTTAAGGGTAGAACTCGAGAGGATGATCCAAAAATGGCAACCGAAATGAAACGCGTTCCCTGTATGGCGGCAAACTGGAAGATGAACAAAACCTCCGCGGAAGCGGCGGACTTCGTCCGCCAGATCCTCCCGCAACTGCAGGCGCTGAGTGGTGTGGAACGGGTTATTTGCCCGCCCGCCACCGCGCTGCCCGTCCTGGCCCCGCTGCTGCAAGGCAGCGGCATAGGTTTGGGCGCGCAGAACATGCACTGGGAGGCCAAGGGGGCCTTCACCGGAGAACTATCGGCCGCGATGGTAAAGGAGTGGTGCGCCTATGTCATCATCGGCCACTCCGAACGGCGCGGCCTGTTCGGCGAAACCGACGAGATGGTCGCCAGGAAGGTCAAAGCGGCGCTGGCCGCCGGGATAATCCCGATTATCTGCGTCGGCGAGACGCTCTCGGAAAACGAAGCCGGGCAGACCGACTCCGTCGTCCGGCGGCAGATGACCGCGGCTTTCGAAGGCCTGACGGCCGAGCAGGCCGGGAAATCGATCGTGGCCTACGAACCGGTGTGGGCGATCGGGACCGGGCGCGCGGCGCATGGGCCGGATGCCAACCGGGTTGTTTCCGGATCGATCCGCTCGGTCCTGGGCGCGAAGTTCAATCCGGCTGTGGCGGGATCGGTCCGGGTGCTCTACGGCGGCAGCGTGACGCCGGACAATATCGCCGAGTTCCTTTCCGAGCCGGACATCGACGGCGGGCTGGTGGGCGGGGCGAGCCTCAAACCGGAGTATGTGGAGATCGTGCGCGCGGCGTTGAAACGAATCCACTAAGCCACACGAAGCAGAACCTGAAGCCCGCCCTGGCGGGCTGGGGCAGGGACACGAAGAAGAAAAGAAAAATCTTCGTGTCCTACCTAACCTTCAACATGGAAAAGGGACCCTTAGGGTGGAGAAAAAGGACCCTAAGGGTGGTGAAACGGGACCCTAAGGGTTGTACGGAGGAGCATTTATTGTTTCTTTATGCTTCCATGGGCTATAGTGAACAAATGCGAATAACCAAGAAAATCCTTGCTCTCTTTTTGCTGCTAACCGCGGCGTGCAACTTCCCCGGAGGGAAAACCCCGGTCCTCACTCCTTCCATAAGCGGAGAAACAGCGCTCCCTCCCGCGCCGACAGAAGCGGCCGCGCCGGTTGCCACATCCACTCCGGAGGAACTATCATCGCCGGCGGGCGAAGCCTACGAACTTCTGATCGTCACGGCGCGGGAGTTTCTCGAACCCATGCGGCGGTTGGCGGAGTGGAAAACCTCCTCCGGTATGGCGGCGGGTATTCTTCTTTTGGAGGATGTGGACCGGTTGTGCGAAGGGCGCGACGCGCCGGAACGGATCAAACGCTGCCTGGCGATGTATCAGCAGGAGAGCGGCATCCGCTACGCGATGCTCGCCGGCGACGGAGATAAATTTCCCATCCGCTGGACGTCGACCGACACCGCCGCGACAACGGTCGGCAACACGGCCTTTTTTCCGGCCGATCTGTACTACGCCGATCTCTATAAGGCGGACGGAAGCTTCGACGATTGGGATGCCAATGCCAACGGATACTTCGGCGAGATCGGCGGGGAGATCCGCTCCGGCTTGTTAAACATCGACAAAGCGGACCTCAATCCGGACCTCGCCGTCGGCCGCGTGCCCGTATCCAACGCGGATGAAGCCGCGCTCTACGCGGAAAAAGTGATCTCCTACGAAAAGGCGGCATATCAATCCGAGTGGGCACGGAGGGTACTGGCGATATCCTCCGGCGGATATTTACCGGACGATTGCCGGCGCGAAGAGGAAATGCTCAACCTGCTTCCGGCAGATCAATACGACGTCACACGGCTTTACTATCCGGGGAATCCGTGCCGGGAAACCGAGCCGCTGACCGCCGAGGCCATTATCAAGGCCATGACCAGCGGAGTCGGGCTGGTGAGTTTCCTCGGACACGGCAATATAGACCTATGGGCGGATGCCGTGACCGTCAAGGATTTTGCCAGCCTCCAGAACGGCAAAACGCTCCCGGTGGTTTTCTCCGGCGGATGCGGCACGGCCACTTTTACGGCGTACCCTCCGGGCGGGCCGTACACGGACATTAATGGAATCCACCACACGGGCGCCGAATTTAGCGAGACGTTTACCGGCACACCGCCGCCGCCGGCGCCGATCCAGGCCGTCGATAACATGGATGGGATGATGGAATTCTCCCTGGTCCAAATCCCCAATGGCGTGGTAGTTTACGTGGGAGCCGTGACGGGCGCGCAGTTCCCGATGATGTTCGATGTCAATAAATTCTTTTTCGAAGGGATAGTCCAGGACGGACCGCGGGCGGGGGATGCCTGGAACTATGCCATCCGCAAGTATTACCAGATCCATGAATTCGAACAGGAATACGACCATGCGGATTGGCTCGTGCTCGCGGATTTTCACCAGATGTGGAAATTCATGCTGTTCGGCGATCCGTCGCTGCGGATCGGCGGGGTGGGATAAGATCACGAAGGGAAAAAATGAATAGCCACAAAAGACACAGAAAGCACAAAAAATTTTTGTGTTCCTTGCCCCTTTTGTGACCCTAAAATCTTTGTATTGGCCGGACCTTCTCCAAATCCGAGAAATTTGATATGATAACCGCATGTTGCGACCCCGGCTGAGAGCCGCCGGGGTCGCTGTGCGTATTCACTAGGAAGCAGTGGAAACATGAAAACGGAACGAACAAACATTCGCAATATCGCCATCGTCGCCCATGTCGACCATGGCAAAACCACGCTGGTCGACGGCCTGCTGCGGCAATCCCACACCTTCCGGGAAAACCAGCAGGTCGCCGAACGGGTGATGGATTCCAACGATCTGGAGCGCGAGCGCGGGATCACGATCCTCGCCAAGAACACCGCGATCGTCGTCTGGGATCCGGTGGCCAACGCGCAGGTGAAGATCAACATCGTCGATACGCCCGGCCACGCGGATTTCGGCGGTGAAGTGGAGCGGGTGATGAACATGGTCGACGGCATTCTCCTGCTGGTCGACGCCGCCGAAGGACCGATGCCGCAGACGCGGTTCGTATTAAAAAAGGCGCTGGAAAAAGGGCACCGGGCAATTGTGGTCATCAACAAGATGGACCGCAAGGACGCCGAACCCGACGTGGCCCTGAATAAAACCTTCGACCTATTTATCGAACTGGGCGCCACGGAGCAGCAGGCGGATTTTCCGGTTATCTATGCCAATGCCATTACGCAGCAAGCCGGGCTCACCCACGAGATGAGTTCGGATTTGGAACCGCTCTTTTCGGCCATGCTGCGCCACATTTCTCCGCCGATGGTGGATCCGGATGCACCGCTGCAAATGCTGGTGGCCTCGCTCGGATATGACAACTACCGGGGGGTGACCGCGGTCGGCCGGATCTTCGCCGGGCGGATGCACGCCGGGGAAAAAGTGGCCCGCATGACCATTGCGGGAGATATCCTGGAAGAGCGCACCCGGTATCTTTACGTCCACCAGGGGCTGGAGCGGGTGGAGGTGGAGGAGGCGGCGGCCGGGGAAATCGTCGCGATCGCCGGGCTGGAGGGCATCGCCATCGGCGAGACGTTGGCCGATCCGCAAAACCCGGTGGCGCTTCCGCAGATCAAAGTGGAGGAGCCGACCGTCAGGATGATCTTCGGCGTGAATACTTCGCCCTTCTCGGGGCGGGAGGGCCGTTGGGGGACGTCACGCAAACTGCGCGAGCGCCTGTTCGAAGAATTGCGGCACAACGTCGCCCTGCGCGTGGAAGAAACCGGATCGACGGATTCATTCGTCGTCTCGGGCCGGGGAGAATTGCACCTGGGCATCCTGATCGAGACGATGCGGCGCGAGGGTTACGAGTTCCATGTCTCGCGGCCGGAGGTGATCTTCCGGACGGCGGAAGACGGGACCATGCTTGAGCCGTTCGAGGAAGTGCACATTGAAACCAGCCCCGATACGGTCGGCGCCGTGGTGGAGATGCTCGGTTCCCGGCGCGGGCAGATGATGAACATGGTGGACAGCCAAAAGGGCAGCGTCCAGTTGACGTACATCGCGCCCACCCGCGGATTGCTGGGCTTCCGTTACCAGTTCCTGAACGCCACGCGCGGGAACGGGGTGATGAATGCCGTTTTTCACGGGTATGATTCCATGGCCGGGCCGGTGCCCACCCGGGCGACCGGATCGATCGTCGCCTGGGAAAACGGGACCACCACCACCTTCGGATTGAAAAACGGCGAGGAACGCGGAGTCCTGTTCGTGGGCGCCGGCGTGGATGTGTACGAGGGGATGGTGGTGGGGGAACAGCAGCGCGCCGGCGACCTGCCGGTCAACGTTTGCAAGAAAAAACACCTGACCAATATGCGTTCGTCGAACAAGGACATCGAGATCCGCCTGAACACCCCGCGATCGATGAGCCTGGACGAATGCATGGAATTCCTGGCCGAGGACGAGCTGCTCGAAGTGACGCCGGTTGCGTGCCGGATCCGGAAAAAGATCCTCGATACCGAGGATCGCGGAAAAACCGTCAAACGGGCCAAGGAAGCACTGGAAGAGGCGGGCTAGAACAGATCGAGGCGGTACCCGCCAAGTACACCCACGCTCCGCGAGGGCAGGCGCGGTATAACGGACCGTCCTCGATCATTAACGCGGATGGAATGTTTTTCCATAATCCGGCAACAGCCGGCGATTTATTTCGTATAAGTAATTACTGCATGCCCGCCGGTAAACCCTCAAAAATCAAGCGTTGTGTTTGATCCACTTTGGAGGAAACATCCCATGCCGCTTACCATCCATTGCAGCATGTGCGGAGCCAATATCGCGCCGGATGACCAGGCCATCCGGCGCGGGCTGTTGGTCTGCACGCATTGTTCCACCGTCCAACGGATCTCCGCGGGCGGAACCCGGAAAATCGAGGGGGATCAAGCCGCCAGCGCCGCACCGGAAGGCGTCAAAATCGTACGCGGGCGGCAAGGCGGCCTGACGATCACGGGGCGGCGCACCCAGCAGGGTGTCGTTCTTAACCCACCCGAAATCAAGCGCGGAGCGTTGATCGGCCTTGGAATTGGAATTGCGATCACGGCCGCCGCCGCACTTGTGTCGGTGCCGTTGATTATTATTTTCGGATGGGGGATAGCCGGGATCATTGTCCCGGCGTTGTTCCTTCTGTTCCTCCCCGTCACTTTTTTCGCGGCTGTGATTGCGATATTCGTCGTAGCCGGACGGCAGCAGAATCTTCCTCCGCTTGTTCTGCAGGATAAAACCCTTTTTCCGAAGACGTATGGCTCGAAATCCGTTTCCGCGGATGCCGTCCGCCAGCTTTATTCCACCACCACCCGGGTTCTGGTTCGCAGGCCGGACGAATACATCGACCAATATATGGTGTTCGCGCTGACCAATGCGGGTGAGCGCGTTTTCCTGCTCGGGCCGCTGGACAGCGCCGAAAGCGCGCTCTTCATAGAGGAACAGATCGAGGCCGAGATGGGGATATTCGAACTGCCGGTTTACGGCAACGCGGATCTCCCCAAGCGGGAAGACGGAGCCCTTCCGGTATCGCCGCAGGAAGCCCGTTTGGGTGGAACCGTCTGCGAATCCTGCGGCGCGGAAATGACTATCTCACCGGCGGAAAAGAAGCGCGGATTCTCCGCCTGCCGCCATTGCGGAAGCCTTCGGCTGCTATATGAACCCGGCAGCATGAAACCCATTCTGGGACTGCCGGATGCCAACCAACAGGATGCACAATTTATTAAAACCGGTGATCCCGCGGAGAGCGTCATCACCAACCGGCAATCCGGCGATCCGGTGCTGCGAATTTCCAATAATAAAATCCAAATTCTCACAGGCGCCGGCAAGAAGGTTTTCGATCCGGCCGGGATTCAGCGTCTCAATGTGAAAGAAACCGGATGGGCGCCGGCCCGGGAAATGGATCCCGCCGGAATGGTGGCCGGTTTGGCAGCCCTGAAGGACGCCATGTCCTATTCTGGTGAGGTGGATCCGATCCGGGTCCTGATGGGCGCGGAGGGCGGAAAAACGTATGCGCTTTCCGCGGTTCTTTCCACCGGGGAAGAGCTCCGTCTACTGGCGGGGATCCGCAATATCGGCGAAGCGTTTTATCTAAAGGGAGCGCTCGAGCAGGCGATGGGCGCCTGATTGAAAAGCCGCGACGTTATACGACCTAGGCGGTCACGACCAAAATCGCGCCGGGATGAATGACCTCCCCGGGTGTATAGATCGAAGGATTTCAGCCGCGGCTTCCGCTTGCGGCTTTTTTATTCTTATCCTCCCTTAACTCGGTCCTCCAGACCTGACAGGTGTTAAGACCTGTCAGGTCTTAACACCTGTCAGGTCTGGAGGCACGCTTGACAAATATATCAAACTGATATATATAATACTGATATGAACCTCGCCGAAGGCGATTTCGCCGTTTTGGGTTTTCTCCTCTTCAAGCCGATGACCGGGTACGAATTGAAGGCCATGATGGATTTGACCCTTGGGCACTTCAACCGGGCCAGCTACGGCGGGATCTACCCCAGCCTGAAGAAATTGGCCGGGGGGGGATATGTCTCCATGTCCCAATCGGTAAGCGGGGGGAAGATCCGAAAAACATACAAGCCCCTCCCGGCGGGAAAAAGGGTTTTCCAGGCGTGGCTGAAAGCTGAAGCGGAGATTCTCCGCGGGCCGGGGCCGTTGTTGACGAGAGTCTTCTTCCTTGGGCTGGGCGGCCGTGGAAATGCGAAGGCGTTCTCCGGCGGGGTCCGCCGCGCGGCGCGCGAGCGCGCGGAATGGTTGAAGCGCACCAAGGCGGCGGTCAGCGGCAAGGCCGACGTTTATCAGGAATCAACCTGCCAGTTCGGGATCGATTATTACGAGTTCCTTCAAAAATGGTTTGAGCGGTGGGAGAAAGGATTATGAAAGCATCGGTACGTTACTTCTCGGGGACCGGAAACTCCTGGCGGATCGCGTCGGCGTGCGCGCAGCGCTTCACCGCCGCTGGATACGAAACCGATGTGGAATCCATCCGGCGGGGGAATCCGCCCGATCCGGCGGCAGACGTCGCGGGTTTCTGCTTCCCGGTTCACGCGTTGGATATTCCGCGAAATGCTTTTTCCTACCTGCGCGGGATACCCGCGGCGACCAAGAGCGTTCCGGCTATCCTGCTGGTGACCGGCGGGGATCCGGATAATTGCGGCTGGGCGCTAGCCAACGGCGCGCGCCTGCTTTCCGAACGCGGGTACCGGGTGAAAGTAGCCGACCTGGCCCCAATGCCGGACAACTGGACTCCCTTCCATTCCGCGCCGGATCGCGCCACGGCGGCGCGGATCATCGAACAGGGGGTGGAAAAGACCGGGAACCTTATTTCGCGGTTTCTGGCTGGAGATACGCGGATCAAACCGATATCCCTCCGCAAGTTCGGCGCCGTCGGCTCGATTCTGATGCGCACCTTGTTTCATAAGCGCGGCGTGTACAAACTGTGGACTCTGTTCGAAACCGGCACGCGCTGCGACGGCTGCGGCTTGTGCGCGCGCATCTGTCCGACCGGCAGCATCCGGATCGATGCGGGAAAGCCCGTTTGGAGTTCGAGCTGTGTCCAGTGCATGCGCTGTTTCAACTACTGCCCGAGACGGGCCATCCACCAGTTGGAGCCGTTGCTGCACGGAAGCCGGCACAATGCTTACCGCCTCCCCGGGTTCAGCCCGGCGGCGGAGGAATAGATAGGATTTACAGGATTGCATCAGGATTTACGAGAGGTAATCCTGTCACCCTGAGCGAAGCGAAGGGTCTGCTTTTGAACTTAATAAAAACAGAGATCCTTCGGCCGCAAAGAACGCTTCCTCAGGATGACAGGTTAACATCAATTAACCCAACCCTCGGAAAGGTCTTTCCACGTCGAATTGATCGATTCCATAAGACGGATTATCCTTATCCGCATCCACCCTTTGAGTTCTTTTTCTCTCTGGATTGCCACGCGTATATCGGAAAATAATTCATAATAGACTAACAGAGTAATGTGGTACTTTGCCGCCAAGCCGGGGATCAGTCCGGATCTGTGCTCCAGGATTCGACGTTCGAGGTTATTGGTGACACCAATATACAATATCCGGGATTTATTGGTGAGAATATAGACGAAATAATTCATGTCCCCCTTGTTTCTGAGATCCTTCGGATGCAACAACCGCATCCTCAGGATGACTTTCACCCCACCCGGCGCTTCTCGATCGCCCGGCGGTGATCCGAATAGTGTTCGCAAGTATTAAAGACAATCCACTGCGCGAGCGGGCGGGATTCTGGGCCGAAGCAAGGGGTCACCTGCTTCAACCGCTCCTCGTCGAGTTTGGCCAGCTCCGACATCAGCCAGCGGTGGGTCTCGTACCATTCGGTTTGCACGTCGACCAGCGTCCGGTCGCGGTGGCGTTCAAACAGGATCGCATTCACTTCGTCCTCGCTGGCCCGTTCCATCACTTCCGGTGGAACGCCAAGAGCCTCCATCGCCGGTATGTCAAGGAATTGATTCACAATCAGGAATTTTTCCCAGGCGGCGATGTGGGCGAGGATGTCCTTGACCGACCATTCGCCCTCGTCGCGGCGGACGATGTGCGGTTCGTCGAGCGTGGCGATCACTGCCGCAAAGGCCTCCCATTCGTTGTGGATCCGCGCATGGAGAATATCGGGATCGGTCGGGAATGTTTCCGGGTTTTCCGTCATGGGATTAATCCTTCCATGGATTGAATCATACTCGGAAAGCAGGAATTTTGGAATTGAAGATTTAGACATGTCATCCTGAGGACGCGAACTTGGCGTCCGAAGGATCTGTTGATCATCTCAAGGAAATTAATTTCTAATATCAGATTCTCAATATAATAATAGCTAGGGGGACGGGGGGAGAATGAACTACTTTGTCTACATATTGGCGAGTAAGTCCAGAACAATTTACATAGGGATTACGAACAACCTCGAACGCAGGGTTTTGGAACATAGATCGAAAATCATTCCGGGATATACGCGAAAATATAATATCGACCGTTTGGTATATATCGAAATATTTGGGGACGTTCGACAAGCCATTATTAGAGAAAAACAGCTCAAAGGCTGGAAACGGTACAAAAAGATTAACCTATTGGAAGCAATAAATCCCACCTGGGAGGATCTCTCGAAAGAATGGTTTTCCTGAATAGATGGAAAAGCAGATCCTTCGGCCTCAGGGTGACAGTAGAGTGGTTTTCCTGAATAGATGGAAAAGCAAACCCTTCGGCCTCACAAAAGGCGTTCAGCCTCAGGGTGACATTAGAATGGTTTTCCTGAATAGATGGAAAAGCAGACCCTTCGGCCTCACAAAAGTCGTTCGGCCTCAGGGTGACATGACTGATGTTTGGCCCAAGTGTGACAGAAAAAAACAGCCGGCATGTATTGCCGGCTGTTATGCAGTTTGCGCTATTTCCTATTCATCCACATCGAATGTCGTCCGGTCGCCGGCCGGCGAGGCGATGACGGTGGAACCGCCGCCGGTGTCGCCCATTTTCAGCGTCCAGGCGGCCACCGTTCCCGAGGCGTAGGTGAAATGCGTGTTGTTGTACCAAATCAGGCGCATGGACCCGCCGGGGACGGCGAAGGTTCCCCCGCCGAGCGAGCCGATCCAATCGTTGGTGCCTGAATCGACATAGTAGCAGAAGTACTGCCCGTCGGGGGAGAAGGATTCCACCGCGGCATTACCAGTCGCCAGATGGAGCCCCATGGATCCGTCGAGCGCAGATACGTAAAGGTCCTTTACCGCGGGATCCGCCGTCGGGCGGGCAGAGGAGACCCGGTCGAGCGCGGGCGAGAGAATTCCCTTCGGGAAGAAGAAGTTTCCGTTCAAGGTGGAGGCCAGCGTGGCCGCGCCGGTCGAGGCATTCACCAGCCAGATTGCGCCGGTGGTGGCGGGGGCCAGCGGATCCTCCGAGGCAATGACCACGCCGAAGCGTGAGGAATCCGCCGCCCAGACGGGTTCGGGGTAGTACTGGTATTCGCTGTAGGTGATGATCGAGGGGAAGGTGACGACGTTCGGAATGACGCCGCTCCCGTCGATGTTGGCAAGCGAGAGATAGGTGCCGCGCGAAATGACCATCTTCATCCCGTTGGGCGAAGGCCAGACTTCGCCGGCATTCCCGGCGGTGAAGACGGTCGTGATCACACCGGTTTCGGCGTTTATCAGGAACAGGTCGTCGGAACGGCCGAGCCCGGGGCCATCGTATTGCACTTTGGTGTTAACCAGAAGATTGTGCGTGCCGGGGATCCATTTCACCTGGAAGAGATCGATGAACGCGGCGCCGGCGGGCAGCGGTTCCAACGCGCCGACCTGGGCCGAGGTCAGCAGCGAGCGGTCGCCGCTTCCGTCGTAATTAACCACGCGCAGCTCGGCCGGGTGGTCGAAGCCGTCGTGCCGGACGTAGGCGACCATCTGGCCGTCGTCGGAGATGTCGACCGAGTCGACGCCGGTCTGGGCGGAAAGCGCGTAGGCAGGAGCCGGCGGCGCGACCAGCCACGGGC
>Ga0105104_10002976_pt1 | contig 12219 bp, 11 predicted proteins | sample PPLLaktember2015_3_FD_87034 | JGI IMG/M metagenome (GOLD analysis project Ga0105104, IMG submission 87034) | Freshwater sediment microbial communities from Prairie Pothole Lake near Jamestown, North Dakota, USA - PPLs Lake P7 Core (6) Depth... | ecosystem: Environmental > Aquatic > Freshwater >...
CGGATAACAAGGACTGATATCAAATGTCACAGGCATCGGCGGTCCAGGGCTTGACAATCCCGTCGTGTCCCAGAAAAGGGAAAAAGAGTGAATCAAGTGCGCATCTCTGTTCCAAGTGATAATGCCGACTATCAGGTCCGTCGTCTGGGGACAATCGTGATTTAAAAGCCAAGCCATGTAGTCTTCATCACCGGGCGGCCATGGGACTTGGTGAACATCTGGTATACCAAGCGGACATTCATGATATGTATACAACTGACCCCAATAAGTGTTAGGATAGAAGCTGAAAAGGTCAGCTTCGCCCGAATCCTGAGGATAGATTTCAAAACTCAATCCGGTTGGCTCATCACCCGATAAAAATGTCGTTTGGGCGCGCATGTAAAAAGCGCGGCATTCATTCAACGGAGTTGGCAAGGGAAACCGATAGAAGCGAATTCGAACACGATACGTATCCGAATTCTGAATTATCCACACGGTATCCGAACGCGTTGTGTCCAGTGGTGTAAAGACCAGATGCAGCCACTGGTACTCGAGAGTGTACAGCGGCTGGGCGGGCACTTCGATCACATCGCCGCAGGCGGCGGAAATCCAAAGGGCTAAGGCCGCGGATATAGCCACAACGAATCTAAACGGCATTGGTTAACCTCACCTTCCTCTCGTATGTTGGTGACAATCGTGATGGACGGATACATACCTACAAAACCGGATGTAACGCCTACGTACAACGGCATTCTGGTCTGCGTTTCACTCGTCCACGGGATTGTAATTTCCTTTATCGCCGCTAAATTTCCGTTTGGCATGCAGAAACTAAATCGAGCACGTTGGCTTGTGCCCGGTATGCGGCGGCAGATTCCGCTCAAGAGCAGGCCGTGATAATTCGCCTGTTCGCTCTCCGTGAGATAGACAATCTGCGGATCGCCGATATCGAGAAAGTAATCCTCCGCTGATGTCCACGTAGAGTAGGCCAGAAGCGCGGTGACCTCCCTGTCATCAATTAGAAATCCGGCGCTGTCCAGAGGAACGAAACGGATAACGCCATAATAACCTGGTAGCAAATCTTCATTATAGACATGAACGAAACCATCCCAACTGTTTCCTTGCAGCCTGACCGTTGAGCTGAAAAACGATCTTTCGGTGTAGCCGACAGAGGGAACAAGTACGGGGGGTGATATTACCAATGGCTCCGAATCCCAATCCCGTATCGAGTCAACCGGACCTGGATTCAACGACCGTACAAGTTCAAAGCGGCCATAGTGGGCATCGTCCTCATCCAGGGGCGAACAGGGAGCATCGAACACGGCCAGCTTCAGGCCGCCGAAACCAATAATAAGGGTTTCGATTTCTTCGTTTCCCCGTGTGAATTTAATAAAATACTTGGACTGCCTTCCCATGTAGGAGGTCCTTGCGTTATGTACGTCTTCGTGGTGCCATCCGGTAAAATCACGATATACACCAAAATGAAGACCATCGGTATACATGGTTCCTGAGTCATCGGTCGACAGGGGAACCCAGCCGATAGTAAGCACAGTTGCCAGTACTATTCCTGCCAGAGTAAAATTGCACTTATTCATAGACACCCCCTATTATTTTCGGTTGCATGGGTATTCGAGGATCGTACCCACCAAGTGGGTAACGGTGCTCATAAGTCCCCTTCCTAAAAACCGCTACATGATCACCTTCGGCGGTTTGGGATGAATCCAAAGTAATCGTAAATCCAAGCCTCTCAGACGTGCTGTAAGTCCCAGCGGGAACAGACGCAGAGCGTACGGAAAAAGGTATTAATCGTTCCACGGAAACGGAGTATTCGCCTGTGGGCAAATTCAGTTGCTCTTCCGTGATGTGATAAACCCGCAAGTCCGTCGAATCCGGATAAATAACCGGAAACACTGGATCGGACGGATAATCCGGATCAGCCCCGTCTTCCGCTGTCCAGAATACCCTTCGGCAACCCTGCAAATAATTTGGATCAACAAACAGAGTATCACCACTAGCCGGCGCAAACCAATAGCGAATCGTCCAGTAGCGAAACCGAGAGGGATTAACTCCGCAACCCAGAAAAGAATCGGGTAGCGTGTGCATTATTCTAACATCGAATTCATTGCTGAAATGATGACGTATGAAATCCGTGTACTCCACCGGTTCATTGTACATAATAAAGCAACGGCCGAAAATCGGCCAGTAATCATGTTGGCGGTCACAACCCAAAAACCGTCCTACTTCGGCAGCATCCACATATGGCTGTAACTGATTGAGTTTGTACCCATAACACAGCCAAACGTCAGCATAGCCGAGGTTTGATGTTGCCGTTAAACGCAACCGCTCCGCCCATTCGATGAATTCCACTTCGTGTGTCTCTATCGTGTCGTGGTCTTCAAGTTCAAAAACAGCGATAACATAATAAGCCCGGTCATATAGAATCCAGCCTGCACTATCACTCGGATTATCCCAGGCTGCGAAATACCGACCGTCAATGCCGTTTCGAAATACCGAATGTGTATTGTTTACTCGATCATGACATCCGACCGCGATGTCTACCTGAACCAAATCCCTGGCTAAACAAACAACGCTTCCCAATAGCAAAAAGAAGCCCGCGACTACTGTTTCAAGCTTCCGCATAACCCCTCCTTTGGTTGACGAATACTCAGTTAACTTGCCACCGCGACTCAGGAGAGTCACAACGGCGATAAAGAGATGAAAATAAATGATATCCACCATCCCTTGAAACAACAAAAAAGCGAACGCCTTTACGGCATTCGCATTATGACGGGAGAACAACCATAGGCCTATCCCTCCGGAATGAGACTGAGGTACCACCACTCAGACTTGTAAGAGAAAATACAAGAGCAATAGCAAAAGTCAAGGTAAATCTGCGAGAACCGAAAAAAATCGGCGATGCAATTTCATCCCTTAATCGCGCCCAGCGGCTTCAGGCGGGCAACGGGTTTGGCTAATCCTGCACCAGCGGCGACCTTCACCACTTCTTCCACGTCCTTATAAACATCCGGCTGCTCTTCGGCCAGCGTGGCTTTACTGCGCGCCTGTACGATGATTCCCTGCTCGGCAAGTTTCGCGCGCACGTCGTCGCCGCGCATGAGTTTTAGTCCTTGATGCCGCGACATTAATCGCCCCGCACCATGCGGAGCGGAACCGAAAGATTCCGCGAGCGCCGTCTCCGCACCGACTAAAACGTAGGAAGCGCGGCCCATGTCGCCGGGAATCAGCACGGGCTGTCCGACGTGACGATAAGCCTCCGGAACAAGCGGATGATCAGCGGGCAGAGACCTTGTGGCTCCCTTGCGATGCACGCACACGCGGCGGAGTTTTCCGTCCACCAGATGCTCTTCAATCTTGGCAATGTTGTGGCAGACATCGTAAACCAACCTTATGCCGCAGCGCTCTTCCGATGCCTGCATGACTTCCACCATCACCTTGGCTGCATGATGTTTCATGACCAGGCGGTTCACCCACGCGTAATTGGCCGCACATTTCATGGCGGCAAAATAGCGTTTGCCTTCATTGCTGCCCACGGGCGCGCAGGCAAGCTGGCGGTCGGGCAGACTGATTCCGTATTTGTTTGCGGCTTTGTCCATCACGGGCAGGTATTCCGTGCAGACCTGATAGCCGAAACCGCGCGAGCCGGAATGAACCATGATGCAAATCTGTCCTAAGAACAAGCCGAATGCCGCCGCCGTTTTCTCGTCGAAAATTTGTTCGACCACTTGCAGTTCTACAAAATGATTTCCCGCGCCAAGAGTGCCGATCTGATCAAAGCCGCGTTCGCGCGCGCGGTCGGAAACCGCATCGGGATCCGCTCCATCCAGACAGCCTTCATCTTCCATGTGCAGGCGATCCGCTTCGGGAATCAACCCCTGCTTGACCGCCCAATTCGCGCCGTTCACGATCACCTGCTCGAAATCGCTCTTGGAAACTTTCAAAGCTCCATGCGAACCCACTCCGGTGGGAATGCGCTCGAAAAAACGATTGACAAGCTGCGCGAGTTTCGGCTTCACTTCATTTAGATGAAAAGCCGTGCGCGTGAGACTCACGCCGCAGTTGATGTCGTATCCCACGCCGCCGGGAGAAATCACTCCCTCGTTCACGTCGAAAGCCGCAACACCGCCGATGGGAAAACCATAACCCCAGTGCATATCGGGCATCGCCAGACTGTTGCCCACAATACCGGGCAGCGTGGCTACGTTGGCCACTTGCTTCGGCGATTCGTCCACTTCCAGTTTTTTCGCCAGCGCTTCATTCAAAAACATAATGCCGTCCGTCCGCATGTCGGAACGGCCGGATCTTCGAATGCGGTAGCGGAACGGCCCGATTTGTTCAAAGGAAACGTGGTCAGATGGCATGATATGTACCTCCAAACAGCCGAAAATTCACAGATCGCAAAGAAATTGAATCATTGTAAGATTGTCTTCCCGCCGGATCGCAAACTCATGATAAGTCACGGCTTTAATGTCATATTTAAATATATGCCGGGCCGGATCCACAGGCTCTCCGGCTAAAACGGCATAGAGTTCGCTGCAAGATTTTTTCGAGCATTGCGTTAAAGTCCGCACGCGGCGGGGCAGCCATAGACGGCCATTGACAAAGTAAAGAAGTTCATTCAGGAAAGCGACCGTCCGGCTCGTCTCGTCATCACCCGCTATGGTAAGCTCGCGTTCTTCCGCTTCCCGGATGGAATCCACGGGGATAATCTGATGTACCAATCCAATGGAGGCATTTGCCAACGCCTCAAGATAGTTAGCACCCCGCGCTTGAAACATCAGATCACCGGAATGTTCTAACAGTGTAACGAATGGGGATTGCTGGGAGTTCATTGGTCTCTGTGGAAAAGTGGATAAATTCAGTATTTTGAGATACTTTTAGTCTGATTTCTGAAGGAATTTAAAGCACTTTTGCACTAATTATAACAATGTTTTCTTTCCGCAACCTCTTGTAGGGACTTAATAAAAGATTTTTTGCGGCAGATACCCATTAAAAATAAGCGTTGACATTTCGTTCAGAATTTGCTATAATTCCGGCTAAAGTTTCCCAACCAACATCGGAGAAACCAAAAATGACGAAGACAAAAACAATTCTGGTTCTGATTCTTGCACTGGCCCTGATTCCGTTGACGGCGAATGCGACCATCACCCGCGTGATGGGCTTTGGCGGCGAAGGCGCGGCGTACATCATCAAGGACGCGTACACACCAAACATTTGGCCGCAACTGGTCGCAAATTATCCCAGTCTGGCCGGCGCTGAGTTCAACTCGGCTGAAGGCACCTGGGATTTCAAGAAGGCGTACATTGACTATGATTTCGGTGAAGACAATGGCGTCTTGCAACTTTCGCTGGATAAACTGACCGCCCGTAAGTATGGTATGGACTACTTCGACGAAATGGATGCCTTGATGGGCAACTATAATCGTCTGAGCGCGATTTATGGCCGTCCGATGGGCGACATGTTGATCGGTTTGGGCTTGAACTATGCCGGAAAGTCGTACAAGTCGGAGGAATATGTAGACGGGGCCACTACCATTCCAGCGGTTGACGCTTCCTACACGACCTTCGGTTTACGCTTAGGCGCTTCGGCCATTGAGAAGCAGCTCGATCTGGCTCTGGGCTTTGAAATGGCCAGCTTCTCGGATGAAGAAGGCGGCACAGTGGTGGCTGAGAATGACGGCTCGATGTCCGTAAGTTTTGCTGGCCGCTTCTTCAAGAAGATGAGCGACCGTTATGCCTTGATTCCCAACGTAAAAGTCAACATGATGAAGGACGGCGTGAAGGGCGATGGCTGGTCTGAAAGCGCTTCCACCACTTCCTTCGGATTGGGCTTGGGCAACAATTGGACGCCGGTTGAAAATGCGCTGGCAATCTTCGAGTTGGGCGTCATGTCCACCAGCAACAAGTGTGAAGCGGAGAGCGGCGGTGTCAGTTCAGAAACCACCGACTCCAAATTCGACATTTACTGGAGACTGGGCTTCGAATCCAAGATTTTCGGTTGGTTGAACGGCCGCCTCGGCGCGGAACGCTCTTGGGTTAGCTCAACGCTGGAAAGTGAATTGGGTAAGCCCGACATCGGCTACTCCTCAACCTCCACCTACCTCGGAGCCACGATGCATTGGAACCGTCTCTTTATAGACGTTCTGGTTGCACCGCAGTTCCTGCAAGCCGGACCGTATTTCATATCCGGTATGGAATGCAATACGTTCAGCCGCGTGTCATTGTTCTACAAGTTCGCCGAATAATTTATTCGGTATCACGATTAAAAGCGGACCGGGCGATTGCCCGGTCCGCTTTTTTTATTATCGCCGTTGTCGGTCTCCTGACCGGTCCGCGAAGCGAGATCCCGCCAAGGCAGACCATGGCGCCATTGCGACTCGGGAGAGTCACAACGGCGGCTACAACTTCCGTTCACAATGCTGCATGCTGCGCTTCGCGGGGGCGGGCAATCCGTTTTTTTCTCACTTAAGCAATAACAATTTCTGCGTGGCAGAAACCGGACCGCTTTCGAAACGGCACAAATACACTCCCGCAGCCAAGCTCTCGCCGCTAAAATTCACGCGGTGTTTACCCGCCGCATGCCGACCTTCCGCCAAAACCTGTACAAGCCTGCCCTGCAGATTGTAAATCTCCAAACGAACGCTGCCTTCCCGCGGCAGCGTAAAGCTGAGCGTAGTAGACGGATTGAACGGATTCGGATACGCCGCATGCAGAATCGGATCGCGCGGCAAAACGTCCGGCATTTCCGGCACGTCCAGCACCGTAACCAGCACGGGAATACGGGCTGTGCTGTCCGGACAAGCGCGCAGGTGCAGATTCAGATAACCGTAAAAATCGAACACTCCGTTGTTCGTGGTGTCGGCCAGAACATCCACCGAGACAATCACAGAATCCCGCGCCGGAACATAGCCGTGATCCGGGACAACGGTAAACCAGCTTGTCGGAGGAATAACCGGTTCCGAAACCACAGCATATTCCATCGGCCCCGTACCGATATTGCGAATCACAAAGGGATGGTGAGTCAGAACCTGATTATAGACGACAATATTGACCGAGGACTGCTGTGATATAAATTTGGGAATTCCCGTGGTCAGAGTCAGCTCCTCAATCGAATCCGGGGCAACCGTGATTCCGGGTGTCGTATCGCTGGAGACGCATGGACCCCAGACCATCACATCGTAGGTTCCGGGTGTCAGTTCCAAGCGGAAGCGGCCCAAAGCATCCGTTGTAACATAACGAGCGCTGCCGACCACTCCCACGCGCGCGGCATGCACGGGTTGACCGGTCTCCACAGCCTGCACGACTCCGGTGATTCCGCCTCCTTGCGGGAGACGCACCAGATAAATTTTAGGATAACCCGATTCCGTCACACTTCCAAAAAGGAGCGCACCGCCGCTGTGAACGGGGAGGATGCCGAAAAATTTCGATTGCGGGCGAAAAAGGTTCACCCATGATTGCTCCTGAACCCCGTCGGAATTGGTGTCCAATATCCACGGATAGGGATTCAGAGTATTGACTCCGGCATAGCCGACGCAGCGCACGCCCCCGCCCCGCCGCGGGACAATCCCGCGAAGCTGTTCATCCGTTTGTCCGACAGTGTAGGATTGACTCCAAAGCGGATCACCGGCCAGCGACGTCTTGGCTATAAAACCCCGGTTGGAAACATCCGTTCCGGAACGCCCCGCCAAATAAATCCCTTCATCGGTCACGGTCATGCCGTAGCAACGTTCGACGCTGGTGGTGCCGAAAGACCGGTTGACTACGACAGTTCCCATACTATCGGTGATCAACAGCCATAAATCATAATCTCCCACGGTCCACGTTTTCGTGACTCCGGCGACGATGATTTGGCCGTTGGATCCGGGCAGAACGCGATTGCCGAGGTCGGTATCGGCACCGCCCAGCATGCGGGTCCAGAGTGTGTCGCCGGTCGGAGTGCACTTAAGCAGCCAGGCATCCGAGTGTATTCCATCGCTCCCTAACCGGTAGCCGACAATTGCGATATTGCCGTCGGGTAAAAGACAGGCGTCATTGCCTTGCGTCCAGCCATTGCTGGTATAGCTCCGCATCCACAGGCTGTCTGCTTCCAGACTGAGACCGGTTAGAACCAGTTGATTGGGCGTCGGGCCGGTCCAGGCGTACCCGATGACCACAAGATCACCATTGAAAGTTTGCACAATCGCCGCGGCTTGTTCGGCTCGGTTCGCGGCTCCCAGCGACCGTGTCCAAACCACCTCGCCGCCGGACGAAACCCGTATAACCAGCATATTCACATCCACCGCATTGGGGTCGGTGACTCCCGCCAAAATAAAGCCACCGTCTTCCAGCTCAAGAGCGGCGTTGATCAGCGGATTATTACCGTATTGGATGTGCCGTGTCCAGAGAGTATCCGGCTGAGCCACAGCAATCTCGGCCTGAAACAACAGACCCAGAAAAATGAGGCAGCAGAGTAGTACGCGCATGTTGAACCTCCTGATAGAAAAGCAATATACAAGCTTTCTCTGGGCAGGTCAAGTATTTCAGAAGAAATGTTCTCTAAAATAAATGCACATGACCAATCCTGCCCGCGAACCCGAAAGTCGGTATTGAAATAGAATATAAACAAACAACCGCCTGCGCGAAATCCGGCGGGCGGTAGCATAAATAATTTTATCTTACAAGAAAACATAATGGAACAAAGTTGCGGATTACTCGACAATAATAGTCCCGGCAGCCTTCGCGCCACCGAGAATGATCGGAAACGTGCCTCTCTTTTGTGGATTGATTGTGATGATTGTCGTGTGACCAGCCGGCAATATTTCATAAATATCAAGATCCTCGATTCCCATATATTCCTCGGGCGGCGTTTGTGCATAGCGGTGAATAATCAGATCAGTTATTTGATCGAATTGCACATGTATTTCGGATGGTGTAAGTTCTTCAATTAATTTGATCTCGATCCGCCGGATTTCGTTATTTTCAGCATTTGATTTGCTTTTTTTCCGGAAAACGAAATAGCCCAAAAGTCCCAAAGCAAGGACGATTTGCAATATTAAACCATAGGATTTTTCAGGAATTGTTAAAGCAAAAACAGAAATTGTTACGGCACTGTACATAGGATAGGTATGGTGAAATGTGGTAACCTATGGTAAACAACCTCAATTCGGCCAATTATCTGAAAATGCTTGTTGACATAAATCGAGAAAATCGTTACGTTAACAGTTGCGGGAACTTCATTGTAGATTCGATGGTATACGAAGTGCAGCCATTGCGAAATGGGACATTTTGATCCAAGCGAAGAGTAGGAATTTCAACGAGCGAAAGGACGATGAACCAATGGTGATCCTCAACATCCAACAGGCTGCGAAGTTCTTGGGTAAGACGCCCGCCGCCCTCCGGAATGGTTACAAAAGGTGGGGTGTTCCGCATTTCCGGCTTGGCGGACAGATTAAGTTCACGCAGGAAGCTCTTCAGGAGTGGGTTGCGAAGAACATGGTTGAAGCCATGCCGCAGGAACCCAAAGATAAACCGGCTCCCTCCGGTGATGGACGTCGTACCAAGCGAGGTACATCCAAGTCCGCTTCGCGGCCATGAACGCAGCTTTTCGGGCCGAGTGCCCGCAAGGTGATCGAGGGTGTTCCGAAACGGAACACCCTCTTTGTTTGTGAAGGTTTGAACCACACCCCCGCGATCGCGCGAGGTGCGGATTTCAGCTTTCAAGGATTCGCTCGTCTTCAAAACGCCAGGCCGGATCCACAATGCAGAGAAATTCCAGCCCGTCCGGGCCTAACGACAGAATTCGCTGCTTGCCGCCGGGCGGAATATAGACGGCATCGCCGGGCTGAACATCGCGAATATCTCCGTCAATCTCCATCCGCCCGTGCCCCGAGAGAATATAGTACACTTCCGTGGTGCGCAGTGTATGGAGTTTCGACCATGTCTGCGGCGGGACTTTCGCATGAGCCAAACTGCAGCGTATAATCGCTGCATCCCGATCCGGATGCAGCAACTCGCGCAAAACGGTATGATCTCCGGCGGTGATTTCCCGGCAATTTTTCAGAGTTTTTACCAGCATAGCAGGCTACGATTTCATCCACACGCCCATTCGATAGCCGTCCGGGCTTTGGAAGATTCCATACTGTCCGAAACCTTCCGGCAATTCGGTTTTGGGTCGGACAACTTGCCCACCCAATTTTTCGGCCATAGCCAAAGCGGCATCCACGTCCGGGACTTCCACATAGATATAGAATTCATCAATAACCGGAATCTGCCCGACACGGCTTATCCCTCCGATATATTCCCCTTCGGGTGTAGCAAAAAGAAGATAGTCATCGCCATAAAATTGCTTGAACTTCCAATGAAACAGCGCACCGTAGAACGTGGCGGCCTGCTTCAAATTGAGAACAGGGATCTCAACATGAGCAAAGGTGTACATGGTTTCTCCCGGAAAAAAGGGTGCAATTCGATTGTAGATTAATAGGTCAGCTTGTGGCAACAAAGGGTAACTTATTTTCACGTGATTGTCAATACTTGAAAGATAGCAGACCTCGGGAACCGGAATGGTTTCCCGGTCGTTTGCAGGATAGTAACTACCTTTAAGCGGGAAAATCATGAAAAACACAGCTTGGAAGCTGATCAGCGTTGCCAGCGCAGTAGCCTTGATAATCGCAATTCTGGTAATACCAATCGAACAAGTGCTTGCAGCACCCTTAGCGGTAGGTTCATCGCTGATATCATTTTCCCTGAAAAACGTGGATGGGAATACGGTCTCGGCAGCGGACTTTGCCGATAAAGCGGCTTTGGTGGTTGTTTTCTCGTGCAACCATTGCCCTTATGCCGTAGCTTATCAGGACAGGTTGATTGCCTTGCAGAAGGAATACGGTGCGCGCGGCGTGCAGTTTGTGCTCATTAATCCGAATGATCCCAAGAAGCAGCCGCAGGACAGTTTTGAGAACATGCAAAAGCGGGCGAAGGAAAAAAGTTATCCCTTCCCCTATCTATTTGATGAAACGCAGCAGATCGCTAAGGCCTACGGCGCGGCTCGCACTCCGGAAGTGTATCTGTTCGGGTCCGACCGCAAGCTGGTTTATCAAGGCCGGATTGACGACAACACCGAAGACAAACAGGTCAAGACGCGGGATTTGAAAAACGCTTTGGATCTGCTGTTGGCAGACACGCCGGATAAAATTTCACCGCGCACGACGAAAGCGTTCGGATGCACGATCAAGTGGAAGAACTGATTGCCGGAGAGTTGAGATCCATTCGACAGTGAGTTATCCTTGGGAAGGAAGAACGAATCCCCGGCGAAAGCCGGGGGTTTTGCGTTGGTTGCAAATCATTATCGCCGTGGTGACTCTCCTGAGTCGCAATGGCAGCATTGCCGGTCGGGAGACCGACAACGGCGAAGACACTCGGCATTTTATCGGTTGATTAAACCTAGAATCGCCACTATCGAAATGATGTAAAACAAGATTGTAATAGAACGATGTATCCAGATGAATACACGCTCGGTTGTACTCATGTGACGCGGTAAGACATGTGGGTGCTCGTAGTGCGAGCGTTTGTGGGTAGGGTGTCGATGGGGCATTGTTGGAGGAGTTGAAGGTGGGAATTGAAGGAGCGGACGAAGATTGGTAATAGACATCAACGACAATGCAGACAACAAAGAATTGCCTGTGATCGTTTAGACTGTTTTTGGAGGGGGAAACATGGCAAAAGGAAGGCGTTAGGAAGGGACTGTAATATAACTTTATCACCTGCAGTTGTCAATATGTCTTTTTATGTATACGTAAAAAGCAAAATGTAAGACGAAACCAGTCATATCTTGAAATCTGGACAAGAATTGAAAATTCGTTTTGTTGCATGAAGACCTGCATTTCCATTTTCAGTGGAGAGGCAGAGTACAATAGAATATGAGAAATCTCCGCCTAAGAGGCGGAGATTGGTACCATTGCCAGTCGTGAGAGCGGACAACGGCGGAAAGGGATTTCGACGAATTTCGTCGGGATCACAGATCCCGCTCGGGGCGCCAGAAAGAATACACCCCCCTTCTTTTCCCCCTTTTTAGCAAAGGGGGGACAGCGTTGTTCTATGTTCACAACTCGGGGGATTTGATGACCATTAATTTTTCGATCTGCATATCGCGGAGAGTGTGGGGAATGCCGCCGACATCGAAGCCGGAATGCTTGAGTCCGGCAAAGGGCATCCAGTCCACGCGGAAAGCGGTGTGATCGTTGACCATCACGGC
>Ga0105104_10002977_pt1 | contig 12215 bp, 14 predicted proteins | sample PPLLaktember2015_3_FD_87034 | JGI IMG/M metagenome (GOLD analysis project Ga0105104, IMG submission 87034) | Freshwater sediment microbial communities from Prairie Pothole Lake near Jamestown, North Dakota, USA - PPLs Lake P7 Core (6) Depth... | ecosystem: Environmental > Aquatic > Freshwater >...
CGATGGTTTTGTTATGAAGAGATGATGTCTTCTAAACTACCTTAGATATTACATCAATTCATATAATTTTACAAGTCTTGTCATGACAACATGACATAATGTAGGCGGATTAAGACAAAAGAGCCCATTTTTGGGCTCTTTTTTTGAATTCCTGATGGGTTTATTGCACTGTAAACGTAGCTTCAGTAACGATCACGTCATCCACGGTTAATCTGACCACATGCGTTCCTACCGGCCATCCATCTTCAAGTGAACAGCTGAAATAAAAACGGTCCTGTTCCAGGTTGTATTTCAAAATGATCGATTTTGTGCAAGTCTGTTCCAGTTGTATCCCGTTAGTGATCCATTCTGCCTGCAGCCAAGACTGTTTTCCAAAATCGCCGTTGCCGATAAAAAACACATTATCTGAAGGAGCAAAAACTGTTGTTGGTTCGATCGGATCCATGAGAGCTGTGACACCTCGGGCGAATTCAGTTCTTCTGATGACAGTCGGTACAGCGTCTGCGGGAGGGACTATTGCGAAGGCATATTCTCCAGCAGGTTGACCATTAATCAATAATTCAACTCGATAATTTGAGCTGATATATAGAGGTTCGACATGAGTTAATGTAAAACCGGCAAATGAATCTTGTCCCTGAAAGATGCCCAGACCTTTATTGATCTCTGACAAATCAAGCGAAGTTTCTGCTATTAGCTTGTCTTTGTACATAAATCTTGCCGAAATATCACCCTCCTTTGGGCGACCGTTAATACGAACTGACACATTGACTTTCTCGGAAGGATCGAAAGAAGTAGTTTCGGTCTCAGGTTCCATCTCATCAGTTAAATTTTTTGCAAAAACGACCCCGGCGATTTCAATTCCATCAATTCCATGGGGTTCTTGCCCGGTTTGAGTAACACCACTACCGCATGCGGTAATTAACACGGCAATGATAAATAAAGCGATAAAACATCTTTTCATTCAAATCTCCAAGGGAAAATTTACGGTAATTATAGTGAGGTTTTCACGAATAGGAAATAATATAATTCAATGTTAATAACCATTTTACGAGTAAGAAAATCCCGAAAAAACGCCTTCACAAAGCAATTGCAGACTTCCGTCAGAAACATCATACTTTACCAATACTGAAGCTTTCGGATTGCCTTCATGAATTTCAATGATCAATGTCTTGGAATCCAGCCATCCCATCGGCCTCATATATGACACCCATTCCCAACCCAAAATTTTCGAAGCCGTTGAAGAATCCAGTTCCTGAACCACAGCACCTGTTTCAATATTCCCAATTCTTATATTGATTTTAAATTCTGGAGGTCCATTAGAAATGGAGCCGCTTGATTCAACCCAAGCTGCAAATTCACTATCAATTGAAAAGACAACATTCCCCGCACCTCGGTCACTTATTGGATCAAGTGGGAAATTGACCATCTGGCTTGTCAGCAGGTTAGTAACTCGCATGGAATGATCACCTTTGAGATCAAAACTGATGCTCCCGGCTTGGGTTCTATCAGGTGATAATCCCTGAAAATTGCGGTCAACGCTTAACGCTTCTGAATTAGTGCCAGATTTCAGGTCAAAGACATAAAGGCCGCTATTGATCGGAAAAATTCTGTCCTCGCCGCTGATCTCCCATGCAGAATGCGTGAACCAGACCTTTCCAGCTTGAGACGCACCAGCCTCAACTGCAACAGGCATTAACACCATCCCCATTTTTGTGTCACTCATTTCAATAAAGGGATCCGAAGTTTCCAATTTTTTCAGAGAGCCAACGTATAAATAACTGTGCGGGATGTTGTCTTTAATGACCATTTCAGAAAAAGCTAAAATGGGTTCTTCGGGTACACCTGACATTGCTAAAAAAGTTCTTGTTTTTCTTAGAGGAATCACGGTTCTGTTTTCGCTTATCATAAGAGATTGTTCAGGAATCCAGGAATAGTAAACAACAGGTAATGCCGTTCCTGAGTTTGCAACTCCAGCAAGATGAAGTCCCTGGGGATCGGCACTTCCAATCCCAGGTACCTGAATGCTGGAAATTAATTCTCCATCAATATTGAAGCACTCCAGGATTTCAGTGTCTTTTTTTACCGTGCACACCCCTGATGGAGTAATTAAATTAATAAGGATCTCATCAGCAGATGATTCCAATAGTGGTGCGCTGCTTTCACCTTCTACAGGTGGGGCAGATAATTCGGGTGTGGGTGACGGAAGAATGAATTTTATATTGCAGGAAGAAAGGGAAAGTGCAGAACCAATGATGATCTTTAGTATGTGTTTGGTATTCATGCTGGCAGCGAAGTTCACTTATACAATTCTTGAAAATCAAAACTGAATTTGATCCGATTCGTTGTGAAAATTAATTTAATGAAACTTAGAACGATATCTCTTTTATTTCTTTATCGTTCATAAATCTCTGGACAATTTTGTCATGTTTTTTTCCCGAACCCAATACTTCAAACGTACACACCATATCTTTCTCGTGTTTTTCCTGTTTCGTGCGATATATGGTCATACCTTGCTCTTTGAAAATAGATTTGAGCAGTTTATATTTTTCCCAGTTTATTTCAGTAGTGATCTGATAAGTACGTTCTTCTGTAGGGACCTCTAAAATGTTTTCAAGTTTTGTTAAAGGTAACAGAACAATAAAAGCTATCGCAGCCGCAACACCAGAAAGCAGATACTCTCCGGCTCCTGCCGCCATCCCCAATGCTGCCACAAGCCAGGTGGTTGCAGCTGTGGTCAATCCGATCACTCTTCCCCTATCTTCAAGAATAACACCAGCTCCAATAAAACCGATACCGACAACAATATTGGAGGCAATTCTCGTTCCGTCACCATTGAACGCGGCACCAATGCGTTGTGACATAATGGTAAAAAGCGCAGAACCTACGGAGATCAGGATCAGGGTTCGCAAACCGACCGCTTTTTTGTGATGTTCACGCTCAGCGCCAATAACTCCGCCAACAAGAAGCGCAATTCCCAATTTTAAAAGATCTTCAGGAATAAAATGCATCGGAATCCTTTCTTCAATATAAACAGTTCTAATTGTAGCAAATATTAAATTAAAACTGCCAGTCTAAAGTTAATACTGGCAGCTTTTATAAAGTGCGGATTGGCAAGTTCCAATCCAAAATTATTTGCTCCTAATTCAAAGTACTATTTCTTGTCAAGTCCATTTTTAATATCAGTTAAAGTTTCGTTCATTCGGAAAAATAGGATCAGCAGTTCGCAGTAAATTCTAACGACGACAGGTCCTAATACAAGCATGATCAGCCCGCCCAAGAATTGAGCAGCACCACCGCCATATGAACCAAAACTCATAGCCATCACGACCAAGGCCGCGATCACCGTTCCAGCCGCACCGACCCAGAAAAGCACTTGAATGATAACGGGTGTGATCATTTTTCGAAACTTGAGAAAGTCATCCATTATTGCCTCCATTTAAATTTGGTTTATGAGAAAAATTGGAATTAAAAGACAGTATAGCAAAAACCGGAATGTGTATCAAGTATTAATATTTTTCCCAATGGACCCGAGTTTCATCATACTGGGTACGAGGTGCTTTTTCTTCTGCAGGATATCCGACATAGATCAAATTCAGCGGAATTACATCTTCTGGAATTTCCAAGTTTTCACGGAGGAGATTAATAATATCTTCTTTGGGATATGAAGCCACCCAGCAAGTGCCCAAGCCCAATCCAGCTGCCGCGACCAGCAAGTTTTCAGTAGCAGCACTGCAGTCTTGCACCCAATATTTATATGCGGATTCATTCTGCGCAAGCGCCAGATTTGAGCAAATGATTATTATCGCGGGAGCGTTGTAATTGCCATATTTAACTTTGGAACGCAGCAAATTGATCTTAGCTTCATCTGTTACAACCACGAACTCCCAGGGGCGGCTGTTGCTGGCAGAAGGAGCTGCCATGGCTGCTTTAAGAAGACTGGTTATGGTCTCTTTTTCCAGTTTCTTGCGGTCATAGATGCGAATGCTGCGCCTGCTGTAAATGGTCTCGAGAATATCGTTCATGCGATGTCCTTCCTATTTTTCTTTAAGTCTTACGTAAATGGCTGCATTGCCATCTTCGCCCTTAACATCCTTAACTTCAAACAATTTCGATTTTGCGCGAATAAGCGATGAGAGTTGGCTATGTCCATACGTGCGTGCATCAAAACCAGGGTCAAGCTGCCGTAAATGATGCCCCAGTGTTCCCAGGAAGGCCCACCCATCTTCCTGGACTGCGTTTTCAAAGGCCTGAGTTAATAGTGGTGTGGCTTCAGGCTGGGAAGATTCTTTAGGTTCAATAACCTCTTTGGTATCCACTTTGCGAGAAACCGGTTTTCTGGCTGGTTTGCGGGGTACCAGGTTTTCTGTGTACACGAATACATCACAGGCATTTACAAATGCTCGCGGGGTCTTCTTCTGACCAATGCCCATTACAAAGAAACCTTTTTCACGAATGCGTGTCGCCAGGCGGGTATAATCGCTGTCACTGCTTACCAGGCAAAACGCATCAACAGTACCGCTGTAGAGCAGGTCCATTGCATCAATGATCATGGCGCTATCAGTTGCATTCTTGCCAATGGTATAACGGAATTGTTGGATAGGCTGAAACGCATGAGTTTGTAGAGTATCTTTCCATCCACCCATATTTGAAGTTGTCCAGTCGCCATAGGTTCGCCGAATCGTGGCTGTGCCATATTTGCTGGCTTCCGATAACATCTTTTCGATCAAGCTTGGCTGGGCATTATCACCATCGATCAAGATCGCCAAACGACGATTGTTTATCTGTTTCATTGAATCGAACATTTTAAAAGTCCTTACTATCCTTTTGGATAATTATCTCTGTCTTAATTATACCTTTACGGCCTTTCACCTGACTTCTCTTGAAAACCACAGTTTTCGGCTTGTTTCCAAAAATCCCATGGTTTTTGCCAGTTGGATCATCGCAAAATTATCGGAGCTTGTTCCAAGCCTTGCATAATCCATACCTCGTGACCGAAGACGAAGAAGTCCTTCATTTATCAGCGCCTTCGCCAAACCAAAATTGCGAAAATCGGGATGAACCCCGATCGGATCCGTTAAACCAGATCTCTCACCGATCAGCTTATTTTCACTTTCATTGATCTGACAGACACAAAATGCCACCAGGCAGCCTTCCGAATTTTGGACTACCAGATCTAAGTGCGGATCATATTCAGGGCTGGTCATAATCGCATGCCGAAAGGCTATTGTCATCTGGTCAGTGCCAAAAGCTTTTTGATGAAGGTCAACATAAGCATTAATTTCCTTTTCCCCTGCCAGTGGTCGAATAAGAAAACCTGGGGGAATGGTGATTCGATGAGGTATTTCCTTTAAAGAGCGACTGAAATATACGCTTTCGATCAACTCACGTTTAAAGCCCTCATTTTTCAGGCATTCTATCCGCTGGTAATCATCTCCCCAGCAACACACATCCAACGTTGGATAATTCTTCTTCTTGGTGTTTTTATCTTTAATGATCTGGCTGCAAAATTTAACAGCGCATTTAAAGAGGGATGAATAGTTGGCAATTTCCATGCATTCAAACAACAAGTTGTTATATGGATCAAGCATGCAAAAAGCCTGCGCATTACTCTCATCGTCCATCCAGATGATCGTCTGAGTTCTCACCTCTTCAAGCGCTAGCAGCTCATATAGGTCCTGAGAATTTGGATAATCATTTATCCTTCCACAAGGTCTGCTTTTAACAAGCAAATCCGTAAACTTTTCAATCCTCTTGTCGTCAGGAATGTCATTAAATATAATTTTATTAATCAACTGTTCAATCCTTAATTAAATGTTTCGAAAAACCATTTTTTATTAAAAGATCAAAGGCATGAATTGCTTCAGGGATCACATCCTGTTTGATCTGAAATCCTTTTTCCGGGTAAATCTGAATTCGTTGAAAATCTCCAACCATGATCTGGATGACCTCATCCAATGGAATTTCTTGGGTTGGATAGTTTTCAAAACAAATTTTTGGGGAAGAAATTACCATTTCCAATTCAGGCCAATACCTTTGAACTGTGGCAAGAGTGCGGCGTTCCATATAGGGCTTGTGTACCAGAATGGCCGATCTAATATTAATTCCCCGTTCTTCAAGCAGTCCTCTTGAATAAAGTATGTTTTCACCAGTATTGGTGCTTTTATCTTCGATCAGGATCTGTTTTCTCTGTACGCCACCTGACAAAGCAATTTCTGCAAATTTAGCTGCTTCGCTTTCCTTCCAAATCTCGCTGGTCAGTCTGCCCAACCCTCCTGAACATACCAGCAGAGGCGCCCAGTTTTTCAAGATCAATTCTGCGGCAAATTCTGCAACTCGCAGATCATGGCTGCCCATAGCGATAATGCAATCGCTTCTCTTCAAGGATTGATCGAGTTTTAAATAATTCCAGAGAACTTTTGCGGCCTTGAGAATTTTTATATCCACGACTACCTTGTTGCCATCAAAGCCAGCCCTGCAGCTTGTAGATAAATGAACCCAAATATTCCTTTAATGCATTGGTCGTCAAAGCCAGATTACTGGCATTGGGAATGATGTTCAGGATCTTGGTGACCAAAACACCATTCTGGTTTTCGGCGGATGCATCTTCCACCACGCTATAATCCACCGGCAGGGGTGTAACCTCAAAACCCTGGGCTTCAAAAAGTGAAACAGAGCGTGGCATATGCATGGCTGAGGTAACCAGTAGGACCTTGGATATTCCCCGTTCATCCAGTAATTCTTTGGCGTAAAGCGCATTTTCATAAGTATTTCGGGAACGGTCTTCAACAATCAATGCATCTTGAGGTACATCCATGGATATCAAAATTTCAGCCATATCTTCTGCGGGTGTCTTGCTGCCTTCATTCATCCAGGCAATCTCTCCCCCGCTCAGAAGAATAAGCGGTGCTTTACCCTCTTTAAAAAGTTGAGCAGCATAGATCACGCGATCGCCTGCCCCATTCATCTCAACCCCAGAGCGCGGGTAAGCCTCAGGTTCAGTCCCACCACCCAGGAGAACGATCACTTCACCTGAGGGAATTTCCTCAGGTGGTTTGTAACGCCATTCCAAGGACCGCGCAAGCAGGTTTGAAAATCCACTTGTTGAACTTAGCCAGAGGATTAATAAGGCAGCAATGATGAGGGTTCTTCTTTGGACCTGGTTATTGGCGCTTATCAAGGCCAGGAAAAGCAAAACACATGCCAACCCTAAGGGGTATACAAATAATGGAAGAAATTTTGAAAGGAATATGAACATTGGTTTATAGTAATTCTTGGGACTGAAAAGATTGTAACACGCGCTTGATAAGCATTTTTCAGATAAAATTGCGGAGTCTTTATCCAATATGCGGGGTTATTCATTTGGAACAAAAAGGTAAGATCTTGAGCAAATTTGGCAATCTTAAAGCAGTTATCTGGGATATGGACGGTGTTATTGTAGACTCTGGTCCGATTCACTTCGACTCATGGCATAACACCCTGGAACAATATTCTCTTTTTGTCAGTGAAGCGGATCTACGGCGGATGTTTGGCATGACCAGCCCTGAAGTTATTAAGATCTTATTCGGCAATGAGGTTACTGAGAAATTTGTCGCTCAACTCTGCGAAGAAAAAGAATTACTTTTCAGGGAAGCAATTCAGGAAAATGCCCAATATATTCCAGGAGTTGAATATTGGTTGAATGAGTTCAAACAATCTGGAATAAAGCAGGCAATTGCCTCCTCTGGTTCACAAGAAAATATTGATGCGGTTCTTGATACTTTGAGCACACGCTTCTACCTTGATGCCGTCGTCAGCGGCAAGGATATGCCGAGCAAACCTGATCCCCACGTTTTTATTGAAGCAGCAAAGCAACTGGGTGTGGAACCAAAGAATTGCCTCGTAATTGAAGATGCCATCGCAGGAGTTGCTGGCGCCAAATCCGCGGGAATGAAATGTCTGGCATTAACAACCACAAATCATGCGGAAGAACTTGAAAATGCCGACCTGATCCTGAAAAACCTTGAATCGCTTTCTGAGCCGATTTTGACCACACTTTTTCTTTAAATTGAAAGGATCCTTTCGTTCAAAGGATTGTGTTCTACAAAGCTGGATGATGGTTGAATAAGACAATTTAAGTCTATAATCTTAGACATGCCTGACAGAAAAGAGCTCTTTGAGGAATTTAGATCCGTTTTTTCCGGGGGCAATTCGCTTTTGGATTCTTTTCTCCCCCCGCTTTTATTTCTGGTCATCAATGCATTATTTGGATTTCAGCAAGCGCTTTGGGCTTCCCTGGGAATCGGGATCGTCATTACCGCTCTGCGTTTGTTTCGAAGACAAAAAATCGCTTTTGCATTGGGTGGTTTAGGGGCAGCTCTTTTTGCAATTGGTCTGCGTTATTTTTTAAACAGCTCAAAAGCCTTTTTTCTGCCAACTCTCATTAATGACGGACTGATCATGCTCGCGTTGTTGTTAAGTATCTTGGTCAATCGTCCCGCAGTGGCTTTCACCAGTGCCATAACACGCCGCTGGCCTTTGAACTGGTACTGGCATGAACGAATTAAACCTGCCTACACGGAAGTTACATTCATTTGGGTTGCTTATTACGCTTTGAAGCTTCTAATTTTATACATTGTGTACCGGCAGGGAAATCTGTACCGCCTGGCGATCATTAATTTTTTTAGCGGCTGGCCAGCCCTGATATTGTTATTAATTATTAGCTATCTTTATGGCCAAAAACGGCTGCAGAAGTTAAAAGGTCCATCTGTTCAGGAATTTATTCAAAATATCCCTCCACCCTGGCAAGGCCAGCAGCGTGGATTTTAAATTTTGGGAGTTTCATTCATTTTTATTGGTATGAGAATTTGCTTGAAAAGCACCCCTATGTTTTGTAAATTACTGATATTGGAATATTAGTCAAAATTGAAAAGATTCGTACTCAAAAGAATTAAAATGCACCCGTTTTTTTATATATGATTTGTGAAAAGCAAACATTACATTTCGGCACTCCGAAAGAAGTAATGTACGAGACATGTCATTGTATAAATACCCTGGGAATGTATAATTGCATTATTGTTTCAAAAACTCATGCATTCCAACCAGATTCACCATTGGAAGCATGCGAGAAATATCCACAGAATTGTTGGGGATCAATAAACACAATCACGACCTGATAAAATTATCATAAGGAGCATGAATCATGGAAATTCAATTCAAAGAGATCTATCAGGCAGTTCTTGAAGGCGATCTGGAAACCACCAAAAGTCTTGTCGAATCAAGATTGAAAACTGGCAGCAGTGCTGATTCGATCTTGCGCGGCGGGATGATCCCGGCGATGTCAGAAGCCGGGCGGTTATTTGAAGAAGGGGAATATTTTGTTCCTGAGCTTCTCATAGCCGCACGCGCAATGCAAGGAGGCTTGGAATTACTCAAGCCGCTTCTTGTCGCGGAAGATGTAAAACCTGTTGGGAAAATCGTGATCGGAACTGTAAAGGGCGACCTACACGATATCGGCAAGAACCTCGTCGGCATGATGCTGCAAGGTGCAGGTTTTGAGGTAACAGACCTTGGTTCCGATGTTGACGCTCAAAAATTTGTCGATGCAGTCAAATCCAGCGGCGCAACAGTTATCGGTATGTCTGCTTTGCTAACCACTACAATGTCAAACATGCCCTCAACTATCGAAGCACTCAAAATAGCAGGATTGCGCGATAAAGTAAAAGTTCTGGTAGGTGGAGCCCCGCTAACAAAAGCATATGCTGATCAGATAGGTGCGGACGGTTATGCACCCGACGCCAGCCAGGCCGCCAAACTGGCGCTTAGTTTCATTTCTTAAATAATTAACAAACCGCAATGACCTTGCCGCCTGTAAGGCGCGTAAGGTCATTGCTTTTTATTTGAAAGATCGCGTGCGGTGTTCCAGCTGCCGCCCAAACATACTCGTATTTCAACAGATCTTCGTCAATGAAAATGTCTATAGGAGACGAAAAAGCAACTGGCGGCACGCCGCCGATCACATAACCAGTTCTTTGCTTCACAAAATCAGCATCTGCCTTGCAGATTTCCTTTCCAAGATAATCCTTAACCTTTTTCACGTCCAGTTGATTCTTGCCGCTGACCAGGAACATCAGAGCTTCATCTCCGCTTCGGAAAACGAGTGATTTCACGATCTGCCCAACCTCACACTTAGCCGCGGTCGCAGCCTCCTGCGCTGTACGAGTGCTTTCCGTTAGTTCCAAAACATTGATATCCAGTCCAAAACTGTTTAGATGCGTTTGGACTTTTTGAGAATTTTTTGATAATTCCATGCATTTCACCTTGATAAATAATTAAATCATTTTATAACAACAAAAATTTATATAAGAAAAAATATTAAAAAACCGCATAAACGCGGTTCATTTTTAAGCGGGGAGGGAGGGATTCGAACCCTCGGCCGAGTTTAACCCCGGCACTCACTTAGCAGGCGAGCCCAATCGGCCACTCTGGCACCTCCCCAGTCTGGCTGGTCAAGGCGGAGGGAGAGGGATTCGAACCCACGGTGAGCTTTTCAACCCACACCTGTTTTCAAGACAGGCGCCATCAGCCACTCGGCCATCCCTCCGGATCATAAACGCTCCAGAGGTGGAAATTTTAACACAATTCCATATGGTTGATAAATAAGAGCATAACACATGACCGTACAAATCATTACTGGACCTTCATCAAAATGACAGTTACATTGTCATGCCCGCCTTTTTCCAGGGCAAGCTGAATCAATCGATCAATATCCCTCTGAAGATCTTTTCTTCGAACTGCATCCTTAATTTCCTTATCGGTCAGCATATCGGTCAGCCCATCACTGCAAAGCAAGATTAGATCATCTTTCATAAGATCAAGCGATGTTATAGGAGTTAAATCTGCCTGAAGCGGTCTCTTCTCCGGACGAAGACGCGTATCTACCAAGGCCGGATGGGGTGACCCCAGGTATCGGCTGAGCACATGAGCTAATGGATGGTCACGTGTCAGGTCTTTTGTGCCTGGAATGCTTTCCATTTTGGCGTCCTCCAGCCAGGTGTGGTCGAAATTAAGCTGACGCATCGTCTTCTGGCGCAGCAGGTAAGCTCGTGAGTCACCAAGGCTGCCTAGATAAAGTTTCTTTTCAATTATCAAAGCACAGATGCAGGTAGCCCCCATGCCTTTAAGTTCTTGATTGCCCTCAATCGCATTTAATATTTCCTGATTTGCTTCAATAATCACTTCTTTTAAAGCACTTGCCGGATCATCAAGCGTTTTAATTTTTCCAAATAAACCCACAATTGAATCAACACCTATTTGCGCTGCAACTTCCCCAGCCCGATTGCCGCCAACACCATCAGAAAGCAATGCAAGAAGAACATGACGGGGAGTTTGTTCATCTGTGGCATATGATTGATAAGCTAACCGGTCTTCATTATTGAGCCGTACTTTTCCCTGGTGACTTAGAGAAACAAAAGAAACATGTGATAAAGGACTTCTTTTTAGAAACTTGGTTTTAGACATTTTTTAACTATTTCACACGGCTGATCCGGTACCGAAAAGTCATGCTGCCGATCTGGATCAGATCACCATCATTTAGTACCAATCCTTTACTGGATACTGGCGCATAATTAACCCATGTGCCGCTCTCGGACCCAAGATCAGCTATTGTTACAGCCCCGCTTTCATGCCTTACCAGGCAGGTATGCTGGGTGCTCACGCCATCCGCTTTTAACGTTACGGTACTTTGCGAAGGATCACTGCCGATGATCATTTCCTTCTGATCTATACAAATCTCATTCCCATTTATTGGCGAGGAAAACTCACCTGCCCAAACCAGGCATGGGGGGATCTCACTCATAGAAGAAGCGGTCGGGTTTATTGGTAGATCGGGTGTTTTGAGAAAATCTTGACCGCCCCCTAATCCGGGGATAGATTGGGTTAAAGGATCAATATTGGCTGCATCAAAAAATGGGTCAGTGTTTTCAAGCGCTTCCAACCGGCGCGTTCGTAATCGCAAACTGAATAGGATCGTACCGCCAAGAGCAGTCACTGCCACCGGGATCCAACCGCCTGAACTGAGGAATTCCAGCATGATGGTCAGCCAGCCAGGGTAAAGTGATTCAACAGTTATCATTACTGAAACCGGAGGGCTGATGCTGCGAAAACCCAGGATATCTTCCACTTCAACAGAAAGAAGATGTTCACCACCGAACTGGTAGCTATCAAGCGGCCAGGCAAAA
>Ga0105104_10002978_pt1 | contig 12214 bp, 11 predicted proteins | sample PPLLaktember2015_3_FD_87034 | JGI IMG/M metagenome (GOLD analysis project Ga0105104, IMG submission 87034) | Freshwater sediment microbial communities from Prairie Pothole Lake near Jamestown, North Dakota, USA - PPLs Lake P7 Core (6) Depth... | ecosystem: Environmental > Aquatic > Freshwater >...
GCTTCGCGGGAAAGCGCTGCGCAGCCCTCCCACTCCGTGCGCGGCTCGGGAAGACGATTAGGCGCCGCTCGCGCGGTTCATCAGCCGTCAGTTGAATTCCCTGATCGTTTATCGGTAGAAAACGCTTTTCAGCTTGCGTGATACTGGCACCATGAGCCTACGAACACTACCTCCCGTCGATGTCATGGACCGAGCTTTTCGGTCCAGAGACAGTCAGTTTGACGGTGTTTTCTATACGGCTGTCCGGACCACCGGCATATTCTGCCGTCCCAGCTGTCCGGCTCGTAAGCCGAAGAGGGAGCACCTCGAGTATTTCCCCACGGTCCGCGACGCCCTGTTTGCCGGCTACCGAGCCTGCAAACGATGTCGGCCGCTCGATCCGCCCGGTGCGCCGCCGGCCTGGCTTCAGAGGCTGCTCTCCAGGGTCGATGAGGATCCGACTCGGCGTTGGACAGACGGTGATCTGCAAGCGCTGGGTTTGAATCCCCTCCGGGTGCGTCGCTGGTTCCAGGCCAACCATTCGATGACGTTTCACGCTTACCAGCGGGCCCGGCGGCTCGGTCTGGCGCTTGGACGCATCCGCAACGGCGGAGACCTGACAGACAGCGGGTACGAGTACGGGTTTGAGTCCTTCAGCGGCTTTCGGGACGCTTTTCAGAAGTTGTTCGGAGAGTCGCCGGGCCGTTCCCGCTCTCAGCACCTTGTCGTCGTGAATCGAATTCTGACGCCGCTTGGTCCCATGCTTGTCGGAGTCATGGACGACGCCCTGTGCCTGCTCGAGTTCTGCGACCGGCCGATGCTGGAGACGCAGGTTCGGCGGATCCAGAACCGCCTTAAGTGCGTGATCACACCCGGCGAAAGCCCGCTGATCGATGAAGTGGAACGACAGTTGACGAGCTATTTCGAAGGAAAGCTAAAGGAATTCGACGTTCCTTTGTTGACTCGCGGCACCGACTTTCAGGAGCGGGTGTGGGAGGGTCTCCGCCAAATCCCTTACGGTCAGGTGACCAGCTACGCCGCCCAGGCGAAGCGGCTGGGGTACCCGGCGGCTGTCCGGGCTGTCGCCCGGGCCAATGGCGACAATCGCATCTGCATCATCATCCCATGCCACCGGGTGATTGGCACCGATGGCCAGCTCTGCGGTTACGGCGGCGGGATCTGGCGCAAGCGTTTCCTGCTGGATCTCGAGAAGCAGAACGGCTAGTAAGCTTGCACGGACGAACACGGACAAACACGGACGAGCACAGACCGATATCGCGGTCCGTGTCCGTCCGGGTGTGTCCGTGTTAGTCCGTGCTCGTCCCTTCCTGCAAGTTCAGTTACTATGTAGCGATGAAAGAGATAGCCGATGAGCTCGTTCGCGTGGTTGATCAGGCGGCCGATACGCTATTTGCGGTCAGCGAAGCGGAGGCAGGCAAGAGCTGCCGGGAGGGCGGCTGGAGCCGGAAGGAACTGATTGGTCACTTGATTGACTCGGCCTCCAACAATCATCAGCGGTTCGTGCGCGCGCAGCAGGTCTCCTTCCTCGAGTTTCCCAAGTACGAGCAGGAAAGCTGGGTCTCAATCCAACACTACAAGCAGGCCCCGTGGCCGGAGCTCGTCGACTTCTGGCGCCTGTACAATCATCACTTGGCTCGAGTCATCCAGTCGGTTTCGCCCGACAAGCTGCACGTCGGCTGCAAGGTCGGTCCCTCAGAACCGATGAATCTCGGCGATCTGATAAGAGACTATCTGCGTCACCTCAAACACCATCTCGGCCAGCTGGGAGCCTAATTGAGTATGGCAGGACCTTCAGCAGCGAGTTAAACTGAAGAACCAGTATGGGGATCCCGAACTACGACGTTATCATCGTCGGAGCTCGCTGTGCCGGTGCCACTCTTGCCACCTACTTAGCGCGAGCTGGCGCTTCGGTTCTCCTCCTGGATAAAGACAAGCAGCCAAGCGATCAGATTCTCTCGACGCACACCATCCATCCACCTGGAATTGACGTCCTGGACGAGGTCGGGGTCGGAGAGCCGATAAGGAGTAAGTCGCCGGCGACGCGTATGATGCGCCTGCGAAAGAACGAGGGAGTCATAGACGTGCCCTTCGCCGAGGGCCGGGCGGAGTATTGTCCCAGGCGCAAGAGGCTCGACGGACTCTTGCAGCAAGCAGCCGTCCAGGCCGGTGCCGAATTCCTGGATCGGACGCGCGTTTCAGGCCTGCTGTGGGATCGCGGCAGAGTTGTAGGCGTGCAGGGGGTCCAGCGTGATCACGAGCGGGTCTTTTCGGCACGGTTGATCGTGGGCGCTGATGGCCGGCGCTCGACCGTTGCCAGCCTGGTGAACGCCACGGAATACCTGGGCTATGACGCGCCTCGAGCCATGTACTGGGCTTACTGGGACGCGCCGGACTTTTGGAGAACGGATCCCGCGTACGGTGTCGGCATGTACCTGGGTAGGTTGGGTGCCGTCATCCGGATCGTTTTTCAGACCGATGACAATCTGATCCTCATCGGCAGCCTGACGCCGCTCGACCAGGCGTCTTCCTGGCGCTCCGATCCGCTCGATTGCCTCACTCGCGATCTCATTCAGGATCCCTTCATCCGGCCCATTGTGGAAGGATCACGGCCCGAAGGACACGTGCGCGGGACCGTGCGGGAGAGATACTTCTTTCGGACGGGGGCTGGACCAGGCTGGGTTCTGGTTGGGGACGCCGGCCACCACAAGGACTTTGTCCTCGGTGATGGGATAACCGAAGCCTTGCTGCAGGCCCGAGAACTCGCGCATGCTATCTCGTCCGGAGTCGAAAAGTCCTTGTACCAGTGGTGGCGCGCCCGGGACGTGAAAGCGATTCCTCTTTTCTTCTTTGGGCAAGACGAAGCGGCTCTCGCCCCGGTTCCGGATCTCGTCTCATTGGCGTTCGCGCACGCAGCGGATGACGAATCGTTGAAGGTCCGGTTCGCCCGGATGCTTGATCGTAGGCTCTCTCCCTACGAGGTCTTCCCGCCCGTCAAAGTGCTCAAGTGGGCCCTTTCCGGGGCGTTAAGAGGTAAACCGAAACTGCTCGCTGAGTTCCAACGCATGGGCCGGCGTATCTCGCAGGTCAATCGGGAGGTGAAACTCCGGAAGGCCTTGGCCGCAAAGGAGGCGTGAAGGGCACTGGGGAGCAGCCGCTGGGAGCGCAGGCGTCTCGCCTGCGATGGGGAGCAGGCGCTGGGAGCGCAGGCGTCTCGCCTGCACTGGGAGCGCAGGCGTCTCGCCTGCGATGCAGGATCGACTGTGCATCGCAGGCGAGACGCCTGCGGCCCCAGTGCAGGCGAGACGCCTGCGCTCCCAGCGCCTGCGCTCCCAGCGCCTGCGGCCCCAGTGCAGGCGAGACGCCTGCGCTCCCAGCGGGCGGTTACTGCCCGCTCAGCTGTTTCTGCCTGTCACCCGGCAGGCTGTTCAAATCCGAGAGGGCGGAGGAGAGGATCTGGACAAGGCTTTGCAGTCTCGACGCGTGCTGTGCGATTTCTGCAGCGGCGCCAGCTGATTCCTCGGCGGATCCGGCGGCCCCCTGGGTAACTTTGTTGATCTGATCCATGCCGTGCGCCACTTCTTCCAGCTGACCGCTTTGATCTTCCAAGGTCGCCTTGACCGTCTTGAGAACCTGGCTGACTGTATCGACTTGCTTCTCGATGGCCTGCAGCCCGATGCCCACCTGCGCATTGAGTTGGACGCCGTGGTCGGCATGGCGCTGCGCCTGTTCGATGAGCGCCTCGCTTTCGCGGGCCGCCTGGGCGCTTCTGATAGCCAGGCTGCGCACCTCCTCGGCAACGACCGCAAATCCGCGCCCGGCTTCACCCGCTCGCGCCGCTTCCACGGCCGCGTTAAGCGAGAGCAGGTTGGTCTGAAAGGCGATTTCTCGGATCGCCTTGATGACCTGGCTGGTCTGATCGGAGGATGTCTTGATTTTCTCGACTGCCGAGCTGAGCTGTTCCATCCGGCCGACGCCGGCGTTAGTCGTTTGCCGGGCGGTGTCGGCCAGGCCTCCGAGCTCCTCGGCGTGCCTGCGGGTTTGCTGGGTGCCTGCGGCGACCACCTTTAATGCCGAGGAGATCTCTTCGACGGCGCCTGCCTGTTCTGCTGATCCGGCAGCAAGCGAGTGACTCGCAGTGCTGATGTGGCGCGACCCTTCAGCCAGATCCGTCGCCATTGCGGCGACCTCGCTGACTCCCTGGGTCAATTCGGCCACCGATCGGGCCATTTGCTCGTAGAGATCCCGAATCCGCGATTCGCCCTCTCGTGCCAGGCGTTCGGCTTTCTGCCGCTCGGTCAACTCCCGGCGGATATTCTCGTTGGCGGAAGCTAATTCCGAAGTCCTCTGTTGGACCTCCCTGTTCGCACTGGTCAGCTGCTCGATCATCCGTCCGCGCTCCTTGTAGTCTCGGAGCGCCCGCCTCCCCTGCCAGTAAATGACCAGACCGGCAACGAAAGTGATGAGCAGAAACCCTTTTTGGAAGTACCACGGCGACAGAACGGTAAACTCGAAGACCGCCGGATGCGCACCCGTATTCCCGTTGCGGTCCATGGCCCGTACTTCAAATGCGTGCCCGCCTGAAGGGAGACGATTGAAGGCGGCCAGTGTCGCCGGAGAAAAATTCGACCATTCCCCTTCGTCCAGGCGATAGGAGAACAGGAGTCTCGGGTCGCGGGTCTGCTTCCAGCGGTCGCTTCCGCTGAAAGTCAGCCGAACCGAGCCTCCCGGAGGTGTCTCTCTCAGATTCCTGTCCGAAGGAACAAAGCTCTCGGGCGCATCTCGGTCCGCGTCGGGCTGGTACAGCGCAACGCCTAGTGTAGTGCCGCACCAAATGCGTCCGTCGCGATCTTCGAACACTTCCCAGGCCATGGATGACGGAAGTCCCTCCTCGGCCGTGTGAGTAACCCACTGTCGATTATGAAAGCGGTGGAGTCCCGTCCCCGAAGCAACCCAGACGTCGCCGTCCTTGCAGGTCAGGATCGAGCGGACTCGATCCACCCGGTCAAGAAGCACGTTCCAGGACCGGCCGTCGAATTCAACCAAGCGGTCTCGCCCGCCGACCCAGACGCGTCCGGCGCCTCCCCCACCCAGGCAGAAGACGCCGTTCTTCTCGCCCAGTTCTTTGAACCCGAAAACATCGGTTTTCCCGTCTCGATGCCGAGCCAAACCCTCCAGTCCGCCGACCCACACATCCCCGTTTTCGGCCTCGTACAGCCCTCGGCAGTCGCCCAACTGGTTTTCGCCGAGGTTCACGTAGGGCCGAAAGGTGGTGCCGTCGAATGTGTCGATACGGTATGTGTAGCCCCCCCCGCACTGAGCGAGGAAAGTCCCGTCAGAACGTGCTCGCACAATACGCACGGCCAGGCCCTCGGGGTGGGGAACGCGGCTGAAAGTCCCCGAGTCGGGATCGTACGCCAGCAGACCCTGTCGAGGACTTCCGGTCGAGAAGTCCATGCACAGCAGGATTTGGCCGTTCGGAAGCGGCGAGACGGAGGAATCAGAGCTCGTGTTTCGCACCGCGGCATCCGAGGGAAAAGGGATCAAGCGCCACTTCCCGTCCTCAAGGACGGCCAGGGTGTCGCGAAAACCGACCCACAACCTTCCTCGCGCATCTTCGCAAATCGAAAAAGGAGCCTTGTCGAGGCGCTCCAGATCCGGAGGCGCAAGCCAGATGCTTCGTGAACAATGGGCCGCTCCCTGTGACGTCCCGACCCAGAATTCGCCATCGTGTCCTGTGAAGACCGTCAGTATCCCTCCCGAAAGCACACTCTGCCGCTCGATCGGACGCAGTTGGCCCTCGCGAAGAATGAACAGATCGTCGTCCTGCCTGATCCAAATCGCGTTCGCCGGACCTCGCCAGCCTTCGATTGTCCGGCGGGCTGCGCCATAAACCGTCTCCCAACGTCCTCGGTCCAGCTTGACCACGACGTTCTGGTCGTTCTGCTGCCCGGTGACAAACAGCTCGCTGTTGCTCTCGTGCATCCGAGTCAGGTTTCGGAGACCGGCAGGAGCGGCAAATGGAGCGATTCTGATACCTGCAGTCCCCTCTGCCACTCGGCTCGCGGAGACGACCCCTTGCTGACCGCTTACCCAGAATCCGTTCCCATCAAGCCGGGTCAGGATCCCGGTGTAGTTCCCAATGCCGGTTCCTACACTCGAGGCCAGTGAGTCGACCTTGCCGGTTCGGGCATTAAAAAGCAGGATTCGGTCGGAGAAGAGGAGCACGACCTCCTCGAGGCCCAAGGGAGAGATCCCGCGTATCGGATTGTTCTGAAGCAGGTCGCCCAGGGTGTCCAGCGGGTAAGTCTTCCACTGGCCGTTTTCGAAGCTAACAAGCGAGTTTTGATCAAGCGCCCAGGCACGACCGGCGGCACTGCCGGAAATCGAGGCGACAGTCAAGGAGCAGGGATAAGACTGAACCGTGTAACCATCCAGCACCGAGAACGACCCAACAACGCCGAGAGAGAACCAGACTCGCCCCTCCGCATCCTTGCTGATGGTCTTGACATACGACTCAGCCAATCCTTCGGCCGCAGTCCAGTACCGCCAGTCCAACCGGGATTGAGAGAGCAAAGGACGGGCGGATAAGAACCCCACCAGACAGAAGAGAGCCAGTGAAGGCCAGAAAACCCGGACTGCAGCTATTGAACAGCGAGAACGGTCACCCTCCACAGCGCCGAGAAGCCTATCCCAAATCGATTCAGTTGACAAGCGAGGGCGGTCACAAACGGTGAGGGAAGGGGCGAAGGGGCGAAGGGGCGAAGGGGCGAAGGGACGAAGGGGCGAAGGGACGAAGGGACGGGATTCGGATCGCTTTTGCACGCCTCCGGCGTACTTGTCACTTCGGGACAAAAGACAAAAAAGCCCGACGCACGATTTCTACGCTCGATCTTATTGGAAAGAAAGTCCGAGTCCAGCGGTTGGAAACACCTCTTCCGCCCCTTGCCTGACGGGTGATACCATGCGTGACCAAGGAGGCTTCACATGTCAGACGGCCAGACAAGCATGACTCGCAGATCATTCATCGGCAACTCCGCCCGCGCGGCGACCGCGGCGGGATTGGCGGCGCAGGCAGCCATGGGCCCGGCCAGCGGCCGAGTCCTGGGTGCCAATGATCGGATACGAATGGGCTTCATAGGAGTCGGCAACCGCGGCTCTGAGCTTCTCGGGTACTTCATGGCGGCTCCGGACGTCGAAATCGTAGCCTTGTGTGACGTCTACGAACCGTATCTGTGGCGGGACCGGACCAAAGTGGATCCGCGATTTGTGAAAGAACTCGGCAACAAAGTGCCCCCAATGGGCGAGAAGTTTACTAAGGAGCCGGTCCGCGAGAAGGACTTCCGGAAGCTGCTGGAGCGCAAGGATATTGACGCCGTCTGCATAGCGACTCCGGACCATTGGCATGCGATCCAGACGATCCTCGCCTGCCAGGCCGGCAAGGACGTTTATGTCGAAAAACCCCTGACCATCACCATAGCCGAGGGCAGGCGAATGGTCGAAACGGCCAGGCAGACCAGTCGCGTGGTTCAGGTCGGGCTGAACCGGCGGGGATCGAGCGTTTATCGCGAGGCGGTCGGGCTGGTTTCCGGCGGAACCCTCGGCAGGGTCACCCTCGCTCGAGCGGTTTACACCAGCCGCATGTTTCCGAACGGAATCGGCAATGCCCCGCCGCAGGACGCACCGGCCGGGCTTGATTGGGATATGTGGATCGGCCCCCGCGCATTCCGGCCGTTTCAGTACACGATAGCGCCGTACAAGTTCCGCTGGTGGCAGGACTACTCGTCCCAAATGGGCAACTGGGGAGTCCACTATATTGATGCTATCCGTTGGATGATGAACGAGCGTGCACCCGTCTCGATTTCAGCGCACGGCGGCAAATACCTGCTGACCGACGATCGCACCATCCCGGACACGCTGGAAGTCACCTTCGAGTTCGCCTCCGGCGCCCTGCTCGCCTTTGCCGTTTACGAGGCCAGCGGAGGTGTGACGCTTCCGGAGGGAGAGGTGGAGCTGCGGGGCGCGCAAGCGAATCTCTACATCGACGATCGGGGCTACCATATAACTCCGACGCGGGCGGGCCAGTTCCAAGAGGGTCAGTCGAGCGCTCAGGATCAGAAAAAGACTCTCGAGCCTCGAGAGAACATCACCATCAATATGGTGCGGAACTTCCTCGACTGCGTGAAGTCTCGTCAAAAGGGATGGTGTGATCTCGAGGAAGGGCACCGCTCTACGACCTTTGCCCATTTGGCGAATATCGCGCTGGCCACAAAGACCCGGTTGACGTGGGATCCGGATAAGGAGAAGTTCACCAATTCGCCGGAAGCCAACAAGCTGCTGGATTACGAGTATCGGAAGCCTTGGCGGCAGAGCTGACCCGTTCGAGTTGCGGGTTACGAGTTGCGGGTTGCGGCGGGATCTCAGCGGCGGTTGAGTGACTCGCCGCTTTTTGGCGAGTCGTATCGAAACCCCGCGCCTCTGAAGCGCGGTGGTTGCGGGATCTCTTACAGAGCCGCGCACGCAGTGGAGGGCTGCGGAGCGTTTTCCCGCGGAGCAGCCTGGAGCGGAGTAAGCGGGACCACCCAACGAGGTTTCAGGGCTCGTTGGGTGGTCCCGCTTACTCCGCTCCAGGCTGCTCCGCGGGAAAACGCTCCGCAGCCCTCCACTGCGTGCGCGGCTCTGTAAGGATCCCGCAACCCGCAACCCGCAACCCGCAACCCGCAACCCGCAACCCGCAACCTGCAACCGCAATCACCACCCCCGATCCTCCGGAAACACGTTCGTGAATTTAACGCTCGTGCGGGGTTCGGCCATCATATCCACGACCGTATCACGCCATTTGGCGTAGTGTGCAGTCTCTTTATGGCGGGCGGGTGCGTCGCCATCCCGATACACCTCGACGAGTATAAAGCGGGTGGGATCATCCGCCTGCTGGAGAAAATCGAACCGCGCAATTCCTGGTTCTTTTACGCTTTGTGATGCATTTTCGATCGTGGCACTCCGAAAAGCGTTTACAGCTTCCGCTTTGACGCGGATATGAACGTGGACGATCAGCATATTCCCTCCAATTTGAAGCGTAGCAATGTGCCGGACGGGTTGCAACGGCGGCTCGCGTTGTCCTTTCGATCTCGTTGGGGCTAAATTAGTAAGAGGCGTGCTCTTCTCTCCAAGGAGGTTCAATGTTCCCAATCGGGGATGATGATCGGGAGCTTTCCGGTCCGGCCTACGTTACCATCTTCCTGGTAATCGCGAACGTGGTGGTCTTTCTCCTTCAAATCGCCGATCCCGAGCTGACGGCGGGATTTAGCGTGGTTCCCAGGGAGATCGCAACCGGCCAGGACCTGGTCGGCACCCAAACGATCCAGACACCCGGCGGAGTGGCGCAGATTCTTCACGCCCCCGGTCCTAACCCAATCTACCTGACATTGCTGGCAGCGATGTTCATGCACGGCGGCGTGATGCATATTCTGGGCAATATGATCTATTTGTGGATATTTGGGGACAACGTGGAACACAGGTTTGGCGCCTTCCCGTTCCTGCTGTTCTACATTTTGTCCGGCTTAGTGGGTTCGCTGGCACATATCGCAGTTGATCCGCAGTCGACGATTCCAAGCCTCGGGGCTTCGGGGGCGATCTCAGGAGTACTGGGCGCGTACCTTGTCTTATTTCCCCGCAACAGGGTCCACGCCGTCTTCTTCTATCAGGTTATCTCGATCCCGGCTATTCTCGCCATCGGCATTTGGATCGTGTTTCAGTTTATCAGCGGTATTGGGTCGATCGCGGTTACGAGCCAGACCGGTGGCGTGGCATATGCAGCGCACATAGGCGGCTTTTTGGCGGGTGTTATCCTGGCACTGATCATGCGCGCTCTGATCCGCGACGAAAGGGTCAGCGTCCTTACCCGGTTCGAGAGAGCCGACTCGCGGCGATGGTGGTAAAGCTCAGCTATGGACCAAGACACTTGGATCGGAGGTCCAGCCCACGCTTTTCCGGCTACCGGCCTTTCTTTGCTTGTTCGGGCAGCTGCTGTTGATCCTAATGACCGACGTGCCGCCCTCGACCGCCTGGTGTCCGCCTACTGGAAGCCCGTCTACAAGTACATCCGATTAAGGTGGCATGCGGGCAACGAAGATGCCAAAGACTGGACCCAGGAGTTCTTCGCAGTCGCGCTGGAGCGAGATTACCTGCAGAAATACGATCCGGCGAGGGCGCGTTTTCGGACGTATCTGAGAACCTGCGTCGACGGCTTCGTGGCCAATCAGCTGAAAGCCGCAAGTCGCGTTAAGCGCGGAGGAGGGGCCGAGCTGCTATCCCTGGACTTTCACGCGGCCGATGCGGAACTGGCACAGGCAAAGGCCAGCTCCGACCCGGAAGAGCTGTTCCATCGCGAATGGATTCGGAACCTGTTTCAGATGGCCGTCGATGCTCTCGAACGGGGCTGTGCCGCCAACGGACGCCCCGAGGTGTTCACCGTCTTTGCCCGGTACGATCTGGATCCGCCGCAGGAAAAGACGACGTACCGGGAAGTTGCCGACGAGCTGGGGATCACCCCTACACAGTTGAACAACTATCTGGCGTCAGCCCGGCGAAAGTTCCGCGAATTGGTGCTGGAGCGGCTGGCTGAAGTCTGCGCGACGGATGAGGAGCTTCAAGCCGAAGCGAGCCTGCTGTTTGGAGCTTCCCGCAAGTGAGAACCCTGCCGGATCGAATTCTGGACCATCTACGTGATGTCGCCGACTGGCCCGATCTCACGGGCACCCGCTACGAGATCATCGAAAAGACCGGCCAGGGAGGGATGGGGACGGTTTATCGCACCCGCGACACGATCCTTGATCGCCTGGTTGCGCTTAAGGTGCTGAACCTGAACCTCGATCCCGCCCAATTTGCCGGCAGGCTCACGCGAGAGGCCCAGATTCTGGGCGCGCTCGAGCACCCGGGAATCGTGCCTGTTCACGACCTGGGCCTGCTCCCGGATGGCCGCGTCTTCTACGTGATGAAACTAGTCAACGGGATACGACTAGACGATTATGTGAAGACCCCTCGACTGCTCTCCGAGAAGCTTCAGGTTTTCCTGAAGATCTGCGAGGCCGTCGGTTTTGCCCATTCGCTCGGGATCGTGCATCGTGACCTGAAACCGCAAAATGTCATGATTGGCTCCTACGGCGAGGTACTGGTCCTGGACTGGGGCGTGGCTGGCTTTCTGGATTCCGCCCGGAAGTCATCGTCGCCGGACTCGTCGCAATCCGGGGTTGTGGAGAGTCCGGCTGCTATCCACACGACCGATGGTCGCACCGTGGAAGGCACGGTGATCGGGACGCCCGGTTACATGTCTCCTGAACAGGCATCGGGCAGCGTCCACCTGATTAGCGCCCGAAGCGATGTCTTTTCGCTGGGCGCAATCCTGAAGTTCCTTTTGACAGTCGAGAAGCGGGCTGAAGAGCATCCAGCCGAGAAAACGCCCAAGGCGCTGCAGGCTATCTGGCGCAAGGCCATGGCGATCGACCCGGCCGAGCGCTACGACGGAGTTAGAAGCTTGGCGGCAGACGTCCAGCGTTTTCTTGCCGGGGTCAGGGTTGAAGCGTATCCCGAGAGGCCTTGGGACACGATCCTGCGCCTTGCCGGAAAATACCGAACGCCACTCCTTCTTATCCTTGCTTACCTGGTGATGAGAACTCTTCTACTTTTTTGGAACCGGGTTTAAAGAAAACCGCGCTTAAGTTGAATAGAACAGGCAAAGGAGAACAGATGAGCAAGACAATTTTCGGTTTGGTTCTAGGCGGGTTTCTCGGCATTTTCGATGGGCTGACAGCGCTGATTTCCGCGCCCGAGACAGCACCGTACATTACGGGTATCGTAATCGGGTCGACCATCAAAGGTGTTATCGCGGGCGTCCTGATCGGGTATTTCGCCCGAAAGGTCAATTCGCTGCCGCTCGGTATCTTATTCGGCCTGGCGGTTGGCCTCTTCCTCGCCTTCCTCGTCGCTGCGATGCCGAGCGACACCGGGCAGCACTACTATTGGGAAATCATGCTGCCTGGTGGGATCGTGGGCTTGATTGTGGGCTACGCCACTCAGAAGTACCGGTCCAACCAGTTCGCGTCCGCACAGAACTGAACACGGACTTGCGAGTGGGTTTCCTGGGAGGACGGTCGGCTCGGGCACACCGTGAAATTCGCTATGACGCGAAAGCGTTAGCGCGATCGAAAGATTGGACCAC
>Ga0105104_10002979_pt1 | contig 12214 bp, 13 predicted proteins | sample PPLLaktember2015_3_FD_87034 | JGI IMG/M metagenome (GOLD analysis project Ga0105104, IMG submission 87034) | Freshwater sediment microbial communities from Prairie Pothole Lake near Jamestown, North Dakota, USA - PPLs Lake P7 Core (6) Depth... | ecosystem: Environmental > Aquatic > Freshwater >...
GTTATTTTTGTGCTATAGGGGCGTGTCGGTGCTCCCCTGGAACGCCCTGTTGAGCCAAATTTTCGAGGACCGAAAATTGGCGAGACGGGTCCCCGGAGCCGAAAAACAGGGCTTTTTGTTCACTCACCGTTGCTGGAAAAGTCACAGCCATCGTTCTGCGATATAAAACCGGGGCTCTGGCAGTCACAGCCATAGCCCTGTGATAAAAAAACCTGCGTTCTAAGAGTCACAGCCGGAGCCTTTTGATAAAAAATTGGGGTTATTATAAGGAAAATCGGGGATCTAAACTTCGACGTTGAATCTTAAACATTGAGTGACGAATGTTAAACATTGAACGACCAATGTTAAAGATTGAGCGACGAATGTTAAACATTGAGCGACGAATGTTAAAGATTGAGTGACCAATGTTAAACATTGAGCGACGAATGTTAAAGATTCAATTATTAAGGGGTTTGGCACAGTGGTGAAGGTGTTCTAACACGCATCTTGGGTGAAACCTTCAAAAGTACTGCGATTTAACGCCTTTGTGCCTGGGAAAACCGGTCAATCCATGATGTAGGAAGATAGATCACTGAGGGGAATTTACTTGCTTGTCATGAGATTAATTTAGCCGCAGGGTTCACAGGGGGCACAGAGGGAGTATTTTTCTTGTCTGTCCCCTTTTTATCCGCGCCGAATGGTCAATTTTGGTTTCGTAAAGATGTTGTGCGTAATGGAGATGCAAAATCATGCGTCTATACATGGCCAACGTGAAACCTGCAACCTGTCACCTCTTTAATTCGTGAAAATTCGTGGGCCACACTACGTGTGGTTTTATTGCAGTGCCGGGATATTGTCCTTCGTTCCGGGGAGTGTCTGGCTCCATTCTAACATTTTCCGTCTTTTTAATCTGCGTTAATCTGTTTAAATCTGTGTAATCAGTGGTTTAAATATTGCCGTGGGAAAAAGGGGAGGAAAAAGGGGACAGTCAAGAAAAATCCCTATGCTGACCAATAACCATTATGCCAAAGAGTATGGATTTAATGGACTGTATGGACAAAGTATTCGCTCGAAAAACCGGGAGTGAAGAGGGACTTTTGCATTTCATTAAAAACAAATTTTAGCCTTTTCTTAGTGGCATTCGGGACAGTCAAGAAAAATCAAAATCCCCAATCATCGATCATCATTATATTTTCTTCCTCTTCAGCACTCTGCCATTTTTTGTGCACGGGAAAAAGATAACAGGGCTTTATAATTCTTTAAAAATGGCTTCAATCTTAATTTTTAGAATCGGGATGTTTTGTTTTATCGATTCCCATACTATATCATAATCAATGCCGAAATATTCATGAACTAACGTATTTCGAATACACCTTAACACATTCCATTCAACTTCGGAAAATTTCTCTTGAGTCTCCGAAGTAATACCATTGGATGCTTCACCGATAATTTCAAGCAATTTAACTAAAGCCAACCGCAGCTTATAATCATCAAGATACCCCTCGTAAGTAATACCCCCGGTGAATTTTTCGATGCTTTTGATTGCATCCAGGATATGAAACAACCTGTCTTTGTCCGTTAATTTATTTTTCATATATCAAAACCTTTTCGGAATCGATAGTCGGTTTAATTCGGGTAGAAAGCCCATTAGCTGAGATTAAATCTACTGTTTTTTGAAGTAAAGCTTCCAACTGGAGTTTAATTTTAATAAAACGGAACAAATCGGTGCTTCTCTCCAGCTCCACTAAAAAATCGATATCGCTTTCTTGTCTATAATCTCCACGGGCATATGAGCCGAATAAATAGACTTTTGTTACCGGTTGATTTTTGAAGAAATCAATTAGCATATTCACATCGAAAGGTATCTTTTTTTTTAAGTCCATGAGCCTTTATCCGGTAGACTTATAACATATCTAAGGAGTATTGTCAACCACGTGTGGTTTTTTTGTAGTGTCGGGCGGGGTGCATTCTTGTCTGTCCCGAATGTCACTAACTTAAGGTTATTTTTGTGCTAAAGGGGCGTGTCGGTGCTCCCCTGGAACGCCCTGCGAGCCTAATTTTCGAGGACCGAAAATTGGCGAGACGGGTCCTCGGAGCCGATGATCGGCGGAGAGGTGGCACGTTAAACCAACACGGCGCAACGCGCCGCAAAATCCCACCGGTCACCGGCAACCGGCAACTTATAACCTTTTTAATCTGTTTAAATCTGTGTAATCAGTGGTTTAAATATTGCTGTGGGAAAAAGGGGAGGAAAAAGGGGACAGTCAAGAAAAATCCGATTGACAGATGGGAAGAATTGCTGTAATATTTAAATATCGAGGCGAATAATGAAACTTAAAGTCATTTTAGAACCCAGCGATGAAGGGGGATATACGGTATATGTTCCTGCTCTGCAAGGTTGCATCAGTGAAGGTGAAAGCCGCGAAGAAGCTCTAAAAAATATTCATGAGGCTATCGAACTCTACCTTGAAGCTGTAGAGGATGATTTTATCCCCATAGAAAATTCCGAAGAGTTGGAAATCGCTATATGAGTAAAGTCCCCAGTTTGAATTACGAGCAGGTCATTAATGCTTTACGTAGAGACGGCTGGGTATTTGTTCGTCAAAAGGGTAGCCATATTCGTTTACAAAAGCATACCTTTGATGAAGTACTTAAAATAATCGTACCTGCCCATCGCCCCATAAAACGGTCAACGCTATCACATATTTTGAAACAAGCAAAATTATCTGTGGAAGAGTTTGAAGGTTTATTATAACAAGTTAAAACCCGTCCTCCAATTCGTGAAAATTCGTGTCATTCGTGGGCCACACTATGTGTGGTTTTATTGCAGTGCCGTGATATCTTGCGATGTTCGGGTAATGGTCTGAATCCTAACATTTTTTGTCTTTTTAATCTGTGTTAATCTGTTTAAATCTGTGTAATCAGTGGGTTAAATTTTACCGTGGTACATATTCAATATTCGCACTCCTTCCTCGCTCCATTCGCTGCCTTTTTCCAGGTTTTGAAACCAGCAGCCGTGGATGAATAAACCCGGAATTGTGGTTAATTCCTTTATTATATTTCCTGAGTCTTCCTGAACAACGATTTTATTATCATAGGTTCTTAATTTTCTATTTGTCTCTCCTGTGTGGTATTCGGAAAGATCAGGGTGATCTACTTTTTGATAGGTTTCCAGGCATTGGCCGGTTTCCGCGTCCCACTCTTTGATAGTGTGATCCCAGGAAGCGGATAGAATTCTTTCTCCATCCGGGCTGTACACCGCGCTGTTTACTCCATCTGTATGCCCAATCAGGGTTTTGACACACACCCCGGTTTCCGCGTCCCATTCTTTAATGGTGTAATCATACGAAGCGGATAGGATTTTTTTCCCATCCGGGCTGTACACCGCGCTGGTTACAACGGACGTATGCCCCTCCAGGGTCCGGACACACTCCCCGGTTTCAGCGTCCCACTCTTTGATGGTCTGATCCTCCGAAGCGGAAAGGATTTTTTTCTCATCCCGGCTATACTCCTTGCTAGTTACTGTATCCGTATGCCCAGCAAATGTTTTGACACACTGGCTGGTTTCTGCGTCCCACTCTTCAATCGTTCCATCCCATAAAACAGAGAGGATTTTTGTCCTATCCATGCTGTAAATTGCACTATCAAATTGAAATGTATGCCCGGCAGTGGTCTTGACACACATCCCTGTTTCCGCGTCCCACTCTTTAATTGTACTATCTGAGGAAGCAGAAAGGATTTTTCCCCCATCCGGACTATAGACCGCGCTTCTTACACCAGCCGTATGACCCGTTATGGTCTGGACACACGCCCCGGTTTCCGCGTCCCATTCTTTAATCGTTTTATCCGAGGAAGCGGAGAGGATTTTTTTGCCATCCGGGCTGTACACTGCGCTGGTTACATAGTATGTATGCCCCACGAGGGTCTGGAGACACGCGCGGGTTTCCGCGTCCCACTCTTTAATGGTTTGATCCTCGGAAGCGGAGAGGATTCTTGTCCCATCCCGGCTGTACACCGCGCTCCTTACTGTATCCATATGCCCCTCCAGGGTCCGGACACACGGCCCGGTTTCAGCATCCCACTCTTTAATGGTGTTATCCCTTGAAGCGGAGAGGATTTTTGTTCCATCCGGGCTGTACACCGCGCTCCTTACCGATTCTGTATGCCCCTCCAGGGTCCGGACACACTGGCCGGTTTCCGCATCCCACTCTTTAATCGTTTTATCCAGCGATGCGGATAGGATTTTTTTCCCATCCGGGCTGTACACCGCGCCGGTTACAACGGACGTATGCCCCTCCAGGGTCCGGACACACATCCCGGTTTCCGCGTCCCACTCTTTGATGGTCTGATCCTCCGAAGCGGAAAGAATTTTTTTCCCATCCCGGCTGTACACCGCGCTACTCACAAGTCGCAAATGTCCTTGAGGCAGCAGGTTTCTTTCATGAACCCGCGAGCCATCGAAAACCGCAGCCAAATACTTCTCCCCATAAAAACGGCTGCACCTCACCCGGTTCAACCCCACCCCGGTTAAATCCAACCCGGTTAAATCCGCACCGGTCAACTCCCCCCGAACCTCTTTCCATATGGTCACGATATTCCACACGGCATAATCGACCTCCTGGCCGAATTGGCCCCGACATAAATCCAAAACTTTGTGCAGCCGGTTCTCTTTATTCATATAGATGCGCCATGACTTTTCCGATTCGCATATGTACGGCTTACTGTAATGCTCGCCCTCGATCTCTCCCATCATCCGGCGTACAAAATAATCCAATACGCGCTCTTTCAATACATCCGGTACCTCTTTTTTCCGAATACCGACCTCCATCCGGTTCAAAATGTGCACCGCGGCAAAAAAATCACGGAAATCCTGGTGCAAAAACCGGGACGATTCCGACTCCTTCACCACCATATGCAATTCATCACACAATATGCGCTTCAATTCCGACCTTCGCTTGCGCTGTTCGATATGATTTCCGCACTCCCCGAGGGGAAGACAATCCACATACTCATCAAACTCCGGGAAGGTATCGAGGAAATCGGGCTGAGAAAACTGCATACACAGGCGATCGATACACGCATCCATTTGCTCGACATTAAAATCGAATAACCGGGCCTTCTCCATCTCAAAACCGAGCGCGGGCAAAAAATACTTCAACACGAATTTATAGTAATATATCTTGCTTTGATCGTGACCGAGCCGCTCCGGCAGATTGCCCACCTGCGCTTCCATAAAATTCCAAAGCAGCTCTGCCGGCGTTTCCACTCGTTCCTTAAAAGAACAGTAGGACGATGTTTTATACTTCTCCTGCAATTCGCACGATGCCGCATACAACGTCAACATCATGGGGTTACGGATTAAGGATTTCAACACCTCCTGCGTGGGTACCGCCATTCCCCTCCGGGTCAAATACCCTGCTATACTTGGGTCATCCAAGGGCTCCAACTGCACCAGGTTCCAATGCGACCAATTGAAATTCGACCGCATATCGGACCGGCTGGTCATCACCACCTGGAGCCCTTCACACTGCTCGGTTAAACGATTGATCTCCAACAGGAGTTCGCGCTTCTCCACGGTGATTTCATTAAACCCGTCCAGCAGCAGCACGACAGATGGTACATTTACTCCATCCGGGGTTTCCACGGCTTTTTTAAACAACCCGTTCAACATGGACCCATCTTTCAGCGGCGCATCGTCCAGGTAGTTGCGGATGATGTACGAACGAATGAAATCGACTGCGGAACCACTCCGGTGGTTGAATTCATGGAGAGCAATAAACACCGGGATGGGCAGACATGCCCCCGTGGGGCTCTTTTCGAGAAGGCCGCCCCCCTGGACCCCCTGCAAAAGCTTTTGATTAGAATGTTTTTGTATGCCAGTTTTTTTTTTAGCCACAGAGGGCACAGAGGACACATAGAAATTTTTTTGCTCCAGGAGTTCTTGCCATAACCGCACCAGCGAAACGGTTTTTCCCATCCCCCCTTCGCCGGTGATGACGGTGTGCCGGCATTCCTGTTTCCACAAACGGGGCATCATGGTGACGACGGTTTCCAGGCTGGGAGCGCTATCTTCCTTATTTCCAAAAGTCACGGGCTGGGGAACCCATTTTTCTTTATTATCGGAAGCGGAACGAGGGAGGATGGCGTCTTCGATGTGCAGCATGCGGAACCTGCCGGCTTTCCCGGTTAAAGCACGGTGAAACGACCGGGAACCGGTTAATAAAACCTGGAATAAACCTGTTGTTTGATCGCTTTTCCCCTTGGACCCCACTTCCTCTCATGCTTTTTTTTCTGCTTTTTCTTTCCATTCAAGTAATAATGAAACCGGGTATTTTTTTTCATCATTATCGATCAGTTTCGCACAATTTTGACATAACCAGATACCGTTAGCAGTTGCCTTTCGTTCCTTTTCGGTTAAATTGGAATTATAACGGGGTCCACCCGGGGCAGCAGCCGTTATATGAGCCGCGACTCCCGTATTGACAGAATCGTCCGGGCTTGAATGGGGACCTGTAGTCAGTTTTTGGCAATCGGGATTTGAACAGCGGTTTCCTACCCTTTTTAGTAGTGTTTCCTTAACTTTTGGTGGAAAATCGTCCCTGTTATTCATGTTGCTCATATGTAATAATTCATTATAGCAGAAGAGGGTAATATTTTTCAATGGTTTATTTGTGGGATTAATGGTGGACGTAGTGGACTCAGTGGACAAAGTGGACCAGGGGGAAAATTGAGAAATTTATTAACGCTGCATCAATTCACCATGGAATGAATCTCTTGTTCGGTGAGTCCGGTGATCGTGCTTACTTCCTCCAGGGGGTAATTTTTTAGCAGCATTCGTTTGGCCATTTCGCGTTTCTCTGCTATTTTCTCAGCTATTAATTTTTTTTCCGCCTCGATCTTCTCAGCTTTGAATTTTTTTTCAGCTTTCCTCTCTCCGCTTTTAATCCATTTGGGTTTCCATATTTGTTCAGCCTTCTTCTCACCTTCTTTCATCCATCGTTGGGCTAATGTTTGCATGACTTCACCTCCGTCTATTTTACTCTCAATCATCATTTTTTTTAATTTAATGGGGTCCAGGTTCTGTGTCGTGGTAATATACTTCAGGTAAAATAGGACCATTTCTTTGTTTTCTATAAACCCCTTTTCCCTCCAGAAATCAAATATATCCCGGATTGTTTCCAAATCGTTTTTGAAAGCAGCTTTCATCAGCGACAGCGTTGTAAACAGAAATACATTATCCTTGAATTCGCGATTACTTTCATCCCGAAAATCCCAGGCATTGGTATCGAAGAGAATGTACGAGAAATCCAATAAAAATTTTTTCATTTCCTCTTCGACTTTGAATTGCCCCGCAAAAGAGGCGGGAACTCCCCATTTTTCTTTGCCGTGATAAAATACGATCGGGATAATAACACGGAGGGGTTTATGGGCATTGATATCTTTTTCCCAGACAAAGACCATGTATTTCAACATTTGGAAAAAGATTTTGACGTTTCCTTCGGATTTATGTTCCAGGAGGAAGTAGATGTTGCTGTTAATTTTTTCCCCGGTAACGGAATTCATTTTTGCTTTGACCACGATATCGCTGTATCCTTCTTTGAACTCATTGGACACATAGTATGTGTTGTCGATCTTGATGGTTTTAAAGTCCAGGCGGGTTTTGATTTCCGTAGGCAAAATTTTTTTCAAGAAATCTTTTGTATTTTGGACGCTTCCAAAGATTTTCTTAAAAATTTTATCGTGTATCTTGTCTATTTCAGTTACTTTCGCCTTCATGGTATTATTATAATCGATGTTCGTCTCTTTTTCAACCCCGCCACGTGGGAGTTTTTTGTAGAACCCTAGAATCGTGCGATGTTCGGGAGATTTTGGGTGGGTTTGGAATCTTTTTGGACCTAAAAAGTTATCCGCCGGAAGCAAGGGCCTTGACATCTTTTTTTGAAACCATTAAACTGGTATTGCATATTTTAATTGACATCCATAAAAAGAATGAAGGAGAAACGGTGATGTTTTTAGCAAGATTAAATGATGAACAAAAAAAAGCTTTCTTAGCCATTGCTATGAAGATTGTTGGAGCGGATTATCGCTTAGACCCGGAAGAAAGTAAGATGATCGAGCAAATGCGGTATGAAATGGGGCTTTTCCAGGAAACGGATATACCTCGAGGTTCCATCGAGGAGTTAGCCAAACCCTTCGATACCCATAAATCACAAGCCATTGTATTAATGGAAGGGATTGCCCTTTGTTATTCGGATAAGGAATTCAGCGGCGAAGAACAAAAAATTATGAGGGCTCTGGCAATCATTTTCGGTATTTCGGAAAAAGAGGCTACAGGTATCGAAGATTGGGTATTGGATTTCAAGAAGCTGATGAAACGTACTGAAGAAATCCTTGTATAATAGTAGAATATCGAATAGTAAACAGGACTCGGTATGAAGAACAAACGTTGGTCATTGGAAGGTAAACGTGCGTTGGTAACGGGCGGAACGCGGGGTATAGGCGCGGCTATCGTGGAAGAATTGCGTCAATGGGGCACGGATGTGCGGATCGTGGCACGCCACCTGGAAGGCCAGGAAGGAATCGAAGCGGATGTGGGAAAAAAAGAAGACCTGGACCGAATCGTGGATTACATCAAGAAGGAGTGGCCTGCTTTGGATATCCTGGTCAATAACGTCGGGACCAACGTCCGGAAGAAAACCCCGGAGTTCACCGATGAAGAATATGACCGGATTATGAATACCAATTTACGAGCTGCCTTTGAATTATGCAAACGATGTTATCCCCTCCTAAAAAAATCCGGTGAAGCCTGTATTGTCAATATCTCCTCTACTGCTGGCGAAACCCATATTCGTACCGGTTCCATCTACGGGATGACCAAAGCGGCATTAATCCAATTGACGAGAAACCTGGCCTGCGAATGGGCCATGGATAACATCCGGGTCAATTGTGTGGCCCCGTGGTACATTAATACTCCACTGGTTGAAGGTGTGTTAAAGAACCCGGAGTATTTCCAGGCAGTGATGGACCGAACTCCCATGAAGAAAATCGGGAACCCGGAAGATGTGGCGGCAGCAGTCGCATTTCTATGTATGCCTGCCGCTGCATTTATCACCGGACAGTGCATCAATGTGGATGGAGGTTTTACTGTTTACGGGTTTTAGAATCCTCTCCCTAATTAATACCCCATACTACGCTCATCCGGCGCTGTTAATAAAAGGTTTCAGCGATACATTGCCCTCTTCGTCACGTTCGATGATATAGGTTTGCCAGTTCTTTTCTTTTACTTCGTCCAATATTCTTTCTACCCACTTTTTTTCATGACTCATGACGATGACCTGGTAATCCGGGAATTTTTCGAATAACAACCGGGTAAAACGGTCCGCATGCTCATTGTCAAACTGGGACATCACATCATCCAGGATAAAAAATCGATTCCACCGGTTAAACGCTTTGACCGATGTTAAAAAAAATACGATCCCAAGGCAATTCAAATGGGACTCGCTTAAGTATTTTTGAGGAGGGGTTTCCCGGTTTTCATGGAACGTATATTCCAGGGTGATGCCCACCAGGTCTTCGTCTCTCTCCAGTGGGACCAGTGCGAATTTTTCCACGCGTTCCCCCGGGTTCAAGAACTGGTAGAACTCATCGATATACCCTGAAAAATAGTTTAAAAAAGCATCGATGCACTCCTTTTGTTTTTTCAAAAACGTGGTGTAAATGAGTTCCATTGAGCGTTGTTGGTTTTCCAATATATCCCTCTCTTTCTTCAATCGATCGATCATCCGGTAAGTATCGAGCGAAAGTAGGATCTTCCTCTGGGCATCGTATTTGAAATCATTTCTTTTGGATTTGGCGGCAGCTTCCTGTTTTTGAAGGCAAAACGCCCGTACATCTTCAAAGGGTTCGCAGGAGATTCGAATCTCGGCAGGCGGGAGGAGATGTTGACCGGGTGAAATATCGCGGTTTAATTGGATGGAATACTTTTCCAGTTCATTTTTGAAACCTTCCAGCCTTCTTTTCACCATGCGGTTTTCTTCCGTCATCATATTATTATCGGTTAGAAGAATATCGATCTTTTGCACGAGGTTTTTGATTTCTTTTTCCAGGTTTTTTTTTATTTCATTGAGTTGGATTTTTTCTTTTTTAAATTCCCGGAGTTCCTGGGTTCGTGCTTCCAGTTCGTCCAATAATTCGCACAAGTTTTTGGGCTGCAAACACAAGGGGCAAAGATCGCTGCCGACAGCGCGGGTTTTAATCGCTTTTATTCCTTCGGTTAAGAGGTTCTCCAACACGATCTTGTTTAGTTTTTCGATATTGTTCGCCAGGTCCTGGTAATGCTTATAATAATTCGTATAAATTTGGTCCAGGGTATCTGCGGCAGCAGGGAGATTGAAAATCCAATCCGTGATTTTGTTGTAGAAGGTTTGGAGTTCCAGTAGATGGTAGTCGTCGGGTTTGCTGAGTACAGCCAGGAGGTCATCGATCCCGTCGGCGGTTTTGATTTTTTCTTTTATGCCCAGCGATTGGATGATTTCATTGACCGCCTCGACCAATTGGGTTTCGGAGTTTATGTTCCTTCCCAGCAGGCCGATGATTTTGCTTTGTTGGAAGCTAATCCTGGAATCGAAATTACCCATTTTGTATTCTTTTTTCAATTCTCCCAATACTTTGCGCAGGGTATCCCGGGTGTAAGTGACTTCCGAGAGCCCGATAATCGTCGACAGCGTGTCCAGTTTTTCTTTTTTCGAGGCCAGGATAAAATCGAATAAGTCCCTGTAACGGAGTATGAGGTTTTCTTTTTGGGAGTTTTCGAGGTATTGGAGGAATTGGGGGGTGGTGTTGGAGTATTCGGATTGGATTGAATTTTTTTTATGATAGATTTTTTTTTGCGAATCGAGGGAGTTATCATTGAATTCGATGGAAGTAAATGATTCTTCGTCGTGTGGTAAGAGGGTATTTTTGAGGGCTTCCTGGCCGATGCGCCCGATTTCTTCGCCGGTGAGATGGGAGACGCGGTTTTTGTAGAACCATTCGAGTGTGTCTGTTATACTACTTTTGCCCGATCCGTTATCCCCGAAAATAATAAAGGAGTTTCCTCCCGGGAGCAGGGTCAATTCATTCTTAATCCCGCGCAACCCCTTGATAAAGAGCGATTTAATGACTGTCATCCGGGGTTTCCTCTCTTAATTTGAACAAAGCATTGGAAAGATGGGTGGCGGTAAATTTTCCGTTACGGTGGTGTTGGTCCAGGATTGCAGTTATTTTTGGGTCCACAACGGGGATCCGGTGAATGGAGTCGAAAAATTCATCGATAATTTCCTTGCCGCTTTTTATTTGTATAGACATAGCTTCACCTTTTTTCGACCGTCCAGGGTGAATTCATCGAGTTAGCATGGAGGTCTCCGGTTTTTAATGAGTGAGTTTGAGAAAAATAAGGCCAATCGATTTCAAGAGAAACATCCAGGTCATAGGAAAGGATTTCGAATCCTGTTTTGTTGTTGCAAACGGGGTATAAACCGTATTTTTTGACGAAATCCAGGATGAAATAGCTTTCGAGGTCTTCGATTTTGTATTTCCAGGTATTTTTGAGCATCTCGATGTTGATGTGGGTAAAGAGGAGGGGTTCGGATTCCCGGTAATTGACGAGGCCGGTGTTGCCGGAAGAACCATCATAATGGTCGGACAACCGTTTCTCGATGCTGTTGGTTCGTTTTTCGCTCATACCGATATAGATCAACCGGGAGGTTTGGAAAGGGTAGGGGATAGTGGTGGAGGAAAGGAAGATGAAATATAAACCCATAATGCCGGATAGGGGTTTAATATAGGTCAGTTCGAAGGGTTTGGCATCGTCGAAATTGATTTTCACAGGTTTCATTTTTTTCTCAGGTTTAAGAGATATTTTAAACTTATTTCTTGTTGAATTCAATCGTCTGTTGTAAAATTAATTTAGCCAAAAAGTTCCAATACCACGAATTCGATCTCTGTTCATAATGTCCATACTGTCCAGGTTGAGGTTCTTGACTATGCTTGCTATTTCATAATAGAGAAAAGGGGACAGTCAAAAAAAACTTTGGTTTTTTCTACTTAATGGCGCCGAAGATGCGGGAGAGGAGAAAAGGGGACAGTCAAGAATGCTGCTAAGTTAAGACTAATATTCGAGTTAAATTCAAATCCAGGGGGCTGTAGTCGGTTTCCCCTTCCACTTCACCCCTTCGCCGGTCATCGGCTCCGGGGA
>Ga0105104_10002980_pt1 | contig 12214 bp, 12 predicted proteins | sample PPLLaktember2015_3_FD_87034 | JGI IMG/M metagenome (GOLD analysis project Ga0105104, IMG submission 87034) | Freshwater sediment microbial communities from Prairie Pothole Lake near Jamestown, North Dakota, USA - PPLs Lake P7 Core (6) Depth... | ecosystem: Environmental > Aquatic > Freshwater >...
CGACGTTCAATGAAATCGATATGAGCGCGGTGATGGACATACGCAAGCGACACAATGAAGAATTCCAAAAGCGGCATGGGATCAAGCTGGGACTCATGTCTTTCTTTGTGAAAGCTTCGATCAGCGCGCTGAAGGCATTCCCACAAGTCAACGCGGAGATCGCTGGCGAAGAGATTGTGTTCAAGCACTACTACGATATTGGCATGGCAGTTGGCTCTTCGGAGGGATTGGTTGTTCCCGTGATACGCGATGCGGACCACCTTTCCTTTGCAGAAATCGAACAGCGCATCAAGGATTTTGTCGCAAAGACCGAGCAAGGCAAATTATCGATTGAAGATTTAAGAGGTGGAACGTTCACCATCACCAATGGCGGCGTATTTGGTTCTCTCCTTAGCACGCCGATCTTGAATCCCCCACAGGTTGGCATTTTGGGTTTACACAAAATAGAAGAACGTCCTATCGCTCTGAATGGCCAGGTCGTGATCCGGCCGATGATGTATGTGGCGCTGAGTTACGATCATCGCATTGTGGACGGGCGCGAGGCAGTTCAATTCCTGGTTCATGTCAAGCAAGTGCTCGAAGACCCCGCCTGGATGTTGGTGGGAGGATAATTACTTTATGTCATTGCGAGCCGCATCGCGCTGAGCGGAGCGAAGACGAAGCGGCAGCAAAGCAATCCCATATTCAACAGGAGACTGCTTCGCACAGAACGCTCGCAGCGACATGGTTCTAAACTTGTTCAATGGGAGCGCGGTCACGCGTCCAGTTCGTCAACCCGCCTGCCAGCACAACCTCGATCATGCGCGGGAACAAGGTGTGACTCACCGTAAAAGTAAGCTTCTTCCCCGGAACATTTAATATCAGTGTCTGGTCATCGACACTCCCAATCAGCTGTTCGCGCACATTCTCCATGACAACGACATCATTAAGTTCCAGGCGATCGTACATAGATGGGTCATTGAAGACCACGGGCAGGATCCCGAAATTCACCAGGTTCATGCGGTGGATACGAGCAAAGCTTTTTGCGATCACCATACGCAAACCGAGATATCGGGGAGCCAGCGCTGCATGTTCACGACTAGACCCTTGCCCATAGTTATCACCGCCGACGATGGCATGAGGTCCTGGCGGTCTGCGTTCGAGGGCGCGTTGAGGATAGGTAGGGTCGATGATCTCAAATACAAACTGACTGATTTTTGGAATGTTACTGCGATAGGGCAGGACACGCGCGCCTGCGGGCATAATCTCATCTGTAGAAACGTTATCACCCACCTTCAATAAAATCGGCACTTCCAGGCGATCCGGAAGCACATCCAATGGAGGCAAGGTCTGAATATTAGGGCCTTTCACCAGTTCAACTTTGGCGGCTTCTTCTACTGGGAGAGGTGGAACCAGCATCTCCTTATTCAAAATATGCTTCTTAGGAAGTTTCACTTTCGGATAAGAAATTCCCAGTTGGCGCGGATCGGTGATCACACCGGTCAACGCGGAGGCGGCTGCGGTTTCAGGGCTGCATAAGTAAACCTGATCCTCTTTCGTCCCTGAACGACCGGGAAAATTACGCGGCACAGTCCGCAGGCTGACCTTTCCACTGGCAGGCGCCTGTCCCATACCAATACATCCGTTGCAGCCTGCCTGATGCAGTCGGGCGCCCGCGTGAATGAGATGCCTCATTTCCCCTTCCTCGATCAACTCTTCAAGTAACTGGCGGGATGTCGGATTGATATCAAACGAGACGTTCGCTGCGGTCCTGCGCCCCTTCACCATCTGCGCGACAATTGCAAAATCACGATAACCGGGATTGGCAGAGGACCCGATATATGCTTGATAAATCTCCATCCCAGCCAATTCGCGGACCGGGACGACTGCATCCGGACTGCTCGGCTTTGCGATCAATGGTTCGAGCATGGAAAGATCGATTTCATCATAACGATCATACTCTGCACCCGGATCAGGAACCACCTCGATCCAATCCTCCCCTCGGTCCTGCTCTCGTAAAAACTCGCGCACCGTCTCATCTGATGGGAAGACCGTGGAAGTGGCACCGAGTTCTGCTCCCATGTTGGCGATCACATGGCGATCCATCGCCGATAATTCTTTTAAGCCGGGACCATAATATTCGATGATATGTCCAAGCCCGCCATTCACCGTATGGCGGCGAAGTAATTCCAGAATCACATCTTTCGCGCTGACCCACTCGGGAAGTTTTCCGGTAAGTTTCACTCCCCAGATCTTTGGCATGGTGAGATAAAAAGGATGTCCAGCCATTGCCATCGCAACATCCAGGCCGCCTGCACCAATTGCCAGCATCCCCAGCGACCCCGCGGCCGGCGTGTGACTGTCAGAACCGAGCAGCGTTTTGCCGGGTTTGCCAAAGCGCTGCATATGGACCGGATGGCTGACCCCATTCCCCGGACGACTGAACCAGATGCCGAAACGCTGACAGGCGCTTTGCAAAAAAAGATGATCGTCCGCGTTCTTATGATCGGTCTGGATCAGGTTATGGTCCACGTATTGAACCGAGACTTCCGTACTCACCCGTCTCAATCCCATGGCTTCCAATTCAAGCATCACCAGGGTCCCGGTTGCATCCTGAGTCAGGCTTTGGTCAATACGGATCCCGACCATTTCCCCAGGGATCATTTCTCCTTCGAGGAGATGACTTTTGATCAACTTTTGAGAAACGTTGAGAGTCATAGATTTATCGCTTATCTCTTATCTACGCGATACTTTTTCGATCAACGCACTCGTGATTTCGATATTCAGTCCATCACGTAAAAGGTTTGAAACAGGACATCCCTTATCTGCTTCCATCACAAGCTTGTTGAATGTTTCCTCATCAATGTCTGGTACCTCGCAGCGAACATGAAGACGCATATTGGTAATCTCAAAGCCTTCCCCATTCTTCGAGGCCACTGTACAGGTCGCGGTCGTCTCGGTTTGCACCGGGGTGAAACCATTCTTTTCTAATACACCTGCGAAGGCCATGCTAAAACAGGCGGCATGAGCCGCCGCGATTAATTCTTCGGGGTTCGATCCTTCTTTATCTCCAAAGCGGGTCTGGAAACTATAAGGCAATTCAAAGAGCGTCTTGCTCTCCGTGCTGATCAACCCGTTGCCATTTTTTAGGTCGCCTGTCCAAAGTGCGCCTGCTTTCCGATTGAACTCTGCCATTTTTACATTCCTTTCTTACTCATCGTCATTGCAAGGAGGGCATTCTTCCGGACGAAGCAATCTCTCGGGCATCGTAGAAGATTACTACGGGCTGGGTTTCGACGCATAGCGTCTCAACCACTGCCCTCGCAATGACGGGATACAGATCAGGTTGCAATCACCGCCGCCTTCTTCTCAGCGATCGTTTTGATCAGCGCGTCGTAAGGCTTCACAAAATTTTCGACTCCTTCATCGAGCAACTCCTGGGTCACATCGTAGAGATTAATGCCCAACTCCGGCAAGCCATTTAGCTGGGACTGGGCCTCATCGAGGTCGCTTTCCAGTGTCAGCTTGACCGCGCCGTGATCGATGAATTCCTCCAATGTTTTGGGCGGGATGGTATTCACAGTGTTTGTCCCGATGAGATTCTCAACATACATAACATCCGGATAATCTGGATTCTTCGTGCCGGTACTCCCATAAAGAACACGCTGCACTCGCGCGCCTTTTTCTGCCAGCCGTTGCCAACGTTCGCTTTCAAAGTATTCCTTAAAGCGTTGATACACCATTTTGGCATTTGCGATCCCGATCATGCCTTTGAGAGATTTGGCTTTAGGAGTTACAAATGCATCCAGCATCTTATCCACTTTAGTATCCAACCGGCTGACAAAGATCGATGCAACCGAAGCAATCTGCTTCAGATGATAGACCTTCGCAGCGCGATTCTCCATCGCGGTGATATAAGCTTCTGCGATTTGCTCGTAGTGTGCCATGGAGAACATTAACGTCACATTGATATTGATGCCTTCTTCGATTAATTCCTGAAAAGCTACTACACCTTCAGGTGTCGCCGGGACCTTGATCATCACGTTGGGACGATCCACCCTCGCAAATAAACGGATCGCCTCATTGACAGTCCCTTGCCGATCATGCGCAAGATGCGGACTTACCTCCAGGCTGAAATACCCATCATTTCCATTGGTCTCATCAAAAACGGGGCGAAGAACATCAGCCGCCATGCGCGCATCTTCAACGGTCAGTTCTTCATAGATCTCTTCTGCTGATTTTCCCAGCAAAGCCAGTTTTTGAATTTGGTCATCATACTCATTGCTGTCAGCAATAGCCTTCTCGAAGAGAGAAGGGTTTGAGGTGACTCCTCGCAAACCTTTATTGACGTACGTTTGCAACCCACCCGAAGTGATGAGAGACCGCTGGATATAATCCAGCCAAACAGACTGCCCTACGTCAGCCAGTGTATGTAATTTCGTTCTGGTCATAAACTGATGCTCCCTTACAGGTAAATTAATATAATACCTGCCTACCATAGCACATAAAATTTCGCTGGAGTATGCATCTGTATACACTACTGGGATACAAATTTGGATATATCTCAACCTACGAAGATAACCATATAGAGAATTACATCTTGACGGGTATAATTTTCCTCTATGAATGATGTACCTGGTCGACCTGAACGCCCGATCAATCTCCTACTGGTCAATGAAAGTGGATTGATAGGAAACGTGATCAGCGCGGCATTGGAAGATGAACCTGATATCAAAGTGGTTGCCAGCGTTACGAGTGCAGACGAGGCCTTGAAAATTGTTCAGGAACAAGATATCGATGTGGCGCTTGTCAGTACCCGCCTGCCAGATCAGGGAGCGCTCAAGCTCACCAGCGCCATCACAAAGCTGGCCCCTTCCACCAAAGTGCTGGCGCTCGGATTGACGGAAGAGAAAAAGCGCGTACTGCGCTATGTGGAAGCAGGGGCAACAGGCTACATTTTGAAGGACCAGTCGCTGGAGGACCTAGTTGAAACGGTACGCGCCGCACAGGACGGCAAAGTCTTCGTTTCTCCGCAAATTGCTGCCGCCATGATGGAACGTCTGTCAGACCTGGCACGTATGTTCTCAGACATTGAGAATAATGTGACAGACACAACCAGCTTGACCGCGCGCGAATTGGAAGTGTTAGAATTGATCGGAAAAGGCTTCACGAACCAGCAGATCGCTGAGAACCTGGTCATTGAAATCGGCACGGTAAAAAATCACGTTCATAGTATCCTTGAAAAGCTGGACGTTAGAACGCGTAATGAAGCCGCGGCCTATCTGGCCTTTATCAAAAAATAAAGTGCCCGTCTCAACTTTTAATGACTCAAGCTCCGCTTTACAGCGGAGTTTGGATTTTAAAGGATATATCCTGATTTGTATCCTTTCCTTGTTACTGTATCTATGGAGTTTTCCTCGCTCGGATGCTACCCTTGCACAACAAAAATTAATTATTGAAACAACAAACAAGAAGAGAGTAAGCATTGAATATGTCCACAAAACGTGTCATCCTGGCAAATGGTTCTCGTCTGCTGCGGGAGATGCTGCATCGTGTGATCAACAAGGCAGATCACCTGGAAGTTGTGCAGGAAATTCCGAACCACGAAGAATTGCCTTCTGCAATTGAAAGATTTGATCCAGAATGGGTGATCATATCGTTACCTTTTAATAAAAATGCGCACAGTTGGATAAATACCTACATGGCCGACTACCCGGCTGTGCGATTTATTTTCCTCTCGCCTGAGAGTAACAGTGTCAAAATGAAATGGCAAACATCCTTTGAGGAGGATCTGGCAAACTTATCATTAAGAGATTTCATTCATATCCTCGAGAAAGACTTGCAACATACCTGACCTACCAAGGAGATTGCTTGAAATATCATGTCTCTAAAAGAGTTCTATCAAAACATAAGTCATCGCAGTGAAGATCGCTTGAATATCTTGAAAAGCGCGGTTAGAACTTTTACGGAAAAACAAGCGGCTCAGGCATCAGCCGGACTGGCATACTATGCACTTTTTTCAATCTTTCCTTTACTACTCGTTTTTGTTGCCGGAGGCAGTTACTTTTTGGATAGCACCCAGGTATTCGATACTGTTACACAGTTTGTGCAACAAGCCCTCCCAATCTCAAAGCAAATCATCAATGAAAATTTGCGTGAAATCTTGGAGGAACGCGGGACGACCGGGATCGTTAGTCTATTAATTCTGCTATGGTCCGCATCAGGTATGTTCACCAGCCTCGCCTACAACATCAATCTGGCATGGCCGCGCGCCTCCCGTCGTAATTTTTTACAGAATCGTTTAATCGGTTTGTGGATGATCGTTGGGCTGATCGGACTGATCGCTTTATCTATCATCCTGAGCTGGATCACGAACCGGCTCCCATTTATGGATATCAATCACGCTTCCCCCTCGGACCTGATCCTGCTGAGGCTCCTCTCAGGCTTTGGTTCCTGGTTGATGATTTTTCTGGTCTTTCTTACTCTCTATCATTGGATCCCGACCTTGCGCGTCAAGTGGAGCGCAACTGTCTGGGGAGCATTGATCGCCTCGCTCGCATGGAAAAGTGTCACGGCGAGTTTCAGTTGGTATCTCGACAGCAGCTTTGGGCAATATCAGTTGGTCTATGGGTCATTAGGGGCAATTGTCGCTTTTTTGTTCTTGGTCTATATCATTTCACTGATCACATTGTTTGGTGCCCATCTAAGCGCGGCCATCGAAGGTTGGGAAAAAGACAAGGTCAATGCGTTAGCTGCCTAAATCTCGCAAAGTAACGCACCCATACTGGCATGCGCAGCTAAGTGAGAAGTTTGATTTAGTGATTTACGAGACAAGCGGTAGAAAGGAGTACGACAGATGGATATTTTGAATCCAGCTGATTTGAAATCCTTGATCGCACAACAAGGGAAATGGTGTGTGTCTTTGTACATGCCAACTTATCGGGTCGGACAAGAGCAACAGCAGGGTCCCATACGGCTTAAGAACCTGTTGGCCGAGGCGGAGACAAAGCTTCTGGCAAATGGACTCCGCAGGCCCGAGGTCCAAAAGTTGATGCGCCCGGCAGAGGACCTTTTGTGGAACGATGATTTCTGGCGACATCAAAGTGACGGGCTGGCAATCTTCCTATCAAATAACTTTTCATTGAACTATCGGCTGCCGGCTGAATTTGAAGAGCTGCTCATCATTACCAATAATTTTCACATCAAGCCTTTGCTGCCCTTGCTTGGCAGAGCTGGAAAGTTTTACGTTTTGGCTATCAGTCTGAACAATGTCCGCTTATTCCAGGCAACCGCGGATACGATGAGCGAGATCACATTACATTTCCCAACCAACATGGGCGAAGCCTTATTGATGGATGAACCCGAAAGATACCTGAATTTACATTCAGGTTCCGTCAGCACAAATGCAGCCAAGGGTGGAACAGGAATCTTTCACGGACACAACGTTGCTGATGAAGACAAAACGAATATTTTGCGCTTTTTCCATTCTGTTAATGAGGGCTTGAACACTTTGATTGAAGATAAAACCACCCCAATGATATTAGCAGGCGTGGATTATCTCCTGCCTATCTATCGCGAAGCCAATACTTACCAAAACGTACTGAAAGATGCCGTGATAGGAAACCCTGAGAGGGAAAATGCGAAGGAGTTACATGAAGAGGCATGGAAAATTGTGCGACCAATTTTCGAGGAAAGCCAGAAAAAAGCGTTTGAAAAATTTGAGCAATTGAGTGGGCAGCAAAGCAACCTGGCAACAAATGACTTGAGTATAGTGGTGAAAGCTGCCAAGTTCGGACAGGTGGAAACTCTGTTTGTTCCTTTGGGAGTACAAATATGGGGACGCTATGACCCTGAGCACAATGAGGTTACCCTGGAATCTAAGCATACGCTTGAAAACGAAGATTTGCTCGATTTCGCGGCTGCAGAAACCATTTTGAATTCAGGACAGGTCTTTGCTGTTCCGCGCGAGCAACTCCCGGGTGACGGTGATCTCGCGGCGATCCTGCGCTATGCCGTTTAACCGCGGCAAGATTTGTATCCAAAGTTGTATCTTGCCAGCGGTTGACGGTATATGGTCTTTTCGTGTTTACCGTGCTATGGTAACTACGATAAAGTTTACAACTTCTCCCGTCATTGCGATACGAAAATAGGGTCGTCGGCTTGCTGCGCCGAAAGGACATTATCCGCCGGCTGGAATTTCAAGCGCAAGCAGGCCAGGTATGATCTCTCTCCTATGTAAAAAATAGTTCTTTGGCGATTCAGAAAGGAAGTAATAACATATGAACAAGCCAATTTATGACTTACAGCATCAAGTACAAGCAGCGCTAATGGAGGACCGCGATCTGCAAAACTATGGCATCGAAGTATTGGACAGCAACGGTATCGTCACATTGAGAGGTACCGTTCCTACTCGAGCTGCCAGAGAAAGAGTTGAAGCAATGGTCCGTGAAATGGATGGAGTGACAAGCGTGATCAATGAACTGGATGTTATCTAACCTCAATCAGGACGAATGAGTAAACAACAAATACAAAGACCCTATCCACAATATGGCTTCTGGAGCGGAGCGCTGTTTGGAACGGTAACAGGTATGGCCTCCCTGCTCACGTTCCAATATCTTTTTGGAATCCTGCGCCGTCCGCGTTTGCTATCCAAAGCGATCCTTCTCGGAAAGGAAGAATTTGAAGACGAGGAAGCTTTGGCGATATTCATCGCGGCAGAAAGCTTGCGCTCCGGCATTCAAGCTCGTCGTTTGACAAGTACCGTGAGCAAGGAAATTCTCCATGCCGGGTATCGTAATTTCTCTGAAAGCTGGGCGCGTGACTTTGGATTCGCTGCCTACGGGTTGCTCGCTTTAAAACAATACAACCCTGTCAAGGAAACGTTGGAAGCATTCCTGTGGCATCAAACACGTGAAGGCCAGTTACCGGTCAAGTTGCATTCTCTGAATGTCGTTACCCGGTTCATGCATTCTTTCTTTGGTCGAGAACAACCAAACGAGATGCTGCTCAAACCAAAATATCTGAGTGGACATGGCGCTCCGTCACTGGATGGACAGGCGCTGCTGGTCATTGCCGCACTCGCTTATACTCAGGAAACAGGGAATAGTGCCTTCCTCGAAAATCACTGGGCGGAATTGAGATCAGCCATGAAATGGCTGGAAGACTATCGCAAGGGATCTGATGGGGATCCTCTTCTCCATCAAGGAGCCTTTGCCGATTGGGCAGATTCCATTGCGCGTCACGGCCGTGTTCTGTACACGAATGTAGTTTATTGGAAAGCCCTATCAGAAATGGCAATCGCGGCGACACGTCTCAACCTGCAGCAGGAGGCCGTCTCTTATTTTGTGAAGGCAGAGAACGTCTTGCGTGCCATCAATAGATATTTTTGGCGCGAGGATCTTGGATACTTCATTACCAGCGACCATCTGACCCAGTTGAGCAGTGACGGGAATTTGCTGGCGATTGCCTGGGGGCTGGCAAAACGTGAACAAGCGGAAAGCATCCTCATGGTCATGAAAGAGACGAAGATGGCTGAACCTGTCCCAACGCGGGTAACGCATCCCTCTTATCCCAGGCAATTGATCGCCCTGGAAAATATCCTCGGAGGAGTCGCGAGCTATCACACGAACGCGTCGTGGCTTTGGCTTGGCGCCTGGCATATTATTGCTTTGGTGAGAACAGGTCATCTTGAGGAAGCGCAGAAACTGGTTGCGCGCATTCTGGGAGTGATCGTGCAAGACAGACAGGTAAATGAGGTCCATGCGCCAAACGGGAGACCGCTTTCAAGCATGTGGTATACATCCGAAGCGCCTCTCACCTGGAACGCAGGTATGGTTATTTATGCCTGTCGCATCTTTGAGAGTAAGCGACAGGAAGAACATAAGATTCTTTCCTTATTAATCAAGACTACGGAGTAGACCTTTGCATATCGCATTTTTTACCAATTTTTATCACCCGGTCGTTAACGGCGTTGTCCGGTCAGTGGCCTCGTTCCGTGAAGTCCTGATGAAACAGGGCCACAACGTGTTTGTCTTTGCCCAGTCAGATGGCGACTATAAGGATAACGAGCCGTTCATCTTCCGGTACGCCAGCCTGCCCCTGCCTCTGTCTGGGGATATCTCTGCTGCCATACCGGTTTCTCCCTTTGTGGAACAATTACTTCCCGCGCTCAAGCTGGACGTTATCCATACCCACCATCCCATCCTGCTTGGTCAGACGGCGGCGCGCAAAGCAGCGGAGCTTGGTCTTCCACTTGTTTTCACATTCCACACCCAGTACTGGGAATATACGCATTACATCCCTTTTCCCCAGGAGGCGATCCAGGAATTCTTAAAAAATGCAGTTCATAAATGGCTGAGGGACTTCATGCAAAAGTGCCAGCATATCATTATCCCTTCAGAGAGCATGAGAGAAATTTTGGTAAGAGACTATGGTTTGGAAGAGCGCTATACCGTTATCCCCACCGGAACAGATTTAGACCCATTTTTACGCGCCGATGGGAAGACCCTGCGCAAAGAGAAAGGCTGGCAGGATGAGACAGTTCTTATGTCGGTGGGCCGCCTGGCTCCTGAAAAGAACTGGGATACCCTGCTCAGTGCCTTTGCAAAGGTGTGTGCTCAACTTCCTAATCTAAGGCTGGTGTTGATTGGCGATGGTCCTGCAAGACAGAGTCTGGAACTCCTTGCCTCTGAATTAGGCATAGTAGAGCGAGTCACATTTACGGGGGCTTTGCCATTTGAAGAAGTTCCAGCCTATTTGAAAGCCGCTGATATTTTTAGCTTTGCCTCTGTCACGGAAACACAAGGACTTGTCACCATTGAAGCCATGGCTGCCGGTTTGCCTGTTGTGGCCGTGGATGGCAGTGGGACGCGTGACATTGTCGAGGATAACAAGCAGGGTTTTCTGGTTGGGAATGATACAGACGCCCTGGCAAAAGGAATCAAAAGACTTTTATCCGACCCACAGCGGATGAAGCGCTTCAGCAACAATGCGCTGAAAAAAGCGAAAACGTTTGATGTCAATGAACTAGGCAAGCAAATGGTCAGCGTCTACGAACAAGCTATTCACGATAAACAAGAAAACAGATATGTCACACTGAAAGTAGAAGAGACAACAGAGCAGGGAGCTGTCTCTCCTACGCAAGCGTGAGACTCTTATTCGCATGATGGAATCCAACGACTCCTGTCGTTGGGATTTCAACGTTTCACCAAAGCCGGGGGACTTTGGACTCCGTTAAATGTTAACCGGGCTGGTAATCTGGCAGGCGTTCAAACAAACGCGCTTCCACGGATAAGTAGATTTTCTCCTCATCCACTTTCGCGACCCAAAAAGCGGGGACGAGCTTATGCTCTTTCAGCAGGAAACCTTTCCCAACAACAAAGTGAGTAATATTGTTGCTTTCAGAATCGGCAATGACTTGTTCGACGTTCCCAATATGTTTATCATCCGCGCTGATCACTCGCGCGCCCTCTGCGATGGCGACCCGTCCTTCAGGAATATTTGATTCTGTCCGAAAAACATGATCAGGTACGACGCCCGGCAGCATGCCGCCAATTGTTGGCATCTGGAAGTTGACCGGTGGATACCAATAGTATGTTTCTACATTTCTAGACGGATCAGCTACTTGATCGATGGGAACATAGTGAGTGGTCTCATAGTCGAGAAAATCGTCCACGCTCTGATTGATCTCTCTCAGCATAATGCGGTCTTCCTTTTCAGGATCATCCAGACCCACAGGATCAACCAGACCAACGGGAATGACTTTTTCGGTTTCCAATAGCCCCCTATCCACAACCAGGTCCGTCACATCCCTGGTCTTCACATCGATGACAACTCGATTGAGTGTCCCGATCTTTTCACCTGTAGCAGTGAATACGTCGGCTCCTTTTATAAAACGCATGGTATGCCTCCTGGATTGCTGCTTCACCAAGTGATTGTAAGCAGTCAATCGAAATCCCTTATAAATAGTCTTCGTCATTGCGGGCCTTCGGGAAGCAATCTCCTGTCTTGCTGGGAATTGCTTCGCCCTCGCTCCGACTGTGCTCCTCGAAAAGCATTCGTCGCTCCGCTCGGCGCGAGGGTTGATCAGTCTTCCGGGATCGTTTCCTCGGCCTTCTCTGCCAGTTCGGTCAAACACCTCTTTTGAAGAGCAGGTTTCTCACGCCGCACGCTGGCGTATTGCGCCAGAGCGGCGTGCGTTGTAATAAAAATTCAAGATCCATTCCAAAGTGAATAA
>Ga0105104_10002982_pt1 | contig 12213 bp, 15 predicted proteins | sample PPLLaktember2015_3_FD_87034 | JGI IMG/M metagenome (GOLD analysis project Ga0105104, IMG submission 87034) | Freshwater sediment microbial communities from Prairie Pothole Lake near Jamestown, North Dakota, USA - PPLs Lake P7 Core (6) Depth... | ecosystem: Environmental > Aquatic > Freshwater >...
ATGATCCCGAGTATCACTTTCAGCGCAGCGGCAGGTACAAGCCCTACAAGCATGCCGCCGACGACTGCACCGAGGACTGATCCGAGGCCCATAGGTGCCACGGTCTCGACCAAGTCCTGCCGTCTGGCGTGCCTTATAGCCCAGCGGACCCGCCAGCACCGGCAAGCGAAACTCGGCGCCCCCTAAGCCCATGAGCCCGCCCAGCAGGCTGATGGGCACCGCATAGAGAAATGCGAGTGCGGAGCGACGCGAGATGGCAGGCATACGAGACGGCTCCAATTAAGTTACGTGAGGTGTGAGCCTCGGGGAACGAGATGGATCGCGGGGGCTTTGACCAGAGCAGTAACGCGTTCCCCCTCCCGTAGGTTCAGCTCCTCGCAGGCTTGTTTGGTGACCAGGGCCGCCAGCAGGAAGCCACAATCCATGTTGAGGCGGACCATCGGTCCTTCCCGGCTGACGGTGCGGATCGAGCCGGCGAGCTGGTTGCGTGCGCTGCTCGCCGTCACACTCCCCCTCTCGATGATCACGTCTTCGGCGTGGATACACACGTAGACGTCCCCCTCTAGGGGGTCCTCTGCCAGCGCGACGAGTTGTACAGGACCTACAGCGACCGTCGCCAGGCCGTCGGCTACGCGCAACACCTGTGCCGGCTCGACCGTGTCGACACCAACGATGCGCGCCACCACCACGTCGGCCGGTCGGCCGAATACCTCGTATACAGGGCCGCTCTGAAGCACCCTGCCTTGATCCATGACCACCACCTGATCGCCGAGCGCCATGGCCTCGACCCGGTCGTGCGTCACTATCACCGTCGGGGTTCTGAGGTCGACCAGCCAGCGGCGAAGCTCCCGCCGTAGTTGTTCGCGGGTGGGAGCGTCGAGCGACGACAGGGGTGCATCGAGCAGGAGCACCTGTGGGCGGCGAGCCAGTGCCCTAGCCAGGGCCACCCGCTGCTGCTGTCCGCCCGAGAGCTGCTTGGGGTAGCGCCCCTCCAGTCCCACGAGCTGCATGAGGTCTAGTAGCTCCACCACCCGGCGCCCCCGCGCAGCCCTGGGGAACTGGCTGAGCCCGTACCGGATGTTGCCGGCTACAGTCAGGTGGGGAAAGAGCGCATAGTCCTGAAAAAGGTATCCGATCCCGCGTTGCTGCGGCGGCAAGAAAATCCCACGAGCAGCATCAAACCACGTTTCCTCTCTGCAGTGGATATATCCGGCGTCTGGCCGCTCCAGGCCCGCTAGGCAGCGTAGAACTGTGGTCTTCCCCGCGCCGGACGGCCCAAAGAGCACTGTGACCGCAAACGCGTCCGTGGGACACGCTAGGTGCGCTCGGATCACCGGTCCGCCGGAGAAACGTTTCTCGAAGTCCGCCGCGAAGTCGGCGTTCATAGCACCACCATCCGACGCTGCAGTGCGTACGTCACGCATAGCACCCCGAAGGAGAGGCCGAGTAAGAAAAGCGCCGTTTCCCCGGCGGCGGCGTAGTTCAGCGCCTGCACCTCGTCGTAGATGGACACGGAGACAGTGCGGGTGACCCCGGGGATGTTGCCCCCGACCATCAGCACCACCCCAAACTCGCCGACAGTATGCGCGAAGCTCAGGACGATGCCGGTCAGAAGCCCAGCCCAGGCCAAGGGGACGACGATCAGAAAGAAGGTCTGGAGACGTGATTTCCCTAAGCACCAGGAGGCCTCGACCAAGCGCCAATCGACTCCGGCGAATGCAGCGGCGAAGGGACGCACTGCAAATGGCAAGCTATACAGGACCGAGGCCACGAGTAGGCCCTGAAAGCTGAACGGCAGGAGCTGGTCTGTGAGTGCTTCATACAGCTGCCCAACTGGGCTGCGGGGGCCGATCGCCATCAGGATGTAGAAGCCCAGCACTGTTGGCGGCAGCACCAGGGGCAGTGCCACTACCGCCTCGATAAGGAATTTCCAGCGCCACTGCGATCGGGCCAGCCAAAAGGCGAGTGGCAGCCCCATGAGGACTAGGATAACGGTGGTGAGGGCGGCAAGCCGCAGGGTCAATCCGATGGCCGTCCAGTCCATTACTCATGTTCCAGGAAGGAAAAAGCCGTAGCGTCGCAGGATGTCCCTGCCCTCTGGACCGAGCACGAAGGCTCGCAACGCTCGGGCGGCAGCCATGTCCTTGGCCCACGGCAGGATGACGCCGCCTTGGTCCATCCGCGGGTAGGCGTCCAGCGGCACCTCCCAATACCGTCCCTCGTCCCGCAGAGCCGGTGCCAGAGCGAGCCCAAGAGCGATGATGCCGATGTCGGCCGCCCCCGTCTGGATGAACTGGGCCGTCTGGGCGATGTTCTCACCGAGGACGAGCCGCTCCTGTACCTGCTCATATACCCCCAACTTGCGCATGGCCGCCTCGGCGGCCCTTCCATAAGGGGCGTGCTTGGGATTGGCGATGGCGATCTTCCGTACGGCGGGGTCAAGGAGGACCCGAATGCCGAGGCGCTCGAGGTCGAGGCTTGATTGTCGGGGCGCCCAGACCACGATGCGCCCGACCGCGTAAAGGAACTCCGTCTCCTTGATGGCCAGCCCCTGCTCGATGAGCTTGCGCGGGTAGTCCACGTCGGCGGAGAAGTAAATGTCGAAGGGTGCCTGGTTGGACAGCTGCGCGAAGAAGTTCCCTGAGGAGCCATAAGTCACCTGCGCCTTGATATCTTGATGCTGCCGCTGAAAGGATTCGATGATCTCGTCTAGGGCGAACCTGAGATCGGCCGCCGCTGCCACTTGCACGACCCGTTCGTTGGCCCCCGCCGTTCCACCCCAAAGGGTAAGCAGCACCGCGATAAGGATTGGGAGAAGGACGAAGCGAGAGCGGCGCTTATCACTCATGAGAGCGTGAAGATACTCCTGAGTCACGGAATTCCACCTCGCACTCATCACTTGTCTCATTGGGTTCTCCTGTCTAATCATGCTGTGCAACGGTGACTCTCGTCGGATGCATAAGCTTAGAAACCCTGGTATCTGGACAGAAGCCCCAACCACACATGATTCCAGAATGTTGAGAGCACTTTCGGTGTTACGCTTCCCGCTGCGCAGAATGAGGCAATCAGCTGCGCCCTGTGAGTCTCAGCATGGCGAGCTGCTGTATCCATCGCGTGTGTCGAGCTTCCTCCGGTGAAAAATGCCAATCGGGGATGCGAAGGTGTGAAGTTGCAGCCCTGGATTGCACGAGCAATCACGTTGGCGGTCGGATCGGATGAGCCAGCATGCTGAGCATTAAGAGCCCGCAACCAAGAAGCCGTTCCGTGAAAGAATCGCCTGGCCCGCGGGAGAGAGGACATACTCAATGAAAGCGCGCGCGCCTTGGGCCAACTGGGTACGCAGCGTCGGTGAACCGGCGAAATTGAAGGTGAGCTTGGTGCCGGGGTTGGCTTGCTCGGTCTGGGCCGCCATTTCCTTAAAGGCATCAGTCAGGGATGCCGCGCTGAAGATGGTGAGCTCGCCCTGAATCCGCGGCACTTCGGCGGCCGTTGCTTCCCCGCTCAGGGCGAGCAGCAATCCAACGACGAGTACCGAGACGATCAGTTGGCAGGGATAACCCTTTTTCATAGACGAATGTCCTCGTGAGATCCACTTCCACCAGTCAATGCTTACCTATCGCAGCTGCTGCAGGCTCCTTGCCTATCAGCTTACGAGGCCAATTCAGCCACCACCGTGCCGGCACGTGAGCTATTATAGCCCCCGAGCGTCTCCAGCTCCTCCTGGAACGGGCGGCTGATGGCGATGTCGAGGACGGCCTGCACAGCAGAGGCGTTCAGGAACTCCAGCGGGATGACGAGGTCGTAGCGTTCTTCCTGCATGGGGAGAAAATCGAGTCCTAACGCTTGTGCCACCGCCATGATCCCAGGCCCCGTATCAGCCATGCCGTGCACCACCGCTTCGGCAACCTCCAGATGGCTTGATACTTCGTGGTTGTAGCCCCTCACCTGCCTTGTGGGCACTCCAGCACCCTGCAGCCACAGGTCGAGTAAGGTTCGACTGCCCGCCCCAGACTCACGGTTGACCATGGTGATGTCTGCACGTGCCAGATCCGCCGCACCAGCAATGCCTTTCGGGTTGCCGCGAGCGATGATGAGCCCCTGCTGCCACTCCGACAGGGTGATGATGACCAGGCGGCGACCGGACAGCTCGCGCCGGACATAGGGCACATTATACTCCCCAGCTTCTTGGTCCCAGAGATGGGTGCCGGCGGCATGGGCCTCACCACGCCCCAGCAGGCGCAATGCCGTGAGGCTGCTGCTGTGCACCCAGATGAGCCGAAAACCGGGGTAGCGGCGTGACAGGTGGGCGCCTAGCAAGGCAAGCGCGGGATCACAGCCCAACACCACGACGGTTCGCTCCGGAAGCTCGGCATCGACCCAGAGATCGATCGTCACCCATGGTTTAGCGCCCTTGCGTGGCCTGGCCGTGCGCTCAACAGGCATGGTCAGGCCGTCGGCGGCTGCAAACGCCGCGGCGCCGGCCAGCGGACGCGCGAGCAGGCGATCGCCGACGCGTGCGAGCTGGATACGCGTGCGGCCGATGTCTTTGGCGGAGGCTTCGCCGAGCCACTCGGCCTCGACACGAATGCGTTCCGCGGTCAGGCGGAACAATTCTTCCACCCGACACCCCAACGTCATCGACAGCCGCAGCGCGACCAACGTACTGGGAATATAATGACCGGCTTCGATGGCGTTGATCGCCTGGCGTGTCAATCCGCAGCGTCGTGCCAGCTCTTGCTGGCTGAGGCCGGCGGCTTGGCGTCGGCTGCGGATGCGATTCTCGACCGGTAAAGGGCTCTGACGCTGCGCCATAATCTCACCTCCCAGTGCCACTGTAGAGAGTGAGAGTCTAGATGTCAAGCATAATTGACGAAAAGATCGATGCGGAGGGGTGTGCGAATGGCGGACCTGTCGATTTAGCGGGTCGTCAGGCGTTCCAGGAATGCCTGCAAGGCTGGCGCCCATTGGTCAGCCTCACGGCCGCTGGCGAGGTGTCCAAAGTTGCTATCGAGCTCGACGTAGGTGGCCTCGACGCCGGCCGCCTGCAACCGGCCCATGACGCGTGCCCCCATGGACGGCGGGAATAACTGATCGGTGCGTGAGATGACATACAGGACTTTGGCGCGGATGACGTTGAAGTCGCGCTGCGCGTCGAAGCGTACAGAGGCTTTGCGCAAGACGACCAGGGAGTGGGCGTCGAACTCGCGCGCCCAGGCTTCAGCCTGTCGCCGAATGCGCGCTTCGCGCTGCCCAGGACTGAGGTGGTCGGTGCCGATGACGGCCTCGATACCGTATCGCTTGAGGGTCTCCATGCGGATGGTGGTGAGGGTGGGGGTGATCCCTCCGCTCTCGTAATACCAGCCGTCGTTCCAATTGGGATCTGTTGACAGACGCTGCATGAGGTGGTGCACGGCGTCGTCTTTCCCCAATCCTTTGGGGGATGAGGAGACGGCGACGATGCCATCCATGAAATCGGGGTAGGTGACGGCCCATTGGAAGGCTTGTCGGCCCCCCAACGATGGACCGGCCACCGCCACCAGATGGGTGACACCCAGACGGACTAGGAACTCGCGCTGCGCCACGACAATATCCCGCATGGTAAGATCGGGGAACTCTGGGCCGTAGGGCTTGCCCGTCGCCGGGTTGAGGCTTCCTGGACCGGTCGTCCCGTAGCAGGAGCCGAGCACGTTGGAGGAGACCACAAAGAAGCGCGCCGTATCGATCGCTTTCCCGGGTCCAATGAGACGATCCCACCAACCCACTTTGCTATCTGCCGGGCCATAACGCCCGGCAGCGTGGTGATTGCTGGTATAGCCGTGGGTGATGAGAATGGCATTGCGACCATCCGGCGCCAGCCGTCCATAGGTGTCATAGGCGATGGTCACATCCGACAGGACCTGTCCGTTCTCCAATGTCAAGCTACCGAGGTTCATGCTCTTGTGCTCAACTCCTTGTAGGGGGTTGTTGAGCAGCGGTACTTCGGCCGCTGCGTCCCCGGGGAAAGCCACAATCCCACTCAGGACAATCGATACGAACGCCAGAGCGATAGTGTGTGGGGCCATGCGTTTCATGAGCAGCCCGTGCATGGTTGTGCCCCCCACCTCTGCCATCCCTTAAAGCCGGGCGGCGTTCTCGCACACGATCTTGCGTCTAATCAGCTTGGATACGTGTCTCAGCTCCGCATGTCACTATGGCCAGGAATCGCGGTGGATACCATCAAACACCGATGCCTCCCCACACGCCGATCTGAAAGCGTGGCCACCATGAGGGGCCCCATACCTTTATATGTCGCTCCTCCATCAGAGGCACGCTTTCCTCGACTCCAGCCTCCGACAACATGCCCGCACCAAGGACCTCGCCTACGACGGTGACCTCGGCGCCAGGCCGCAAGTCACTGGAGAATGCCTGCCTGGGAATCAACACGATGAATCGGCCACGCGGCGGCTGATCGACAGCGGGTCGATATCGACTGCTGGGTTCAAAAGGCAACTCGCTCACGCTGGCACGATAGCCCTCGTCAACAGCTTCGATATGCGTGACGATTCCGCCCAGCGCGACCACACGCCCCCGATAGGCCTCAGGGTACCGACGAATGTCGGAGAAACCCAGGTTCCAGGACACCTGCCCAACAAGCTGTGGGGGGATGCCGGCCGCACAGCCGGCTACCAGCCCCCAGATGCACGTCACGATGATCAACTTACGCAGAGGCGCGGAAGGCATTGACCGCTGTCACCAGAGCTGGCGTTCCCCCAAAGAGATAGGCCACTTGGACCGCCTCGTTGATCTCGGCCTCTGTCGCTCCGGCCGCACGGGCGCGGTTGGCGATGTTGGCGCAGCCGTCGGGATGAGCAGTGATGGCATCAACGATCATGGTCATCAGGATTTTGTATTTGGCCGGGATAGCCCCATCTTTGAGGACGTGCTCGCGTTGGGTCAGAACCATTTCGGCGAATTTGGGGTCACGCTGCTGCAGTTGTTGAATCCATTCCGGCATGGTCGCTTGTGCCATGTGATCGCTCCTTTAGTTCTTGATGGGAACCACGTTCCAGTTCACCAACTTGCCGCGCTCGAACAGCAGTTGCACCTCGGAGTCTAACACCGTTTCCTGGCCATTACGGCTTGCGTTGCCAGAGCGTTTTTTACTCTTCGGCTGTTTCACAAATTCGTAGATCCAATATTCTTTCTTCTTGTCGAATAAATTCTGCCCGCGGCGTTGGGGTGGGCCAACCAATTCGAGAACCTCGTCGGTGGTTAGGCCTGGGCTCAGGCGACTGGTGATCTCCTGGGCTTTTGGGTCGGGCTTCGAGCGGAAGAAGAAGCACCCCTCCAGAGTCAGAAGAACGGCGAATAGCCCCAGAACGCAGGTAGCAGTTGGGGGGATGGATGAGAGCAGCACAATTCGCCGTAGTGTCGGCATGACGCTCCAAAGCATGGCAACTCTTTTCATCGCGGGTTCTAGGGCCGTTGGCGCCCGCCTCCGCGGCGGAGCTCGGTCACGAAATTATGCGCCAGCCGCGTCGGTTCCGGAATGCGTACCCCGCGCGTACACGCCATGAGGATGCGAATCGCGGCGGGGAGGTCCAGTCGATGGCCAATCGACACAAAGATCGGGGTCGTCTTGGATTTTGAACGTAATACCGCCCCAATGATCTGGCCCTGTGGGTCGCGCAGGTCCGCCCACGCGCCTTTCTCGTGGTCGGGTTCTTGATAGCGGCCGAACAGCAACGATTTGGCGCATCCGATGCTGGGCTTCTCGAACACCAGCCCCAAGTGAGTGGCGATACCCATGCCGCGGGGGTGTGCCAAGCCCTGGCCATCGAAGACGAGCACGTCGGGCTCAGTGGTCAACTGTTCGAACACCTTCAGCAGCAGAGGTCCTTCGCGAAACGCTAAGAGACCAGGAATGTACGGAAAAGTCACCTCGTCTTCGAGGCCACGCTTCTCCACCACCTCGAGCGTAGGGTAGCTGAGGACCACCACCCCAGCGTACGCCTTTGGCGAATCCTTCGAGGTGGCGATGTCGGCTCCGGCGATATAGCGCAGCTCGCCCAGCGTGTTCTCAGTGATGACCTGAGCCCGGAGGCGCTTTTGAATGGCGATGGCCTCATGCGTGCTCACCTGCCAAGAATGCAAGGCCGTGGCTTTCATGCGGGCCTGCCTTTCCCGTGCGCCTTCTGGTGATCCATCCCCGCTCTCCCTCTCCCTCTTATCCATGCACCCACGTTTCGGAGAAGGCCAGGAATGCCGTGGTGCTTTTGGTACCATACATGTCACGTGGGAGCGGTTTGCCAACCCCACGGATGCCATTGACGATGACTTCAGCACGCTGGCCTGGGATGAACAGCGACGCCATGTAGTGCTTGCCGGTGGCGGAGTGCTCGGGCTTATAGTCGACGAGGAAGGGCTTGCCGAGCTCGCTCCAGGTCAGCGCCATATCGATCCCCGGGCCATGGATGGTTTCCGTCCAGGAGGAACGGGCGTCACCGGCATGGGTAAAGCTGGTGGCGTCTCGGATCGGCAGGTTGGGGAGCAGCGGGTTGCCCTTAAAAGCCGCGAATTGTGCCACAAAGTCGGACTTCAGGTACTCGGCCAGGGCGCGGTTATCGGTATAAAAGGCGTTAATGGCGCTGGGGTCACGTCCCTGCGGGTCCATCAGGATCACGACCCCGTGCCCGCCGCCGTGGGGTGAATAGACCACGCGAAAGAAGCTGACCAGGCAGGTGAACGGCCCTGATTCGTCAAGTTTCAGGTACATACCAGGGTTCTCACCAGACCAGTCGACAGCACCGGGATTGATAGGTTGGTCGGCCATACGCGCGTCCTCCAAGAACAAGAAAACCCCCGGCAGGGGGAGGGTTGAAGCCCAACCGTTAGTCTGAGCGGCCCGAGCATACCCGGTTTTCACGGATGGGTCAAGCGCTGAGATTTGCTCAGCGTTTGTCATCTTAACCTAATGCAGCCAGGGCGAATGGCTTACCTCAAAGAGACACAATCACCATGGGCGAATTCAGGGGCGCCCCCTGGGGATCAAGCAAGCCTAAGGCCATAGCTGACACCAGGGCACAGATTGTCAGCTACTGGTGTAAACGGGCACCAGCCAGCTTGCAGGCAGCCCGCCGCGAACTGGGAGCCGGCTGGCACCCTGCCGATTCCCTTAGCCTGGAGACCAGCCTTCGGATCATGACCAGCACGGTTTGACACCGACCGTATGTCGTGCGCCGGTGAACAACCTCTATCTCTCGGGAAGGAAAGGAGATCAAGCGTTTGAGCAACCGGTGAACGGGGATACGACGACAAGACGTGCGTTCCAGCAAGCCCATCGCCCGTTCAATCACTCTCGCTTGAGGGTTAAGACTGGCAAAACTGGCGAGAGATCATCGGCCAACGAATCAACGATCAAGTCGGCCATGTCTAACTGGTCGCGCGCCACCGAGTTGGTCACAGCGATACAACGCATGCCAGCACGCTTGGCAGCTTCAACACCTGCTGGGGCATCCTCAATAGCGAGGCATTCAGCGGGGGGAACCCCTAGGCGCTGAGCAGCAATCAGATAAATCTCCGGGTCGGGTTTGCTGTGGGATACATCATCCCCGGTGACGACCGCTTCGAAGATGCCGTTCAGCTCCAAGGCCTGCATCCCAAACGCGACTTTCACTCGATCTCCGGAGGAGGCCAAGGCCAGACGGTAGCTATGGTCGCGCAAGCACCTCAGGAGGGCCACTACGCCGGGCAATGGTTGCAGATGCCCGGCGGCTAGGTGATAGTAGCGGGCATGCTTGTGCGCGATCGCGATGTTGACGTCGGCCGTCACCCTATGCCTGGAAAAGTAATCAACAAAATCGTCCCGCACTCTCCTCCCATACGACCGTTGCAACTCGTCCTCCGTGGGCTCGACTCCGTATTGGCGTAGGATGTCAATCAGGGCTTGCATGCTATACGGCTCGCTATCCACGATCACGCCATCCATATCGAAGATCACGGCCCGAACGGCCACTTCGCCCTCCCCTCTTAGTCTTGCATCGCCCACAGGAAGAGCGCTTGTAACATGCCGATAAGGAACCCCAGAATACCTCCGGAGATCTCCACCCAGAAGAGCTCCGTCCGCGCCACCCGGTAGACGATCCGCTCCAGGCGGTCGAAGTCGAATTGCTCTACCCGATCGGCGACGATCTTGCGAATATTCACCTTCTCGACGAGCTGTTTCATGGCCGCCTCCACCTCCAGCGGAAAGAGGTTGACCAGTTCGGTAATCAGCCCGCGCTTCACCCGTTGCACGGCCTCGCGCGATAGTATCTTTTCGTAGAGAAACTCGCCGCGAAAGACCTTTTCGCGCAGAAAGCGATCGAGGCGCGTCTCGATCACGACAGTCAGGTGGCCACGCAACTCTTCGGTATCGAGGGCATTGAGGATATCCTCGGATTTCAGGAGCTCCTCTTCGACCACCTCACCGATTTTGAGGGCCAGATCGCGCTGGCGGCGTGGGATCACCCCCTGCAGGAGCAACCCAAGGATGAACTTGGGTTGACGGGGGCGAAACAGCATTTTGATGGCGAGATAATTGGTCAGCCACCCGATCAGGGCGCCGACGAAGGGTGTCATCCAGACCCAGCCAGTCATGGTCTCCTCGTCGTCGTGATGGTCGCTAGAGTGCTGGCCCCCGGAGGGTTTGACGGAGGGCTTGCACCTTCTCCGTCAGGTCATTGGGGAGGTTCAGCGTGCCACCGATGTTCGAGTAGGTAAACTGCCGCGAGTTCACGTGGACGTGGAGGGGGATGCCCTCACCCTGATGTATCTCATAGTCCAGGGCAGATGGGCCGAACAGCACCAGCACTTGATGCACCGCACGCGCAAAACGTTCGATCACATCCTCCGGCATCGCCGTTAGCGGCCCCCAATGGGCGAGGTCGATGACGTCGAAGCAGCGGGGAAACTTGCCAAATGGATTCCAGCAGGTGACCAGTGCATCATCCTCATGGATCACCCAGCCTTCTCGACGGAAGAATTCGGCACACTCCGCCCAGATCTGTGGCTCCCGAGCGGTGACCTGCACCTCCGCCTCGATATCGGGGAACAGCGCATGCGAGGCGATGACCTGGTTATGAAGATGGGGCTGCGATGCTCCTGACTCAGGCCCCTGATTTTTGCGAATGAGCACCGAGCCCACGGTCTCGTTCGCATAGGCCAGGTGCACGATCCGGACATTGGCCTTCAACAAGGCGACAAATTGCTTGACGGGCAATGCCCCAGACCATTGGAGATCACGCAGAGATCGGGCATTCCCCATAAAATGCCGGGCATCTTCGACGATCACATACGATTCGTTCCGGCCGCCGGTGCATTCCTCGGGAATGCGTGGAATGAGGTTCCGGAAGGCCCGAATCGCCCAATCGTCAGCCGCTACCCCGTCTGGGATGTCGCCGAGATCGAAGATCTCCCCATAGCTGACGCGGAACAGTTCCGCGGTCGTCTGATGCTCACGGCCCGGGCAAAAAAGGCAGCGCGCTTCCTCTTGTACCATCTGCATGACGAGGTCGGGGCTCAACGGGCTCTGCGGTTCGGGTGGCCTGGGACGCGACGCCCTGAATATCGGTTTTTGCCCGCGAAAAGCAAAAATCTTCTTATGGATGTTGTTGAAATACGTGTGGGTTCCGGTGAAAGGATTGCGGATCCAGACGACTTGACCGTTCACTCGTTGGTAGAGAACTGGCATACCCGCGACACTCACTTGGCAGCACACCGTGTCATCACAAGCGAATCGATGGAGTCCTTGACAGCGGTTGGGCCTTCCATGGATATTGAACGCTCACTCGATCGCTCCAGCGTAGAACGTGTACCATACGAACCATTATAGAATATAGAAATAGCCCCCACAACATGCAACCGCTTCTTGGGGGCAGTGTTGCCCATCTCCCGCCAAGGGCGATGGCCGAGGGACAGACCAAACACCATGAATCACACCTGGCGGCCGAATCTCGCCGAGTTCCCCGAGCAACCAGGGGTCTATCTCTTTCGCAATGCCCGAGGTGCTGTGCTTTATATTGGCAAAGCATTGAATTTGCGCCGCCGCATCGCTTCCTACTTTCACCAGCGCCGCCGACAGCCACCCAGGCTACGCCGCATGATCGGCCGTGCCCGTGCGGTGACGATGCATGAAACCGGCTCAGAGCTGGAGGCATTGCTCTTAGAGTCGCGCCTGATCAAGCAGGAGAAGCC
>Ga0105104_10002983_pt1 | contig 12213 bp, 11 predicted proteins | sample PPLLaktember2015_3_FD_87034 | JGI IMG/M metagenome (GOLD analysis project Ga0105104, IMG submission 87034) | Freshwater sediment microbial communities from Prairie Pothole Lake near Jamestown, North Dakota, USA - PPLs Lake P7 Core (6) Depth... | ecosystem: Environmental > Aquatic > Freshwater >...
AGAGGCCCAACTAGTACAAACAGTTGAAGAAGCACTAAGAGTTATCGAGAAGTACCACCGAATAAATAACAGTTAGTCGTAATAATACGTACCAGAAACCTCTTTTTTTATATAGACGGATGGGTCTGCAGCTCTGGCATTGATCTAGGTCTTTGATACTTCGATAAGGATGTCTCCAACCGTGTCCTCAACTGCAATCAGTCTAATCTTACCTAATGCTAAGATCGCGTCCATTTCATCCATTTCGATACGGCGTGAGGGACTGCCTTCCCTTCGGGATATTGTTACTAAATAGCCATTAGGCATATTCATAATGGATACTCCTCTATCCTTCAACAGTGCTTTGGCTTCCTCAGCATTCATTTCTTACCTGTACCTGGCCGTTTTTCGCTTAAAAGCACTACGGACTTGAAAAATGATGATATTTGTCTGTCTTTGTGGTTCTGGTATTAGGCTAGTCTTCTGACAGTGTTCGCCAAGTGTGATACTGTACTTTCGCCTCCTGAATGCTATTCTTGTCGTTGTCGCTTTGCTTAATAAAGTCTGTGAAGTTCGTTCTATCCATTATGCTGTTACAGTGATTACATATCCATTTCATACTCCTCTCATCATCTCACTGTAAAAGATATATATCGCAGAATTCGTTTATATAAGATTCTTCTATTGTTCTAAAACAATGTTTCACTTTAATCTCATTGTGTGATTGCTTCAATGCGTTTAGGTTATCTTATTCTGTGGCGTCGTTAAGGGTATCTTTATAAAATAACTCTATCTTTAACATTAATGGCGATATTCGCTAACGTCTTCCACCAAATCCTGAGAGGCTAGGGGTTTGATTACTTTTCACCCCGCATCCCTAACCCATTACGAAAAGCGCAGAAACATAGGACGATTCCCGGTAGCCGGTCCAATGACTAACTGTTTCTCCTGGGATAACATAGGATAAATATTAGATTCCACGGTTTAAACATTAGTGAATGAAGACTTGTTATATCCAAAGATAGTCTGGCTATTTGCATTAGGCCTTGTCCTCTTAATTGCTCTTCCCCTACTAATATTGCCCAGTATCGGAGATCCGAATTCTTATGCATCGTCCAACTCGTCAAATGGAACCATTAATGATGAGCCTCAACCTGGAACAATTACAGTTACGAAGAGAGTGATCAATGAAGGTGGTGGCAGTGCCAGACCATCCGACTTTACTATAACAGTTGATGGCAATAGTCCAACTCCATCATCATTTGATGGAAGCTCTTCTGGAACTAGTGTTCAGCTTTTTGAGGGTAGATATAGGGTTACTGAATCTGGATCTACTTCTAATTATGATCCTACTTTATCTAGAGGATGCTCAGGTAACATAAGAGCAGGCGAAACCAAGGAATGTACGATTACCAACACGTATTCTGTATCACCTCCCCCTATTACAACCGGTGAGATAGTTGTAACTAAGAGAGTGATCAATGAAGGTGGTGGCAGTGCCAGACCATCAGACTTTACTATAACAGTTGATGGCAATAGTCCAACTCCATCATCATTTGATGGAAGCTCTTCTGGAACTACTGTAACGCTGGAACCTGGCAGGTATTCTGTAACTGAAAATCCCTTGCCAGAGTATACTTCAAGCAGTTCTAATGGCTGTACCGGTACCGTACAAGCTGGGGAGACAAAAGAATGTACGATTACCAATGTATACCAAGCCATAGACAGATCTGCGCAGCTGATAGTCATAAAGAATGTCGTTAATACTGAGGAAGAGGATTCTGATCTTGTTTTAAGACCATCTGCATTTACTATAGTAGTACAAGGTAACGATCCATTACCAAGATCCTTTCCAGGTAAATCTGGAGAAGGTGTAGTGGTTAATCTATACCCGGGAAGATATAACATCTTTGAAAAGGAAGTAGACGGATATACAGCGGACTATTCAGATAGCTGTCAGGGAACTATACGTGCTGGTGAAACTAGGGTATGTGTAATAACAAATGAAGAAGCTGTTATTCCTCCGTCACCTTCACCTCCCGAGCCACTACCTGAAATAGAAACAATAAGTGGCTTCTCGACACCATATGGAATTGCCTTAGATCCAGATAATGGGTTGGTTTATGTCTCAAACTATGGTCAATTCAATATGACAGGAACCGTTTCGGTGATAAATGATACTACAAATACAGTAGTAGGAAACCTACCCGTGGGCAAAAATCCTCTGGCAATCATATACAATCCTGCAAATGGATTCTTCTATGCCGCAAATACGTTGTCAAATTCTTTATCTATAATAAATGGAACAAACAGTTCTCTGATAGGATCTATACCTGTAGGTGAATTTCCAGGAATGAACCCCACAGGAATAGTAACTAACTCCATTAATAGCACAATTTACGTTACAAACATGGGATCAAATACAGTTTCTGTGATAAATGGTACAACTAATGCTGTTGTTGCAAATGTAACCGCTATTTCAAGTGAAGAAGGAGGGGGAAGTGGTTTCTTTAGCCCTGCAGGAATTGCTTACAATTCTGATAATGGTAACCTTTATGTAGCAAACAGGGGCTCAGATACTGTTTCTGTGATAAATGGTTCAACTAATTCATTAATAGACGTAATATCCATGGATGCTATAGCACCTTCTGGTATTGTATATAATCCGGCAAACAATTACATTTACGTTACAAACGCAGGGTCAAATAGGGTTTCTGTGATAAATGGTACGACTAATGCTGTCGTCGCAAATATTCTGGTTGGTTTAGGACCTAATGGTATTGCATATGATCAAAGTAGCGGAAACGTCTACGTATCGAATTCCATGAATGGAACCATATCAGTTATTGATGGATTGGAGAATAATGTCACGGACACCATTACATTGGGTACCAATAGTACTCCAAATGGTATAATGTATAATCCAGATACTGATAGTCTGTTTGTTGCAGATACCAATTCAAGTACAGTACATGTAATCAAAAATCCATAGCATAGTACTTGGAGTACTTCAAACACACTTGCTTATAATGGTTTTACATACTTTCTCATTAAGAGTCGTTCTTGCTTAATTTTCTGTTCCTAATTTACTCTTGATACAACTGCAAATGCAGATACTGAAGACATTCGTATCAGGGAGATTTGAAAACGAAAGTAATCCCGTTGAGTATGTCATCAACATTATAGAGCGGGAGGTCATGATCGAAGAACACAACATTAACATAGTCAAAAAATTATAGGATGCAAACTAAACTACACGAAGGAAATCTGCACTAGTGCAAATTTTGATAAAAATATATCTCCATGATCACGGGCCTGCGTTCATGTCTATCTGCAAAGAAATCAAACCCCATATGAAAGAATTTATTAGCACGTAACGCTAAAGCAGTTAACTGATAATCTATATTTCTATCACAGAGGTTTAAAAACCTGGATACGAGTATTGCCAGTATCCGCTACGTATATTGTTCCAGTTTCTTTATCAACACCCACACCTTCTGGACCACTTAGTTGGCCATCACCAGCACCAACTTGACCAAACTTTGCTATGAATTGCCCATCATTTGTAAATATCTGTATTCTGTTATTGTTTTTATCAGTTACATAGATATTGTCATTTGCATCTATCGAAAGGCCTGAGGGTCCGCGGAATTGTCCATCAGCTGCTCCCTTACTTCCCCAAGCTTTGATGAACTTCCCATCATTTGTAAACTTCTGAATTCTGTCGTTGCCATAATCTGCAACATATACATTTCCCATGGAATCGACTATGGAGCTTTCTGGCTTGGATAGTTGCCCATCAGCTTCGCCTTCGGTGCCCCACTTCATGATGAACGTCCCATTGTCATCAAATACCTGAACATTTGCCAAGTCTCTGTCGGTTACAAATAACTTTCCTTCTGCATCATTTGCAGGTACATGGGGATGCAAAAATTGACCGTCAGCTTCGCCTTCAATTCCCCAAGCTTTGATGAACTTCCCATCATTTGTAAATTTCTGAACTCTAAAATTGAATTGATCGGCGACATAAATATTTCCTTCTGAATCTATTGATAGTGCGGATGCTTTGTGAAATTGACCATCACCCTCGCCACCCTCGCCGAACTTTGTAATAAAGTTACCTTCAGGATCGAAAATTTGAATCCTGTGATTGGCATAATCTGCAACATATACTTTTCCATTGTAGAAATCTACGTCATTTTGTCCATCAAATTGTCCATCAGCTTCACCCAGCGATCCCCACTTTGTATAGTAAGTGAATGCTGTAGACTGTCCCATCACGTGGGTGGTTGACAAAATGAATGAGACTAGTATACCAAGGCAAAGACCAGCACTAAAACCAACTAAAATCTTGTTGGAGAATAACATGAACTTCCTATACCCAGCCAAAGATTTATGCATTATATAAGTCTCTTCTATTTTTTAGTATCAAGAAAATGAAAGCAAACGGCGCATAGAACAGAATTCATCTACATAACTCTTAAGACGCGTGACATTCATCTATATGTATATTCAACATCTAAAATATTCATTAGGCAATAAAAGAATATTGAAGCGAAATAAAGATTTCCACATATTCAATAAAACTGACAGATCTAAATTCGATTTATATGTATTGTATCCATTCTAAGACAATTTTATAGAACTCATACCGTATTGAACAGGGAAAGTGATTACTATTTTACTACTATTAGGAATAATGGCTTTCTTTACCCAGCTTTGGTGGGCATTGTTTGATCGAATTCGAAATTATCTCTTCTCTTCAATCGACGATGGCTTTCTTATTCTTTCCTTCGCCATAATTAATACAGTTATTGCAACATATGCGATCTGAAATACTTCCACTGCAATAGCCCTTTCATTGATTGGTCCACCTCTACCTGTTATTGGATTGTCAGGAATCCGAGTAATTACCCATAATCCAATCAGTATAACAGTACCTACAATTCCAACGGCGTACCATATCCTACCCCATCTCTTTATCATCGGCAGGACCCAAAAGATCTGCGCTATGCCGCCTACAAGAAAGAGGGTAGCATTATTGATATTGGAATCGATAGCATTTGGTACAAGGACCAGATGCAAAATTCCAGCTATACCGGTACAAATTGCTGCCCCATAATATAACAAGTCTTTATTTTTATTGTCCAGTTCTACTCCTATCTCCTCCCAAATTAGGTTTCTATGTTAATGGTGGTGATCAGATGGGACGACCCCAATATTTACATTACCAAAGATCATGCCCATATCTTCTTCTTTCTAAGTCGGTTGAAGTTGCAAAATAGTAGATCAGAATTGAGATTTGCATGATAAACAATATTCGAGCACAAGTCTCCCCGATCTATAATTCAGTATTCAATATATTCAAACATAGTCTGTCATTTATTGAAACCGTTAGTTCAAGCTAAATAATAATAATAATGAATTTCCATTCTGGATGAGGGTTACACAATTATTTGAGCTTAGGCGGGCCTAATAATGTTAGATAGCACTAATTAATTCAGATGAATGTTCTTTCACAAGATTAACCTCGGCTTGGCGAGTATACCGGGCTCGTTTCTGCAGATAAAGTAAATCGATGAGTACCAACATGGTCTGGAATTATGAACAGTCGCTTCAGAAAGGATGTCATATACATGCGAGTATTTCTCACTTTTCGCCTCTTTTCATCCAGCAAAATACCCGCGATATTTTTACTTCTAACCACATGGCTGAATTTGATACTTTGGGGAATTCGATGCACAAGTCTATTGATGCTATCATAAATTCTTTGTATCAAAGCGTCCTTTATTTCACATTTACCAATCAATTGTTCAATAGTCGATTTCGAGTCGCTTCGAATATGTATATTCAAATTATTATTAATGGTTCTTTTGACAAATTTTGTTAAAGTGAGGTATTTCCGATTGTCTAAAAGAGCAAAAAAGATAGCTAGCATTTCCATCCTTTGCACTGCATAATTTGAGTTTTTAATCATAGGACGCAAATTTCTAATTCTGCTTCTATCAGTCCTATGATTGTACCATGCAATTAGTCCTGTTGGAGATCCATCAGCATCTATAATCAGATGCAACCTAAAAACAGACTAGATTCTATTGGTATATTTGAGTTTAGTATATGAACTATGATAATTAAAGAAAGTACGTAGTATGAAATTCAGATTTTGGCTGTGGTTCAATATCACTGGAGTTTGAATTAAAGATTTCTTGTAATTCACAAATTTGGAAATATGGATGTATCAGTTGATTGAATAGAGGCTCTTGTGGTTGCAAGGCTGAACGCATCCGTCCCAACTTGGGAGACTGCAAACACACAAGGAATATAGAAGATCCAAGAAGGGCAATAGAACAACTAAGGAACTTAGCAAAAGGTCACGCCTTATCGATGGGTAAAAGATACATTACACTCGAGGATATTCCAGTTGTCATACATTCAGCGTTATCTACTGCTAGTATGGAAAGAGTTAGGATCTTTGAGTTATTGATATAACATGAGGGAGTTCTTACAGCAGAATATGTTTGTGATTCCTGTACCATTTACCAAAGACCATAAACAGATGCTTGCTCACTGTAAAGAGTTAACGGAATACCAAAACGGATATGTTGCTATACATCCCAAACATACAAAGTTAATCACCGCACTTAGAACAGCAGTAGAAGATGGAACGGGTTCATTGGATAAAGAAGCAACTTCGCATGATGACCTCTTTGATTCATTCAGACTATCACTGATGTTCTGGTATTAATCACGAGGACTTTAGATCTGTGACTCATGAATTGATGGGAAGAGATCTGGTCATTTAATTCTCTCGACCCACTGAGATCGCCACTCAGGCGGTTCGAAAGGATCAGCAAAGTAGTACGTTTCACGTGCTACCTTACCATCCCTGAACTCCATGATGGTTACTGCATTGACTGGACGCCCATCATAGGTAATAATTATTTCAGTTATCCAGAGATTTCCTTCTCCCCGTACCCGCAAAGTAAAACTAAGTTTAGCAGGGTAATGTGCCCTGAGTACGTATATGTTGTGTTTACCAGAGATTCGTTCACCAGACTGTGGAAATTCAACTATGACGTCGTCATGATAAATTTCATGTGATCTGTCTATATCACGAGCCACAGTGGCCTTCCAGTAATGATCCAGAGTAGCACGTATTTCTTGATTATCCAATTTCCTAAACTATATCAAAAGCCTAGATTATTAGTCTTCTCTTCGGTTTCAAACAGCGGTCGAGAACGATACGGGGTAACCTGAAAAAGGAGGCTATTTCACATGACTATCTCATAGATGTGTTCAGGATGTCATTTCAGTATTGGCATTAGACATACTTAAGTCTCTTGAATAGAATACACGATAAAGACAGGACAGTAAGAGTTGACAGATCTTGTGAGTATAATAGCAATTGGAGTTAGCGCCTTTATCGCTACTAATATTGACGATATTTTTGTGCTCATGATGTTCTTTTCTTCTTCCTATTCTTCTTCCATGGCATTTCCAGTTAGACAGATTGTATTGGGCCAGTATATGGGAATAGGTCTGCTTATTACTATCAGTGCACTAGGTTCGCTTATCTCACTAGTAGTTCCGCCATATATCATAGGATTACTGGGCATTGTGCCGATAGCCGTAGGCGCTAAAAGGCTAATTCAGATCATAATTAAAGGAGACAAGTTAACTGCCCCTCATTCAATGGATGCAGCGAAAGAGAACAACAGTAGAAGAAGGAACAAACAATATCTACCTTTTCTGGCTGTTGCTGCTGTGACTTTTTCAAATGGAGGTGATAACATCGGGGTTTATACTCCAATGTTTGCGCAGTATAACTCTGTAAGCCAAGTTACCACACTATTAGTAGTTTTCATAGCAATGACTGCGGTATGGTGTATAGCAGCATATTATCTTGTAAATCACCCTTCGGTTGCTTCTAGGATACGTCGCATCGGACATATAGTAATGCCATTTGTGCTCATAGGGCTTGGAGTCTATATCCTAGCGCAAGCATTTCTGGTTCCCTCATTTCTGGCGGTCTCCCCCAGTGATGTGTTAGGGATGTCTTTGCAGGTCTGGTACTAATGTGAACACTTTAATAAAGAATGTCAATATATATCGAGTAAGTCAGTTTTTCCAAAAACTGAATAGTTTCACTCTGAGGTTGGTTGCTGATACCCTCCAAACCCCAGTATTATTGATATAATTGGTTTTGCAGAATATTGCTGTTTGCAGTCTCCTGTCACTGGCATGTCCTCGCCAACGTTCCAAAAAAGCAAGGGTAGGCGGTCGCGGCTACATGATAGTAATTCTATTCATCGGTCGTCCTACCATTATTCGCTACTAGTTAGAATCACTTTTTCACGATTGATATCACTTACGATATAGTGTATCTGGGAGTGCAGCATCATTTATGCTGCAAGATAACTTACATTCAAGAACAATTTCTGGCAAAATTTACAGTTCGGTCACATTGAATGTGTATTCAAGGATTTCTGATACGCTTGTTATAAGCTCAGACATGTGCTATCTATTGATTGAGCGTAGATAACGCTTAAATTCATTCTAAAGTATGCCATGAAGGGATCGATTTGTTCAATTAATTTTATAACACTATTAAACTTCCACTAGCGAATGAAAGAATTAATATACCTTACCATATACGCGGATGTTTGAGGCTATGCATACCAACGCCTATGAGCCGCAGTCTGAACACGAATATGAATTAATAGGAAGGATTACAGGAAAAGGTGATCAAGTAGCTGTATATTACAATCATACTACTCTTCGGGTTGAAGTTTATATAGAAAAATTTGAGGACTCTATGACCAAAATTGTCAAGCTTGCGTTATCCATAGAGGAGACTAAAAAACTGGTCGAGTTCTTGCAAAAATTAACAATTAGAAATAATGATGAAGGCGCATGATGACTAAATAGCATATCATGAACAATCATAGTACCAAAATTGCTTATTCTATTATTCAATTCACGTATATTGAGAGAACTTGATTGTAGCACTATGATAAGAGAGTGGTGAGTAAGAACCTCTTTCCTGAGGGGTTGAATGGCTGCAAAAACTCAGAAAAGAGGCGCCTCCATTTTTTATATGCACTTGATATCAATACAACTGCATATACTAAATTCGTTTATTGCACAAACTAAAATACTCTTCCTAAACGAATTTGGTTTATGTCAGTACTTAATATAGATAATAGTTAGCAACTATTAGAACCCTAGCTGAATCTCCTTGTATGAGTGACAATAGAATATGATGCCATTTATCACATCCTCTCCACGTCGTGGCATTACAGCGATATTGGCTATTGTGATTGCATATGATTAAAACAAAAACTATTGTAGGTATATAGAAAAAGTGAAAACAATACAGAATGAATAAATCTTCTTAACCAATATTCATGATTGGCTATGCAAGAGCGAGAATATTTTCGCCAGGTATGCTTAACGATGATACACAGAAACAGAAGGGTCAACTTTGCGGCTGTCGTTGATAATCGTGGCAAGCTTTTATTTGGACAGTCCTCTACCAAGAACTGTGCTGCATGTATAAGAGGCACTGGAGCGATCAGGTCATCATCCTCAAATGATGCATTATGCTTTTTGTGGGCCTAAAAATGAAGCTTACCAGTTCTTCAATAACTGCCTTGTCCCTGTCCTAAAACTTAGCGATAATGCTGAAAGACATGCCGCCAACAAAGCTCAGAAAGAGCTAATACCTCTATATGATATGATTTCACCAGTAAACAGATTTGTGAAAATCGGAATCATGCCATTGAATGAAGGAAAGGACAGATTCCTGTGTGTCTACACTGATCACAGAGATATTGAAACACAAATAATAGCCTAAGCTTACCAGGACGAATCATTAGTGATATTTAGTTTAATGCTAAAATGGACTTGATGAAATTATCCAAAGTAATATCAAAATTGAAAATGGTTAATTCCCTTTCTTAACGTTCTCACTAGCTGACAAGATCTGAAAAATAACCGAGTTTAGCAATGCCTTTTATATGAGGGTAGCATCAAGAATACAAGAAGTCACGTTGAGATACTGTAACAGTTGTCGTAAACAGCTATCGGTGACTGAAAGAGGGTTATTTGTCGAAGACGATTTTGCCGTGTGCAGAGATTGTTGGATTAACCAGAACTTTGAATCAGGTAACTAAAAACGAAAGCTGGGTGGTGAAGAAGGGATGGGAAGACTAGCCCAGTAACAATGCTTCTATAGGATACAATGACACAATACCCTTAAGTTATTTCTTATAATAGAAGTTGGTAAAATAATATCACGCCTCTATAAGGTAGGCAACCAATTATTATCATGACCATGTGATATATGGTCGCTCCACCTTTTGATTCGATTATTTATTCGATATAATATATGATGTAAATGCCAAATTGTCTTAAGGCTAATCTTGGAAGGCGGAGTGAACATATGCATAGTTATTCTTAGAAGCGATAACTATATTGCCTTCAACCCAGGTTCTTGGTGACTGTCTACCTGTTGCTATTATACTATTGTGAATAAGTTAATAAGGTATGTTGTCTTTAAGGTATTAGAACTAGACTTGGGTAAGTGGAAATGTATATGGTGTTCTAAGGTGTTGGAAGGAGAGTCTTTTATGGATCTGATTGTAGCAACCACGAAGGAGGAAGGTGGACAACATGTCCACGGCTGGGAAAACATAACGTTACAAGAAGAGGAAACCACCCTAGCGAATAATCTGCTGGCCTAGTCTATCTTATTTTCTGTATGATATTTTCCTTCTACAGGCTTTAAGTGAATGAATTGGAGTTAGCACCAACAAACTCTAGGTTGTGTCATGAATAGTATTTATGAAGGACCCCGCTCTTGACAGTTATTGTTCGTCGGCCCGGATACACTCAAGATATTTTTTAGCATTCACTTTCATTCATGTGAATCCTTCCATGGAGTGATAGTATTTATTCTGTGGGAGAAAAGAAAGATTAAACTTGCATTACTCCTGTGGGTAAAGGCGCTATTATCAGCCAACTCCGTGTTTGGCTTTTCGCCTTTACCATAATAGTGACCTTCGGTGAACGGAGTATAAACCCGGGTCACCATTTTACAGGAGGCTATTCTTTCCTGTGGAGTGGAGGGAGGAAAGATATTGCAGTTATTTTACCTTAGATTGCATAATAATCCTTCTAGAAAAGGTCTATGATTATTTGCTAGAGCCTTTGTTTCATTCGGCCATTTGCTTGAATCTACAGTTGAACTCTGATACTTCTTGATCAAAGCTTATTAAATTTCTAAATAATCTTTAGAGCTGAGCACAGTGCTAGCACGAACTTCTTACACTTGTGATATTATCAGGAAATCTTGCTATAATGCCAAACATTTTGATTATGTAGACTTTAGAAAAGTGATTTCAACTTTAGACTGAAATATTCTACTAAATGGCATTCTCTGTTAAGTTCGTTAATCGCTCATTATAGTCTCTGTTCTAATTCTTACCTTTGATACAGAAATCGCCATGACAACTGAAGTAAGTGATACAAGTGCAGCTGTGATAAATATCAGACTGTAGGCGTGATCAGTTGGGAAAAAGCCAGCAACTCCAGGTGCCGTTCCTTTATACGTCTCCTGGAATGCCCCAGAGAGGGTGGGGCCCAATGACATTCCTACAAGGTTGAGAAGCAGAGTCATTCCCAGCGCAATCCCAGTTACTTGCATTGGTACTGAAAGAAGTATTACGTTAAAGCCTCCGCTAATAGAAAGAGCTAAACCAGCTGCGAGTACTGTGAGTCCAATAGATACCATGTTCTCAGTGGAATGAAAGTTTAGCAGCACAAAGAACCCGATCGTGCTTATCGCAGTGCCAACTAGCATTAGCTTTGTATTCTTAACTCTATTCAAGATAAAGCCTGATGTTATGGTCCCGACTAATAACACAATCATAAAGGGCAATTGGACACTTGCAACTGCAATTGCATTGCCTCCGAACCCAAATGGCTCAGGACTTCTTACCATGACGGGAATTGTCAAGTAGACCATGAATATGGACTTAAATACTAACATTAGAATAATTGTCGGGAGGAGGAAACTTTTACTGGTCATTATCTTGAAATCAAGTAGGGGCGAATGCACTCTCTTTTCGATTGCTATGAAAGCTGTGAGCGATACTGCTGAGGCGGCAAAGAGTCCGGCAACCTGATATACTGTAGAACCATTATCGCTGCTGCTGCTGTTGATATCTTCCA
>Ga0105104_10002984_pt1 | contig 12209 bp, 7 predicted proteins | sample PPLLaktember2015_3_FD_87034 | JGI IMG/M metagenome (GOLD analysis project Ga0105104, IMG submission 87034) | Freshwater sediment microbial communities from Prairie Pothole Lake near Jamestown, North Dakota, USA - PPLs Lake P7 Core (6) Depth... | ecosystem: Environmental > Aquatic > Freshwater >...
CGCTGCGAGAGGCCCGCGAGGAGTGCGGGCTCGACATCCGGCTGGAAGGGCTCATCGGGATCTACTCCTATCCGGGGCGCACCCCGATCGTCATCGTCTACGCCGCCCGAATTCTGGGCGGCGCGCTCTGCACGGACGACGAATCGCTCGAGGTGCGGGCCTTCGACCCGCGCGAAATCCCCTGGTCGCAGCTTGCCTTTCCGAGCACGCAGGAAGCCCTCAGGGACTTCCTCGAGGGACGGGTCTACCGGGCATAGCAGTCACTTGCCTACTTGGCCACCTGGCGAGGGTTTCAAATGGTCAGTTGGCAAGTGGTCAATCGCCAGCTGACGGCTGTCCGCCGGCCAGCACGTCACTTGCCTACTTGGCCACCTGGCGAGGGTTGCAAATGGTCAGTTGCCAAGTGGTCAATAGCCAAACGTCGGCGGTCCACCAGTTATAATGTCCTGATATGTCCATCTTGAAGGTTGCCCGCATGGGGCACCCCGTCCTGCGGGAAAAGGCGCGCAAGGTCGAGGCGTCCGAGATCAAGTCGCCGGCGTTCCAGAAGCTGGTGGACGACATGATCGAGACGATGAGGGAATACGACGGGATCGGGCTGGCGGCGCCCCAGGTGCACGAGGGGGTGCGCCTGATGGTCGTCGGGATCGAGGACGGCGAGGGCGAAGGGCGCCGAATCCGGGTGTTGCCCGTGATCAATCCCGAGCTGGCGCCCGTCGGCAAGGATACGGCCGAGGGGTGGGAGGGCTGCCTGAGCATCCCGAACATGCGCGGCCGGGTCCTGCGGCACGAAAAGGTCGTGCTCAAGGGTCTCGACCGGAGGGGCAACCGGATGGAACTGGACCTCCAGGGCTACCCGGCCCGCGTCGCACAGCACGAAGCCGACCACCTCGACGGCATCCTGTTCGTCGACCGCATGGAGTCGCTCGAGACCCTCACTTACCTGGAGGAGTTCTCCAAGTTCTGGACCGACGATTAGGCCGTCCCTTGTCGCCGCTCGTCATCATCTTCCTCACCGTCTTCATCGACCTGCTCGGGTTCGGCATCATCATCCCGTTGCTGCCGTTCTACGCAGAACGGTTCGGCGGCAGCGCCGCGACCGTCGGCATGCTGTCGGTCTCGTTCTCGCTGGCGCAGTTCGTGTTCATGCCGATCTGGGGGCGGATGTCGGACCGCTACGGCCGGCGGCCCATCCTCCTGCTCGGCCTGCTCGGCTCGTTCGGGTCCTACCTCCTCTTCGGCCTGGCGGGATCGCTGCCGCTGCTGTTCATCTCCCGCGCGTTTGCCGGCATTGCGGGCGCCACGGTTTCCACGGCTCAGGCGTTCATCGCCGACACCACCACGGTGGAGAACCGCGCGAAGGGGATGGGCCTGGTTGGCGCGGCGTTCGGTCTGGGATTCATCTTCGGGCCGGCAATCGGCGGGTTCCTGAGCCGCTGGGGCCACGCTGCGCCCCCGCTTTTCGCCTCGGCGCTCGCCCTCGCCAATTTCGCCGCCGCCTGGTTCCTGCTGCCCGAGTCGCGTCCCGCGCACGTGCCGCTGACCGAGCGCCGGTCGGGATCGCGCATCGCGGCGCTGCGGAAGGCCCTCACCCGCCCGGCGATGCCGCTGCTCCTGCTGGTCTACTTCCTCGTCGTCGCCGCCTTCTCGGGCTTCGAGACGACCTTCGCGCTGTTCTCGGAGCGGCGCCACGGTTTCACGGAGGAGACGATCGGCTACTTGTTCGCCTACGTCGGCGTCGTGCTCGCGCTGGTCCAGGGCGGCCTGGTCGGGCGCGTGGTGCGAAGGTTCGGTGAGCGCCGGCTCGTGCCGCTCGCCATCCTGATACTCGCCGTCGGCCTGGCCTTGATACCCGTGCCGAACTCCATCGCCGGCCTCTGCGTGGCCGTTGGCGTGATCTCGCTCGGGATGGGCTTCAACAACCCCTCCCTGGTCTCCCTGATCTCCCAGGCCTCGGACCCGGAGGACCAGGGCGGAATCCTCGGCGTCTCCCAGTCGCTGGCAAGCCTGGCCCGCATCGTGGGACCCGCTTGGGGAGGCGTTCTGTTCGACCAGTTCGGGCCGGCGGCCACGTACGTCAGTTCGGCGGGCATAATGGCGGTCGCGGCGCTGCTCGCCGCTGGCGGGTTGCGCGGGCAGAATGCAGAATGCCAAAGGCAGACTGCAGAATGTCCCCCAGCCGCCGGCCGCTGAAGGACGGCGATTCGGCATCGTAGCCGAAGGAGCGGATGCGTCGTCCGAACGAGCCGTGCGCAACAGGCCGCTCATCCTGCATTCTGCATCTTGCATTCTGCACTTTGCGTTGGAGGATCGACATGAACGTGATCATCTTCGGCAAGGACACTTGACCCTACACGTCTGCCGCCCGTGACGACTACGCCAGGCGGGGCATCAGCGTCGAGTACGTCAACGTGAAGAGGGACCGGGAGGGGCTCTCGCGCATGCTCACCTACTCCAAGGGGCAGCGCAACGTGCCGGTAATCGTCGAGGACGAGCGGGTGAAGATTGGCTTCGGCGGCACCTGAGGGGTCTAGGGTGCTGCGGTCGCAGCACGGGCAGGCTCGTCGAGGCCGTCAGTTGACCACTGACCAGGGAGCCAGGGAACAAATGGTCAGTTGCCAAGTGGTCCCTTGCCAAGCGCAGATGGCATGATTCAGCTTTCGTCGGTCTCCAAGCGCTTCGACGGCAAGCGCCAGGTGATCGCGCTGGACGGCGTCGACCTGACCGTCGAGCGCGGCGAGATGGTGTCCATCGTGGGGCCGTCCGGGTCGGGCAAGTCCACTCTCCTGAACCTCATCGGCGCGCTGGACCGCCCGACGTCCGGCGAAATCTCGGTGGACGGGGCGCGCCTCTCGGGCCTGGGCGACGACGCGCTCACGGCAATCCGGCGCGACAAGATCGGGTTCATCTTCCAGTTCTTCAACCTCCTGCCGTCCCTGTCCTGCCTCGAGAACGTGGCGCTGCCGCTGCACCTTCGTGGATGGTCGCACCGCAAGGCAGTCGCGCGCGCTCGCGAACTGCTGCAGCTCGTGCAGCTGGCAGGCCGGCTGGACCACTTGCCCGAGGAACTGTCGGGCGGCGAGCGCCAGCGCACCGCCATCGCGCGCGCCCTCTCGGTCTACCCGCCGATCCTGCTGGCGGACGAGCCGACCGGCAACCTCGACACTCAATCCGGCGCCGAGATTCTCGCGCTGATTCGCGACCTCCACGCGCGCCTGGGCGCCACCGTGTTGATCGTGACGCACGACCAGCAGGTGGCGGCCAGCTGCCTGCGGACCATCACCATCCGTGACGGCCGGATCGTCGGGGACGAGCGACGATGATCCTGCTCCGCCTGATTAGCTGGCCCTACGCGCGCAAGCACCTGCTGCGGACGGTCCTCACCACCGCCGGCATCGTGCTGGGGGTTGGCGTGTTCGTCGGGATGCACACGGCCAACCGGTCCGTCCTGTTCGCATTGCACAAGACGATCGATCGGGTGGCGGGGGCCACCCAACTCCAGGTGAGCGCCGGCGAGACCGGCTTCGACGAGGACGTGCTCGAGCGCGTCCAGGCACAGCCCGAGGTCCGCGTGGCGGTGCCGGTGATCGAAGCGGTCGTGGACACGCGGCTGCCGGGGCAGGGGAGCGTGCTGATCCTCGCCGTGGACATGACCGGCGATCGCAGCCTGCGCGACTACGACCTCGAGGAGGGCGACGAGGCGGTGGTGGACGATCCCCTCGTCTTCCTCGCCCAGCCCGACTCCCTCATCGTCACGCGCGAGTTCGCGGGGCGAAACGGCCTCACCTCCGGCGACAAGGTCCCGATGCGGACGATGGAAGGGGAGAAGCAGTTCACGGTGCGCGGGATCATGGGCGCGGGCGGCCTGGCGAGCGCGTTTGGCGGCAACCTGGCCGTGATGGACGTATACGCCGCGCAGAAGGTGTTCGGGCGCGGGCGCAAGTTCGACCGCATCGACCTGGCGCTGAACGAGGAGTACAGCGTCGAGCAGGGCCGGCAGTCCCTGGGCCGCCTGCTCGGCGCGGGATTCCAGGTGGAGCCGCCCGCGAGCCGCGGCCGGCAGTTCGAATCGGTGCTGCGCGTCTACAGCATCTCGATGGGCCTCACGAGCGCGTTTGCGCTGGTGATCGGGATGTTCATCATCTACAACGCCTTCTCGATCGCCGTCACCCAGCGGCGGGCAGAGATCGGGATCCTGCGAGCCCTCGGGGCCACCCGGGGACAGGTCCGCACGCTGTTCCTCGCCGAGAGCGCGGCCGCGGGCATTGTCGGGTCCGCGGGAGGGCTTGCGTTCGGCTGGCTCATCGCCCAGGGGATGGCGGGCTACATCGGGCAGATGCTCCAGGGCGTGTACGGCGTGGCACAGCACGTCGAGGAGGTGGCGACGGACCCGTCGCTGATGGCGCTCGGCCTGCTGATGGGAATCTCGACCAGCATCGCGGCGGCACTGCTGCCCGCGCGCAGCGCGGCGAGGGTGGACCCGATCCAGGCGCTGCAGAAGGGAAAGTACCAGGTGCTGTCGGCCGGCGAGAACCGCGCCCGGCGGTACCTTGCCGTCGCGTTGGCAGCAGGATCGGCAGCCAGCCTGCTGTTCGGGTCGGGCGATGCCTCGTTCTACGCCGGGTTCCTGTCGGCTGTCTTTGCGGCGCTGCTCCTGGCGCCGGCCCTGTCCCTCTGGCTGACGCGGCTGCTGCGCCCGCTGCTGCGCCTCGTGCGGCCCGTCGAGGGCGCCCTTGCCGCCGACAGCCTGATCCAGGCACCCCGCCGGACCTCGGCCACCGTATCGGCACTGATGTTGTCGCTCGCGGTGGCAATCGGGATGGGCGGGCTGGCGCGCGCAAGCACCGAGTCGATTGCCGACTGGCTGGGTACTGCGCTCGACCCCGACCTTTTCATTACCCCTTCGCCAACGCTGACGGTGCGGGATTTCCTCTTTCCGGCGTTCCTCGGGCCCACCATCGCACAGATCGAAGGCATCGCCGAGGTCCAGGCAGTGCGGACCCCGCGCGTCATCTTCCGCCAGACCCCGGTGCTCATGGTCGCGATCGACATGATGCAGTTGTCCCGTCACGGCCGGCGGCGGGTGGTCGAGGGCAAGGAGTCGGCGATGTTCGCCGCGACGGCCGCGGGCGAGGCCGTGATCCTGTCGGAGCACCTGGCATCGCTGAAGGGCATTCACGCCGGGGACCGCGTGGCGATCGACGCCCCGACCGGGACGCTGGACATGCCGGTGGCGGGGATCATCGAGGACTGGTCGGATCAACAGGGTGTGATCTTCGTGGACCGGTCGTTCTACCGCCGTCACTGGAACGACGACCGCGTGAACGTCTTCCGGGTCTACCTGGAGCCCGGGGCGTCGGTGCCCGTGGTGCGCCAGGCGATCCTCGACCGCCTCGCCGGGAACCGCCGGCTGTTCGTCCTGACCAACGACGAGGTGCGCCGCTACATCATGAGCCTGACGGACCAGTGGCTGGGTCTCGCGTACTCGCAGATCGCCATCGCGGGGCTCGGGGCGGTGCTCGGCATCCTAAAAACCCTGACGGTCTCGATACCCGACCGGCGCCGCGAGCTGGGCGTGCTGCAGGCGGTCGGCGCGAGGCGCGCCCAGATCCGGCACACGGTGTGGATGGAGGCCCTGACGATTGGCCTCGTGGGCCTGGCGCTTGGAACGGCGCTCGGGGCGGTGAACCTGAAGTACGTCCTCGAGATGTCTTACCGCGATATCAGCGGCATGAGCCTGCCGTACCTCTACCCCTGGTCCGTCGTGGCGATGCTGGTGCCGATCATCCTCGGTGCCGCGTTCCTGGCGGCGCTCTGGCCGGCGGAATCGGCGGTCAGGGGATCGCTGGTTCAGGCACTCGAGTACGAGTGAGGACCGAGGATCACTTGGCGACTGTCTACTTGGCGATTGACCATTTACTTCGTGGAAATTAGAGCCTTGCCAAGTGGTCAGTTGCCAAGTGACAGGCGGTTACCGAGGATCACTTGGCGACTGTCTACTTGGCGATTGACCATTTACTTCGTGGAAATTAGAGCATTGCCAAGTGGTCAGTTGCCAAGTGACAGGCGGAAGGCGCGGGCAGCCATGATGCGGATGAAGCGAGCGAGGCTGATGCTGTTGGGAGTCGTTGTGGTGATGGCGCCTTCCGCGTCGGCGCAGGATGCGCGGCAGATCATGGAGGAGGCGCAGAAGCGGACCGAGGCGCGGTCCCAGCACTACGAGGGGCTGCTGCAGGTGTTCGATGCCAAGGGAAAGGCGAGCGACAAGCGCTGGACCTTCGACCGCCTCGGATCGCACGGAACCAGCAAGGCCGTGCTGCGCTTCACGGCGCCGGCCGAGGTGAAGGGCGTGGCGCTGCTCGTGGTCAATCACCCCGACCGGGCGTCGGATCAGTGGATGTGGACGCCGGCCATCGGCCGCGACCGTCGTATCGCGTTGCAGGACCGATCCACCAGGTTCTTCGGCACCGACTTCAGCTTCGAGGACCTGGAGGAGCGCGACGTCAGCCAGTACGACTACACACTCGACGGGGAGGAGACGATCGACGGCACGCCCTGCTGGCGCGTCGTCGCCACGCCCCGCCGGACGAAGGCCTCGCAGTACACGCGCTCGAAGGTGTGGGTTCGGAAAGACAACTACGCCTACGCGCAGATCGAGAGCTTCGTGAAGGACGAGATCGCGCGGCGGCTCCACTACCGGCAGATCGAGCAGGTGCAGGGCATCTGGAGCGCGCGCGTTCTCGAGATGAACGACCTCCGGCGCAAGAGCAGGACCCTCTTGACGCTCGAGAAGCTGCAGTACAACGTGCCGATGCAGGAGTCCGACTTCACCCTGCAGGCGCTGCGGCGCGAACGGTGAGACTCCATCCCGCCCTCTTCGTCCTCCTCGCCCTCGGGGCCGCGGGTGCCGACGCTCAGAGCCTGTCGCAGCGCGGCTTTCTGGAGGCCAGGCTTCAGGTCTACCCGCAGGAGGCCGAGAGCGACACGAGGCAAGTGTTCGGGGACGCGCTGTTCCGCCAGGAGCTGGCCTGGCAGCCGAGCGGGTGGTTCAGCCTTTCCGGCGCGTTCGACGCTCGCGCCGACAGCGACGGCCGCGTCGAGCGGAGCTGGTCACTCGACTGGAGCGACCGCGGCGCCCTCCGCCCGGCGCTCTCGGTTCGCCGTCTGAGCGGGGCCTTCCAGCGCGGCGGGATACGCCTGGAGGCGGGCAAGCAATTGGTGCGCTGGGGCAAGGCCGACATCCTGAACCCCACCGACCGCTTTGCGCCGCGCGACTTCTTCGAGGTGGTCGATGCGGAGTTCCTCCCGGTGACGGCTGGCCGGCTGATGTGGGAGCGGGGCGGGGACACCTTCGATGTGGTCGTCTCGCGCTTCACGCCCAGCCGCACACCGGCGCCCGAAAGCAGGTGGGCCCCAGGGCCGGGGCTCTCGGTCCCCGTGCCCGGAGACATCCGTCGCGAACTGGAGGCGCTCGGCCTTCGCCCGCTGTCGATCATCGACGCGGGTGCGACGTACCCCTCGCGGGCCCAGGCGGGAGCGAGGTGGAGCCACGTCGGCCAGGGCTTCGAGTTCTCCGCCGCCTTCTTCGATGGCTTCAATCACCTGCCACTCATCGAAGGCCGCCTGGACCCCGCGGAGGGCGCGATCGCGCTCACGCGCGCGTACCTGCCGCTGCGGCTCTACGGCGCAGACGCCGCGTGGCCGTTCCGCTGGCTCACGCTGAAGGGCGAGATCGGGTACTTCACCAGCCGCGACGAGAACGCCGGTGAGTACGGCATCTACGTCCTCCAGGTGGAGCGGCAGACGGGGGAGTGGTTCCTTGTGGGCGGCTACGCCGGCGAGTTCGTGACGCGTGAGGGCGCCGAGCCGCAGTTCTCGCCCGAACGCGGGCTCGCAAAGACCTTCCTCGGCCGGGCGTCGTACACGATCGACGCCAACCGCAGCCTCGCCTTCGAGGGCGCCGTCCGCCAGACGGGAAAGGGGGCGTACCTGGAAGCCGAGTTCTCGCGGGCCTTCGGCCAGCACTGGCGCCTCACCACCGCCGGAACTCTCATCGCAGGCGACAGGGACGACTTCTTCGGGCAGTTCCGGGAAAACTCGAACGTGCGGGTTACCGCTCGCTACAGTTATTAGTCCCGGCGCTCGTTTGCGTTGACGGTCGTTTCGCCGCGCGGCGACTCCTTCCGCGGTCGACACTGGTCAGTTCACAACTGAACTTCGCGAGGGGGCAAATGGACAGTTGCCAAGTGGTCAATCGCCAACCGACTCAGGAGTCGTCACTTCGCAAGACCACTTTGCGGTGGGGCCAATTCAATTGGCCAATTTGGCAAGTGGTCAGTCGCCAACTGACGCCCGGTTAGGACACAATAGAACTGGAGGCGCCCATGAATCCAGCGGTTATCGACTTCATCAACACCAACCGGGATCGCTACCTGGAGGAACTGAAGCAGTACCTGGCAATTCCAAGCGTGAGCGCGTTGCCGGACCACGCGACCGACGTCCGCCGGTGCGCGGACTGGACGGCCGACCACATGCGGCAGATCGGCCTGCAGAACGTGCGGGTGATCGACACCCCGGGCCACCCGGTGGTCTACGGCGACTGGCTGAACGCGCCGGGCGCCCCCACGGTCCTCTTCTACGGCCATTACGACGTCCAGCCCGTCGATCCCCTGGACCTGTGGACGACGCCGCCGTTCGAGGCGACGGTCCGGGACGGCGAGCTGTTTGCCCGCGGCGCGACGGACGACAAGGGCCAGTTGTTCGTGCACCTGAAGGCTATCGAGGCCTACCTCACCCAGGGCGGCGGCCTTCCCGTGAACGCCCGCGTGCTCGTGGAAGGCGAAGAGGAGATCGGCAGCCCGAACCTGAACCAGTTCATCCTCGAGCACAAGGACGAGCTGGCCTGCGAGGTCGTCGTCATCTCCGACTCGCCCATGTTCGACAAGGGCGTGCCTTCGATCTGCTACGGCCTGCGCGGCCTGTCCTACTTCCAGATCGACCTGGGGGGCACCAGCAGCGACCTCCACTCCGGGTCCTTCGGCGGCGCGGTCGCCAATCCCGCCTTCGTGCTCGCCCAGGTGCTCTCGCAGATGAAGGACCGCGGCGGCCACGTCAGGATCCCCGGCTTCTACGACGACGTGCGGCCGCTGACGGACCGGGAGCGCGAGGAGTTCAAGCGCCTGCCGTTCAACGAGAAGCAGTACAAGAAGCAGCTGGGGGCGCCGAAGCTGCACGGCGAGACGGGCTACACGACGCTGGAGCGGGTGTGGGCCCGGCCCACGTTCGAGGTGAACGGCCTGCTGGCCGGGTTCACGGGCGAGGGCGCGAAGACCGTGATCCCCGCGACGGCCATGGCGAAGATCTCCATGCGGCTGGTCCCCAACCAGGACCCGGACAAGATCGCCGCTCTCTTCGAGGACTACGTGAAGAAGGTGACGCCGAAGACGGTGGAGCTGAAGGTCACGCGCATGCACGGCGGCAAGCCGTGGATGACCGAACTCGACAACCGCTTCGTGCAGGCCGCGGCGCGGGCCATCGAGATGGGCTTCAACCGGACGCCGGTCTACACGCGCGAGGGCGGGTCGATCCCGGTCGTGGCGACCTTCCAGTCCGAGCTGAATGCCCCGACGGTCCTGTTCGGCCTGGGGCTGCCCGATGAGAACGCGCACGCGCCCAACGAGAAGCTCGACCTCGGGAACTTCTACGGCGGGATCCTGGCGTCGGCGTATCTGTACGAGGAGATCGCGAAACAGGGATCGGGCGCTGGCGCCTGACGCTGACAGGATTCAGGAGTCAGGATTCAGGATTCTGGGCGGCCGGGAGTCACGCTGAGGGCGGGCGTTGTGCAGGCGGAGGGCGGAGCGCGGGTGGTGTCACCCTGATCAGGGTCAGGGATCGCGGTACAAACGAGGGGCGCGGCAATGACTTGCCGCGCCCCTTGGCTTGTACGTCTCGGGTTCAGGACCCTCGGCCCTGAACCCTCGGCCCTGAACCCTAAACCCTGAACCCTGAACCCTGATCTAGAACGTCATCCTGAAGCCGAACCGCATCACGCGAGGCGCCAGCAGCGAGCTGACCTGGTTCGCCGTGGTGCTGTTCTGGGTGCCGCGCATCGACAGCGTGGTGCTGCCGTTCAGGAGGTTGAAGATGTCCGCGCTCGCCGTGACGCGGAAGCGGCCAAGGCTCAGCACCTTGTCCACGCGGAAATCCACCGTCTGGAACGTGGGCAGGCGCTCGCCGCCGCGCTGCTCGAAGTAGAGCTGCGTCGAACCGCCGCCGAACGGCCGGTTGGGCGACGTGATGCTACGAATGTACGGGTAGCCTCCCCGGCTGTTGTAAAAGGCCGCGGCGTTGATGCCCAGCGGGAGCTGGTAGACGCCCGACACCCTGAACAGCCACTTGGCGTTCACGAACACGTTGCCGAGGCCGCTGGAGGTGGACTCGGGCGCGAACTGGCCGCCATTCAGCCACTCGATGTTGGTCGGGTCCTGGTACCCCTTGTCCGAGTCGTAGTGAACGGGTGCGTCGTTGTAGGAGTAGCTGGCGTTCATCATCCAGCGGCTCGACATCCGCTTCCGGGCCGACATCTCGAAGCCCTGGTAACCGCGCCAGTAGTCCTGCTGGTTGGTGTAGGTGTAGGCCGTGCCGGGCTGACGAAGCCGCTCGTAGTAGAAGGTGTCCGGGCACGTCGCACCCGCCGGGCAGTTGGTCGGCGCCGGGTAGGTCTTCCGGACGAAGTCGGCCGTGCTCCAGTTGTCGGTCTGGTTCCAGCGGAAGTTCGTGTACTTCCGCCAGATGTAGCTGGCGCTGATGCCGAAATCGTTCCCGATCTGCTTGTCGAAGGTGAACAGGAGCTCGTCGGTCTTGTCGGAGGTCAGGTTCGGATCCACCTTGCCAGTGGTGGAGGTCTTGGTCGGGTTGTTGTAGTCGTAGCCCGTGGTGTTGTTCAGCGGTGCCAGGCCCTTTTCGCCGAGATAGACGATCTCGTTAGCCGAAACGAATTTGTCGCCGTTGAGGTCCACCCAGGGATACCGCACGTAGGTGGTCACGAGCGTGTTGTACGTGCTCGACATGTCGCCCGTGCCCACCTGGCCCACGTACCGGGCGTAGTTGAACTTCACCACGTTACGCCCGTTGCCCGTCAGGTCGTACGTGACGCCGATGCGCGGGGAGAAGTCCCTGAAGCTGACGCCGGACTTCGCACCCGGGAAATTCGCCTGAGGCAGTTGGTTGAAGGTCTGCCCGGTGTAGGTCCCGTTGTAGCGGCCGCCGAAGAGGCCCTTGTCGTCGTACACGCCCGCGAACGTGGTCTTCCCATAGAACGGGTGCGCGGCGGCCTGGGCGGCGTTCGCGTAGTCGTCCTGGTAGTCGAACCGGAGACCGAGGTTGAGCGTCATCCGCCTCTTGGAGTAGCTGTCCTGCACGTAGACGTTCCGGTTGTGCAGGCCGTACTCGGTCATGCCCCGGCGGTACATGTAGGCCGACTCCGGCACCGTGAACGACGGGAGCGGGGCGGCGCTGTTGTACTGCACGTACGCGTCGCCGCCGTACGTGGTTTCGCTGTGCGCGATGTCGTTGCGGATCTTGACGCCGAACTTGAACGAGTGGTCGCCGCCGAGGAATCCGGGCAGGAAGTAGTTGCCCATCACGTCGATGCTGTCGGTCGGCCTCACGTAGACGCTTTCCAGGTACGACCGGGCCCATTCCTTGCTCACGTTGTCGTACATCGCCTGGACGCTGCGCAGGTCCTCCTCGTGGAACGTCAGCGCGAAGTTGTTGCCGACGTGCGCGTAGGAGACCTCGGCCATGAAGCGGTCGCTGAAGATGTGGCGGTCGCTCCACTTGTACGTCTTCGGCATCCCGGTCTTCCACCAGGACGAACCGAGGTCCGCCCGTGTGACACCCAACTGTCGGTAGGTGGTCTCGAGCGGCCGCGTGTCGGAGGCATCACGCGCGTTACGCACCTTCTCGGCGGCGTTGAACAGCATGGAGGCCTGGTTGTTCTTGAACAGCTCGACGCCGACCTTCGCGTTGTAGTTGTTCAGCAGCGTGGTGTCGCTGTTGAGGCAGCCGCGCACGTCCTCGATCGGGATCGAGGTCGGGTCCGCCTTCAACGACGCCTTCTGCGCCAGGCACGTCGGGGAGTTCTTGAAGAAGTTATTGATGCCGACGTTCACATCCTGGCGCCCGTAGCTGCCCCAGAACCAAGC